>Ga0326728_10007025_pt1 | contig 29568 bp, 24 predicted proteins | sample MB3enrmetagenome_FD_207602 | JGI IMG/M metagenome (GOLD analysis project Ga0326728, IMG submission 207602) | Lab enriched peat soil microbial communities from McLean, Ithaca, NY, United States - MB31MN | ecosystem: Environmental > Terrestrial > Soil > Wetlands > Peat | place: USA: New York... | reverse complement strand
GCTGGACTATACGCATTACATCGAGGCGGTACGTATAGCGCAGACCCGACACGTAGTGAGGGTCCACACAGTGAGCGCTTGAATGCGATTTCGTATGAGGTATCCGTCGCGCAACGCACAGACGACATCGAGTTCCATGGCGCGAAAAGATATTCGGCGACCTATGCAAGTTGGTAAATTCCGGACAACCAACCAAAACTCGGTTCAAATATCGAACATTGCTACGGAACCCCTCCACACGCTCTTAGGAACGATATTAAACCGGTGACTTGAGATTCCCAAGTAGACTTGAGGTCATATTTGAGCTCAACGACCTCCTTGCGCAACCGATCAATATTTTGCACCCCCGTCATAATGGATTGAGCGATGGATTGAGGGTCATGTTTTGTATATATTGCACCTTTGTTAAAATAATCCCTTATCGTGTTAGTATCCGACAATATCATTGGTGTTCCTACAGATATAGCTTCATAGGCTCCACATACAAGGCAATCCGGCCTGGTCGTCAAATCCATAATCAGGTCTGCAGAATATATAATATTCCAATAATCTTCCTCATCTAAATAATCGGTGAAAATAACATTACCAGATTGAGGTAAGCTTCCGCTCTTCAACGCCTTTCGATAGTTACCGGTTATATATATCACTATATCATCATTCTGCAACAATTCGATACATTCAAAAATATTCCGGTAAGGTTCATCATCTCCAAAGTTGGCAATACACACTATCGTACTTTTGCCTTCCAGTTTGATTTTGCGCAGAGAAGGCCATTCTGGAATACGATCAGGCAGCACATAAGCCGTGCCTCCGTTTCTCAGGACGCGTTCAGCCAAGTGCGTGTTGGTAACAATTGTTATATCCGCAGATCGCTGCAGCCATTTCATTACATATTTGTATAGACATGGCAATGAATACTCTTCGTAACACAAGCCAGCATTATGAGTATCGACGATTAAGGCATATCTTAATATATTCTTACCAATACACACCAAGGCAGTAAGCACCAAGGATGGATTTTGAACAATCACGACGTTAGGACAATTGTGGTAAATAGTCCTTACTGACAGCAATGCGAGTTTGAAATATTTCAATGGTCTTGAAACATTGCTTAAAAATATTACCAGATGGACCCCTAGAAATTTGGCTATCTCTATTGTACGTCTATGTCTTTCCCAAGCTATCCATATAACAGGCCTCGCAATTCTATCGCCTATACCCGATGAGAACAACACTTTCATTCTCCTTTCGACCATATAAACAATCGTACTTCTACCATAGATTTCGAAAGTCTCATCCGCACAAACCAACATGCATCTGCTCAGAAGGCCGTTTTGTCATGCATTTGGTTTAAATAGAATGTTTGGCGAGTTCTGCAATTTCTCCGGCACGTAACCGGAAGCTGATAGTTTATCTATCACCTCTTTAGAGCCGGTTTCTATTAGGAGGATGGGATGATGCTTTTCCAACAGTCTCGACATACCTGACAGAACAAAGGATTCGTGCCCTTCCACGTCGATTTTGATGAGTGCGATGCGTTGATTTATGTGGAGCGAATCAAGCGATAGGGTAAGCACTGATAATTCACTGTCTGCAACAGATGAAACGTGGGCCTGGTAGTAATTGGTCAGTCCTGTTGAGAATTTCGGAATGGACATGCCGACTACATCCAACTTCTCTGCTACCGCCGCATTGATCAATGTGACATTGGGATGGACAAACAACTGGGCATTTGCAGATAGCAAGGAAAACGTTACCGGTACTGGCTCGAAAGCAATGACACGCCCACGTGCCCCAACTAATTCGGAAAATAACTTTGTATAGCGCCCGACGTTAGCCCCGATGTCGATGACCCAGTCCCCACTGGTTATGAATTCTGAAAATATCTTCCACTCGGGCTCATCTATCGTAAAAATGCCCTTGCTAATTTGTCTACTGAAATGAAACCGTTTCAGCTCGGTCTGCCATTGATATGGTAATAGTGCTGCAATTTGTTTAAGCAGTGGCATTATGGTGGTCCCTTTTTTGCCTGTGGAGGAGGCGCAGGCATAGTATGATCCTGGTCGGGGATTCATTCGTTACACGGGCTCCTGGATCATTCAATATATTAATGATGAATAAATGTTAATATACTTTTCAGCCATAGATCTGCTGGTGTAACATTCTGTGACAATTGATTGAGCCCGGCCTGTCAACTGCATCCTGAGTCCATTATCATGCAGCAACTTAAAGATGCCAGCCGCGAGCTGTTCGCTCGTCGGCACATCCACGAGAATGCCAGCCTGACCTTCCCGCAATACCTCGGGTACGCCACCAACTCGAGTAGAAATAATCGGAGTGCCTGCGCGCATGGCCTCAAGCAGGCTCATTGGCAAACCCTCGGTCAAAGATGACAGAACAAACACACCGAAGAATGGCAGGTACTTCCTGGCATCAGGACGGTAGCCCGGCAGGAGCACACGTGACTCCATGCCAAGCTTTCGAACTTCCCTTTCCAGCTCATCCCTTTGTGGCCCCTCGCCGATGATCGCAAGCCGGATGTCTGGTTCTCTGTCCATCAGCAACCGCAGCGCCCTGATCAAGTTGAGATATCCCTTTTCAAACGAAAGGCGACCAATGGAGCCGACGGTAAAACCGGATGCGCAGAAGTTCACTATTGACGCATCGAACCCGGAAGACGGAGAAATATCGTCTGAGAAGGCAGGACCGTCCGATGGACCGTATCTGCCATCCATGAGAATTCCGTTATGCACTACATGCACCCCGGCCGGGTTCAAAGACCTGAGACGAGGATGCGACCGCATGAAATCACTGACCATGACCACCGCATCCATGAAGTTTAGGCTTCGTGCGTCAAGCCATTCGTAGAGCCGCAGTTTCGTCCAACGACGCTTGCTCGTCCACCCATGCAGAGTGGTCACCAGAGGCAGTCTTCGGATGCTTTTGGGCAAAAACCCGAAAAGGATGTTCGCTTTGTAGCCGTGGGAGTGCAGTATGTCAAAACCGTTTCTCACAGCAAACCTCAGGATCTCCCGGGCTCCCCAAAAATTCGGCCCGGCACGCATTCGGAACTTGGCAACGTTGAGTCCCTTCCGTATCGCTTCGGTCTCTAATTGCTTCTCAGCAACCCTTTTTCCCCCGATGCTTGCCAGTGTAGGCTCATGACCAAGCCTGACCTGCTCACTCATCACATTGAGAAGCATGACCTCCGCGCCGTATAGGCCGCCACTGTCAATTATGTGAAGTATCTTCACGGGCGGCCTACGGATTGCCAGCTTAAACTCGTCTGACAATACCCATCCTTTTGCGTTTCACTCATCATTGACATGCCTCGTCCAGATTGCTTTGTCCTGCAATATAGGATGGTTAGCGAGATGCAGCATAAATTTTACAGCCCTCTTGCATTATCGATGTCTATTCATATTCGGGTTCAAATGCCAAGATCTCTTCAGTTCGAGGAATTGCGGCCGCATAGATGTTTGTTACGGCAATGGCCAGGCCGCAGGCAATCCACCAATACACCTCATAGAGATCGTGGCCAAAACATCCCAAGGCCAGCCGAATGACAATGTAGGCAAATGTCGCCGAACAGACCGCCTGCATGAATTGAAGATCGCGAAGGTGTCCTGACACACTCTCATCCATTTCAAATACAGGAGGTGCCCGTCTCATATGGGATCCGATTTTTTCTATGTCCGCTTTGAGATCTATCTCTAGATTATGCAGGGTTTTAAGAACCTTGAAAATGAGCGCTACAAAAACAATCAAACCCTGTATGCCTGTCTCAGAAAGAATTTGAGTATAAAGATTATGAGTATCCATTGGGTCTTTGCCATATTCCTCCGCTCGGACCTCTTTAAAAGCGCCAATGCCGACTCCAAAAGGATAGGTCATGAATACATTTAAAGAATCATGAAATAATTCTATCCTTTTCACTTTTGAGTGGCCCTCTTTCTCCTCCCCCGAAAATATGGTCGAAAATCGCTCTTGATAAGAAACTGGGAGTGCCCATAAAACGACAAAAAACAAAACCGCCATAAAGGCAAGAAAACGCATCTTGTACCGGGATTTCAGAAAAAGAATAGCTATAAATCCGAGGAAGCCCATGTACCCGGTGCGAGAGCCCGTATATATTATGATGTTTATTGCAAACAATAGTTGAATAAGAAGTGGGACCCTCCACTTCCATGATAGATTGGGAAAAAGGTAATATATAAATGGCAGTGTTCCAAGCGCATTGCCGGAAAGGGAATTCGGATGACCGACCAAAGAGGTCGCAGGGCCGTTTAACCTCATCACCCCCTGGTTTTCCCAGACCATGGAGCCCGTGATTTTTCCCACGAAGGCCTCTTCCCCGATTTTCATACAGCTTAACAGGAACATCCCAATGAAAAGCCTGAGAGAAGAAGGGCTTCGCACGAAGCTACAAATGAAAAGCGCCATAAAGGAGAATTTTAAAATACGGTCCCGGAAAATTTGCCATGACAGTTCGAAGTCCCGCGAAAAAGGTAACTGGACAAGGAGTATAACAAAGTACAGCACTATATAGGGTAACAGAGGATTTATACGCTCTTTTCGAGCCCGGATAAGCGAAATCATAGCCAGCAAACCCAGAATCGACCCCAGAATAAACTCAAAGCGAATCGCACCGAGCACGTGTATTCTCTTGCCGATCTCCAGGAACCAGGTCGGGATATAGATAACGAAAAGCAACAGCACTATGCGCGATGCCCTTTGGTATGGCAGGGCCGCCTCACATGGATAAGGCTCGGTAGTCGCAATTGAATATGTTTCCATTCGTCAGTGCCTCAATCGACGCTCCGAACAATAAAGCGTGAAAAGGAAGTTAACATTTCGAATGCGAATATCAGTTGCACTGATCACAAATCGTCGACCTTTCGCGCAACCTCGCATCACCCCGTTTGCGAGCCGCACATACCTTAAATTCTTGAAGCATACTGCTCCCATGGAGAAGTTCACGACGCATTTTTCAAACAGCCGCGAGTAACTCCACCGACCATCTCCTGCATAGTTACGCTGCAAGTCATCGAGATTGCAATGTTTATGGATCAGATCCTATGAATGGAAACGCCGGGGAGAGAAAATCAATTCGGAGATGGGGCGCCCGCCCGCTTCTTCTCCCAGGTCCAGAGGGAATTTATGAAATAGTTGATCAGGGTGCCCGCTCCGATACCGATGAGATTGGATATGACGTCGGATAATCCGGCAACCCGCGCCAGAAAAAGGAGACTGGCGTAGTTGGTCACTCCGGCCGCGCCCGAGGCCAGATGAAAATACAGCAATCGTCTCCGCCAGCCATTTTGGGTATCGCGGTCGCGGAACGTCCAGAAGTTGTTCCAAAAGAAGTTTGAGATAATGGACACTTCGATAGCCGGCGGAGAGGCAATTTCCATGCTGATGCCCATCAATCTCGTAAACAGCAGATACAACCCCATGTTGACCAGCACCCCGGAAGAGCCCACGACACAAAACTTAACAAACTCCGCGGATCGTGTGAACCGTATCTTCGCGATATTAATCAGAAATTCCACCTGGTCGCGCAGAGTGAGCTTGGACTCGCCGTGAAGACGATCCGGGAAGACGATAGGGATTTCAACAATTTTTGCATTACGTCTCAACAATTCACAAAGCAGGGACGCCTGAAAGGAATAGCCCCGGGTCGACAGAAACGACAGATCGCATTTGGCGATCAGCTCGGACTTGATGCAGCGATAGCCCGATGTGCAGTCATGAATGCGGGGCAATCCCCCGAAGAACCGTATCATCCAATTGCCCACATAACTCAGGAGCTTGCGGCGCAGTGAGAAATCAGGCGTGCTTCCTCCCGGAGCGAATCGCGACCCTATAACCAGGCTGAACCCGTGATTCGCAAGAGTGATAAAAAGGGGAATCAGCCCCGGATCGTGCTGCAGGTCCGCGTCCATTTCAAAAATGAGATCGGGCTCCAGATTCTTGATGGCCCAGGCCATGCCTCTTTTATAAGCCTCGCCGAGTCCCCGTTTCTCACCGGTGATAAGATGCAATTTGGAAAACTTCTCCATGAGATGCGTAACAGCATCCCCGGTCCCATCCGGCGAATTGTCATCGACAACGAGAACGTGCAGTTCGTGCGTATCGAGCCTGGCCGACTGCTCGAAGATTAAAGGAATGACAATTCGTATGTTCTCAACTTCATTATACGTGGGCAAAATGACACATGCTCTTTTTAACATGCGCTTCCAAGGCTCCATCCCGGGGGTATGGCCGTCTTTCACGTTAGAAAGTACAGGGCAAGATCGGTCGTCAATGTAATAACTGTAATCCCCGGAAAAATAAACCGCAAATGCGCGTACATCCCGCCAGCCTCTCTCAATCAAAGTCCCTTCCCTGTCACGCTGTTCGCACATTCCCTATTGCTCGACCCTGCAGATGGAAAACCGGTATTTTCCGGATTTCTCCTGCTCGATGGCTGCAACCAACTGAAGGCTCACTTGTATCTCGGGGCCGAAAAGCCTCTGGAAATAAGCCGTTAGTTCCCTTCCGGCAGCCTCGCCATAAAGCTTGCCCGGAACCATGCTGATGCGGAAAAAATCCAGGGATTCCTGAATTATCTGCATCTGATCGATACCTCGAATTTTCGTCAAGGTATTTTCAATCAGCGAGACTCCTGCCACTCGGGTCCCGTCCTTCTTTATCAGAAAATCGGCCACCCTTCCGGCAACGCCGGCCATCAGAGGCAATCCCCTGCCGCACGAACACTCAGTGTCAAGCGGCACGCCGACGTCCTGCACCTCGTAGCGTATCAGAGGCATCGCCCTGTTCATCAAGTCGGTGACGACGATCTTGCCTTCCTCTCCGGGACCGGCATATCGACCGTCGTCACGAAGAAATTCTATATAGAGGTGCTCGATATTCATGTGCAGGCCTTCGTGTTTTTCGCATTCAGAAGCAATCAGGCTGACCTCTTCACATCCGTATCGATCAAACACCCGCACTCCGAAAATCTCTTCGATGAACCTTCTCTCGCTTGAAAGCAGCATCATGGAAGTGGAAATGATCGCCTTCGGCCGGATAACGCCAATCGATAGATCCCGGACAAACCGGGCCAGAAGGTAAATCGAATGGGCATGCCCGAAAAGGAGGGTCGGCTTGAGCCTCAGCCATTCCCGGGCAAACTCTCTGACGGACTTTTCCGTGATCTCCATCGTATCGAGATATATGGTTGGCGCGAGCAACAGGTTCTTCAGCCGCACTTTGAGGTCTTGCGACAGAGGAGGGTTGCCCCAAAGGGCGCCCACAGGCTCACCGGGTTCCCACCCCGTCCAACGGTCATGACGCCGGGCACACGCATTCCGGAGTTCACTGCATTCTTCCGTAATATAGAGTCCCAGGGCCTTGCCCGTGGAGCCGCCGGTCTTCACCTTCCGCAGGGTTTCCGTGCAGAATCCCCGGCTGATCATTTCCCGCACGCCGTTTCGGATTTCCTCCTTGCTCAAAATGTTTAGTTGACCGAAATCCTCGGGCGAACGAATGTCGACAGGGGTCATACGCGCCTCTTCGAAGCGTTTACGATAAAAATCATTATGCTCCCAGGCAAAGCACAGCAAACTCTTTAGTCGCCTCCACTGTATTTCTCGCAGCCTTTCCCCCGCAAAAAATTGTGTGCGTTCGAGCTCCTTCCAATAAGGTACCCTCGGGCTGCCGCTAATTTTACTCTGCAGCGGATCGAACACGTTCCTCCGCAAAATAGATTTGGTATATCTCAGCGGCACCGATTCATTTTCCCCTATTGAGGCAGATTCCATTGCGAATATCCAAGTTGGAGCGGGCTTGTCTTTCTTGAACAAAAAGGCAAACCCCCTCAAGAATATCAATGACCAGTCTTTCCTCGCCTTTTAAAGATAAAGCATACTTCTTACCATTCTCCGCAAGGCTGTCCCGGTAATCCTTGTCTTCCCAGATTTTCTTCATTGCCCGGGCAAGACACAGAGCGTCCTCACTCGGCACGATTTCCGCTTCATTCCGAGTCAAAATACCTCGTGTCGATGCCCCTTCCGTGATTATTACCGGCTTACTGAGAGCCATTGCTTCCAAATAGACGCTTATGCCGGCCGGCTGCAAAGCTCTTTTCTGAATAGGAATCACAACGAGCCGCGCATTTGCAATGTATTCGTTCCAGGAATCACAATCATAATTGTGCCTTATCACTTCAACATTTTCCGGAAGATCTCTTTCATCGAGGCAAGTGTTATGGCTCTTTGCAGTATCTTTGGCGGGAAGAACGATCTTGGTCGGATAATCGAGTATCCTGATTGCTTTCAGAAAAGTATCGAAGTCCCTATAACTTGCCCCACAAGACAGCGCATAACCGCCATCTTTCGGCGGATACTTCTCCAATAAGTGATAGTTATTTGCCTTAAATGGGATATAATAGAATTTATCTTGCTTTAGGCCAAAGTATTTTTTATAAGCCAAGGTATCCTTATGCACACAAAATAATCCGTCAGCGCCATTTAACAAAACTGACTTGAACAAAGTTACTATTCTCGATCTAAAATCATATGGGGCATGCAAAAGCGTATCAAAAAAGATGATCGTCGTTTTTTTACGCCATATGATTTTGTTAATAAATGAAATTATCATAGCACTTGTATCAGGATTAAAGACCAAAAACGCATCATAATGCCTAATCCTAAGCAGAAGTTTAATTGCATATATTATATAGCTGAACTTATTACTCCTTTTCCATTCAAAGTAGTCTACGGATTCAACTTTGTCAGCCAATCTATTTGTCAAGGAAATGTTTGTCAAAATTCTTATTCTACTCATTGGTTGTCCCATCGGCTCGGCCGCCGGATCTTTGTCCCGCAGTCTCCACATAATAGTTTTCCAGCTCACGCATTGACTTTTCCCATGAGTATGATGACTTGAGCCTGTCAAATGAGGCCATGCCCAGTTTCAGCCGCAACTCCCGGTCCGCGCAAAGCTTGATCAGGGCATCGGCCAAAGCCTCGGGCCTCCCGGGCTCGACGCAAAAACCGTTTCGGCGGTCCACCAATTCAGGATTGCCTCCCACCCCCGTCGCAACAACCGGGAGGGCATGGGCCATGTATTCGAGGACGGCATTGGAGAGCCCTTCCCTGTCGGAACACAGCACGCCGATATCCAAGCAGCCCAAATAGCTGTGCACATCTTTAACATTGCCCGCAAAGTGCACCACGGAACCGAGCCCAAGCCGGCCTGCCAGATTGAGAAGCGGCTGTTTCTCGGGTCCGTCTCCGCAGACGACCGCTCGGAACCTCAGGCCCGGCATAGCGCGCCTGATAAAAAACAATGCGCGCAAAAACACGTCCACCCGCTTAACCGGACGCAGATTTGCGACGAGCCCGATCATCACCGGAGCCTCATTGTCGCCTCCCCTGACCGGCATGGCGCCATGACAATCCGGGAGACTCACCCCGTTGCGGATAACTTTGATTTTGGCGCTCGCAACGATTTCGCGGTTCGCTACATATTTTTTCACCGCCTCACTGTTCGCAACGATTCCGTCGAATCCGCGATTTACGATCGGGCGTGCCATTCTATAAAGGGCATGATACCAAGGCCGCGCATTTCCAAGGCCGATGTCACGCCTGCTTGAAAGCAAAGCAGGCTTGAAACGGCTGCGCAAAACTCCGAGGAAGCCGACAAAGATGGAATCTTCAAGAAAAGTCTGAAGAATCTCTATCCGGATACTGTCCAGGAGTACCGAAAGACGATTTATGACAATCGTGAAATTGGACTTGAGAATGCCTTTGTACCCCAGTATGTAGGTATCACACGGCAGGTTCCCGTTTTCTTTCATCCAGTTCGATTCCCATAGACAAATCAGGCAGGGCTCGAAGATGCTCCTGTCGAGCCGGCGAATGACCTCAAGGAGCTGCTTTTCGGTGCCGGCAGTATCTTTTTCGATGGTATCGATAAGGTAGCCTACCTTGATCACCGGCACTCCCCGTTCATAAGCAAAGAGACATAGAGGTCATAATATTCTTCAGCAATTCTATTCAAATCAAAGTATTCGACGGCCTTCTTTCTCGCATCCGCCCCCATCCGCTTTGCATATCCGGCATCGGCAAGCAGTTTGTCTATCGCACAGGCCAATTCACTCTCGTCATTGATGATAAGCCCGTCGATCCCATGCTTTACTGTCTCGCTCGATACTCCGTCCATGTAGTTCACAACCGGCGGGACACCGCATGCCATCGCTTCAATTATCACATACCCAAAACCTTCTTTTCTTGACGGCAAAACGAATACATCAGAGCATTTCAAATACTCTTCAACTTTGTCAGTCCTCCCGACAAAGCGCACATTAAGATTGCCATCCCGAACTTCCGCTTTGATATTATTAATAAAAGCCATGAGTTGATCTCTGCTGACATCATCATCTCCGAAACTGTCCGGGCCGGCTATCAGCAGCACCGCATCAGGATGGAGCTTGGAAATTTTTCCCCATGCGCGAATCAGTATGTCAACCCCTTTCCTTTTCAGCACCCCGCCGACAAAGGTCACGACTTTGCGGAAATCCCCGATCCCAAACTTCACCCGCAGCGCACCTTTCTCACCGGGCGCTGCAGGCCGAAACAATTCGGTGTCCACCCCTCCAGGGATGTATACAAGTTTTCCCGACGGCAGCCCTGCCTTGTGATAGCTGGCTGCTATAGCCTTAGAGATAACCAGCACGCGATCATGCATGGACAATAATTTTAGGCGAACCCTCCCATACCTGTAATTATCGGCTATCGTCATGGGGTCATCAGACCCGAGAAGTACCAATTGGGTAATGGTTTTCTTGCGCGCGACCCTGTTGAAAATACCTATCAGCCCATACACATCCACGAACCCGTGAATGTGCAATATATCGAATCCGGTCAAATTTCTTGCCAGAAACCCGATAACCCCGGCCGCAAACCGGGCCTCCGATCTGGGCATGCACGGATGAAAATGGAACCGTCTGATCTCGATCCCGTTCATGACTTCATGCCCGGGCAGTCTGGAAAAATCAGCCGTGAGCACGACCACCTCGGCCCCTGCGTTCTGAATTCCCTTGACCAGCCTCTGCAGGAATATCCCCTGCCCGGAAAATATGGGCGGGTATTCCGCTATGAGCATGACAATACGAGGTGGGCGCGCCGGCGATCTCATATTCCCTTTCCTGAATCGAAACGGTCCATTCGGCGAGATGGAATCGATCCGCGGCGAAGCCGCAGCCCATTGCTCAGTCCACATCGCTTTCCCCTTTCTTCGCGCCTGCCTGCGCGGCAGCCGTCTATCCGGAATCACCAACTCCCAAATAGGGGTCAATGATTTTGAACAACTCTTTCATCCGCTCCTGCCACGAATGCTTCCGCGCAGCTTCCAGCCTCGCCTTTTTTTGATCGATCGAGTCTCTTTCGATCGCCGACCCCAACAGTTCAAGAAATCCCTCTTTGCTCTCGGAACATGGGATCAGGCTGCGGAATCTCTCGGTCCCGGATGTAGGGGTCGCAACTATCGGGGTCCCGCTGGCCAGGTAGTCGTAGATTTTTATGGGATCGTTCCCGGCCGTGTACGCATTGATCCTGTTGGGAAGAATGCACGCGTCAAACGCGCTCAGGCAGGCAGGATACGACCTATAAGGAACAGGCGGCAGAATGTGCACATTGGGGCGGGCAGGGATCCTCGTTCCCAGTGGAAAAGGTTCGACCCTTGGTCCCATGAAAACAAACTGCCAATCGGGCCGGCTCAGTGACATGAAGTCGATCAACTCCGCATCAAGCCGGTTACTTATCAGGTAGCCCATGTAGCCAACGATCGGCCCCCTGAGAGCGGCGAGCGCCGGAGGAATCAGGGATTTCATATCGCCCTGGCTGAAAGTGAACACATTCGTCGCGTTTCTGATCACGTATGCGCTATTATGAATTTTTCTCACTTTTTCGAGGAGTTTCTCATTTATGCATATCACTACGTCCGATATTTTGCAGCAATGATTGCAAGCCTCTTCCGTTCTCTTCCTTTCCACCAGGTTGGAAGAGAATTCAATAAAATCATCCGACCAATCAAAGATTGTCAAAACGGCCATGTCTCGGATAGAGTCGATTAATTTCAAAGTCCTTTGTTGAGGATTATTAATCACAAGCACAAAAGGTTTCTTGGTATATGGCGACAGGATCGAATCTATGACATATCCGCTCATCCGGTCGATACGACTGCTGCGTCCGCTGAATGGCAAATATGTCGGCGTATAGGCCGTGATTTTCCCGGATACCCTCGACGGAACCATACGCCTCAGCCGCGTGGTCTTATGCACCCGTAATTCTTCGGCTGCGCTTGTGAGAACCCCGCCCAACCAAATTTCCGAATTTACAAAAAGCGTGCGGTCGAATATCTCCCTTTCAGCCATCAGGTATACCATGGTCTGATTCCTTTTCCAGAAATCACTCCACGGATCGAAACCGAAATTGACGATGTTCAGCGCCTTCCGCATGATACCCCAGTTCACAGTTATCGGTCTTCTCGTCCCGGCATAAAAATTCCGATACTCAGGCTTGCTTTGTACCCCAAAGCGCCCTTTTCACATTCCTGGCAGATTCAAACCAAGTCCGGGGAAGCGAAAATAACATAAGATATACGATGTCTTTGAAGTTCCGCGGGCCTCTCCGTAAAGCGGCAGCTAACAAATGCCTGGCGCCAATTCTGTCACCATTTCCATAATATACTTTATACGCAAACGTCCTGAAAGTATTGCGTAAGTTCTCATTCATAGCATCAATACTTTTCTTGTCAAAGTGTTGACTGCCTTTGATAAGTTGTTCTACTGTTTTATTCATTACATATAAACATCCATTTAAATGGTTGTAATTATTTTTTGATACACCAGTAGTGCTTTGCCTATAAAAAATGACAGCTTCGCTGCAAAATATTACTTTATGATCTCTTGATATCCGAAGCCATAAATCATAATCTTCGCACACATATAAGTTTTCATCAAAAAAGCCTACTCTGTCCAGTACAGATGCTCTTAGCAGGACCGTAGATGACGTATTGATTCTATTTTGCCTCAAAAAGTCATAGTAAACGTACCCCGAAGGACATGTTCTTGGCAGTTCATTAAATATGATGGATCCATTTTCATCGATGAGAATAGGATATGAATACACCAGCCCGCAATCGGGGGCTCCATGCATCCTGCGCATTTGCGCTTCGAGTTTTGTCGGGTGCCATAGATCATCATCATCGAGAAAGGCTATGAATTCCCCTTTGGCCGCCCTGATTCCTCTGTTCCGCGCCGCCGCCGGTCCTGCATTGTCCTGGCGGATATATGTTATGTGCCGAGATACGGGAGAAAGTACTTGTAAGATGTCCTCCCGGGAACCATCGTCGACAACGATGATTTCCAGGGGAGCATGGGTCTGCCGCAGCACCGAGTTAACCGCGTCAAGAATATATTTCCCGCCGTTGTAGGTAGGAATGATGACACTTACCGAGGGCATATGTTCGCTTTCCGGAAAAGTGGTCATTGTACATGCACCTGGCATCCCACTCCCCGGGAGCTCTGCGTCTTTGAACCGAAGATGGCTCTTTTCAAATTTCTGGCATATTCAAACCATGTTTCGGGAAGTGAAAACAAAATCAGATACACGATGTCCTTCAGATTCCAGGGGTCTTTCTCTAATGCTCCAATCAGTAAATGACGAGCGATAAACCTATCATCATTCTCATAATAAACTTTATAAATAAACCTTCGATATACTTCATGTAAATTTTCATCTAAGGCATCGAGAAAAGTCTCATCGCCTTTCACTTCACCATTGATAAATTGTTCTATCACTTTATTAATTACATACAGATGTCCTCGCAAGTGTTTATAAACCTGCTTGGACACACCGGACGGGCTTTGTCTATAATAAACGCTGCCTTCGCTGCTAAAAAGCAGCTTATAATTCTTCGCTATTCGTAACCATAGGTCATAATCTTCACACACCGTTATTGATTCATCGAAAAGGCCAACTTTGTCGAATACCGAAGTCCGCACGATAACCGCAGAGGTTGTATGAACTCGATTATATCTCACAAGATCGTAATATATATATCCCGATGGACAATGTGGCAGGTGAGTCGGTATTGGCGACCCACTTTCATCCATGAAAATGGGAAACGAATAGACCATCCCACACTCCGGGTCCTGGTCGAACATGCGCATTTGCATCTCCAGTTTGGTCGGGTGCCATAAATCGTCATCATCGATGAATGCTATAAACTCGCCCCGAGCCGCCCTGATTCCCTTGTTCCGTGCTGCTCCCGGGCCTGCATGATCCTGGCGGATATAGCTGATCTTATGTAACACAGGAGAAAGCACGGGCAGGATATCCTCCTGTGAACCGTCATCGACAACGATGATTTCCATGGGAGCATGGGTCTGCTGCAGCACGGAGTTAACCGCGTCAAGAATATATTTTCCGCCGTTGTAGGTAGGAATGATGACACTTACCGAGCACATTGGCTTCTCATAAGCTGGTTTTCGGCATCCGGTTGACACCGTTCCGCGCCCTCATTTTGCGCAACCAGTGATTCGATCAGTTCGATCAGTTGATTCGTAAGTCTTCTTCTGGAGAATCTCCCGGCGAATTCTTTATTCCTCACGACATCTACCTTCCGGTTGAGCTCCGTTCGGGATTCAATCAACGCTGCCAGGCATCTGGCGATCTCTTCTATATCATCGACATTGCAGGCCGTAGCATTGCCGTATTCTTCAAGAAGTTCCCTGATGTCGCTTTCAGGAGGTATGACGGCGAATATGTGACGCCCCAATGCCATGGCTTCATAGGTTTTGGCTGGAATTGTACCGCGCATCGCAGGATATTCATTGTTGACGATAATGAGGAGCGCGTCGGCGTTTTTACTGTACTCGATGCTTTGCTGGTAAGTCATGCTTCGAACGTCTTTCACAATTTCTTCCAGTCCCATTTCCCGAACCTGGTCCCGGAAGTGGTCGATCATGCCGGTAAACGTGACAAGAGGCATCCGACCGACAAAAGAACCGTCGGAATTCAGCTTAGACAGCGCATCAAGCAGGTGCGTAGTCTTGGAGAGCCCCTGAGGAGCGCCGTTAAAATGGATATGCAGCCGTCCGTCCACCTGATTGCGCGGGTCCGCGGCATAGTCCTCTATGTTGTGTCCGTTTCTGATCATGTGAAACTTGCTTTGGTGTTTCACCCCTTCGTACTTATCGGCCAGGTGTTTCCTCCAGGACGGAGAGACCGTCACGACGGCGTCGCAGCTTTTGACCGCTTTTCTTTCAAAAAACTCTAACAACTTCTTCTGATACCAAAATCCGGGGGACTGGATCGGGTCGTCCAGCCATAGATCGCGGTAATCCATGATCCAACGGGCATGTGAAAGCCTGCTGATCAACATACCTACAATATGGCTGATGTGGGGTGGACCGCTTGTGATGACACAGTCGAACTTTGCGAATATGCCCAAATGAATCCCGCGAATGCAAGCCATCAGCAACCACCAGAAATTTTGTTCGGGATAGAACCGGTCGACCAGCCGGTTGAACCTGGATAAGACGGAATGAGGGCATCCACCGCCTGCGGCTTTGCGGCCTAAAATCCCTATAAGCTTATATAGAAAGTCACTTGGGAATAAGCTCTTGATCCTGAGGATCTTCGCGCTTGAAGGAATGTGCTCCAAAATACTTTCGTCATATCTTTCGCACCACCACGACCTGTCTGAGCATAAAACGCTGACGTCATATCCGGAGGCTGCCAGAAACTTCGTAAACCAGAGGGCCCTCCAGACGGCGGGGCCGGCCATGGGAGGAAAGTCAAGGTTAATGTAGAGTATCTTCCGTTTCATAGCGCCAATGGATCTTTAAAAACTCCGCGAATCAGGTGAAGCCAAGTGGGTTGGATTTGCAGAGAATCCTTCCACGGATTGAGCCTGCGCCTTATCAACTCCGTGCAGTCCCCAACCCGGAGAACCTGCTCTGGCCAAGGTCCCGGGTAAAGGGCAACAAGTATTTCAAAGCCACCTATACGTCGCCCATCACTTCCACCATCCGTTTTGCCGTCTTCCCCCAATCATGTTCCAGAGCGCGAGTCGTGATCTGTTTTTCGTCAAACTGCTGATTCATGGCCTTGCACATTGCGGACAACAGACTGTTGGCATTCCCGATTGTATAGAGGACGCCGCAATCACTGCCGACTAAATCGACAAGATACCCTCTCCTCGGTGCTATTACGGGTCTGCCAAAGCTCAATGCCAGTACCGCGGCCCCCGAGGTCAGGATCTCCGTGTACGGCAAAACCACCGCATCGGATGCGGTCAGAAAATATTGTATCTCCTCATCCGGGACGAACCCCGCCCGTAGGATGACTCTCCCTGGCGGCTGCCTGTCCGCCAATTCCCGGATTTGTTTGTAGTAAGCCTCGCTCAGAAAAGCCCCGGCGATTACCAGACGGGCATCGCCTTCAATTTTCTCGAAGGATTGAATCAACCCATCAAGGTTCTTGTACTCCCTGCACAGTCCTACGAACAAGAATACAAATTCGTCCTCTCCGAGGCCGAACCAGTCACGTGCGTCCTTACGGCTACAGCCCATGGGGTAAAAGTCCACCCAGTGTCCGTGATCTATGACTACTACCTTTTTCCTCACCGATGGAAACTCTTCGACCATGATCCCGGTTGCCGCCGCCCCATGAACAAACACCCTGTGCGAGGCAGCGATGACAACCCGCCTCACCAGCCAATCCAGCCCCGGGACGTTACACACCTCATGAGGATATAGATTGTGCGCAGTCCAATAAACGGGGATTCCCCAGAACCTGAGCATCAGGATAAATCTGGTGAAGCGGGCGAAATTCCTCAGAATTGATAACCTGCCAGGGTTGCCGACCGAATAGAAGAGATGAGGCCAGTTGATGTGCACACAATCGAAATTACCCCGATTGGCTGCGATCCAACGCAAGGAGAAGACTCCTTCGGCTACCTCGGCGCCCGCCCGCTTGAGTGCAGGAAATAAGCACCGGCTATAGGCATCGCTTTTCGCCGTAAATGACAGAATCCTCACTCTTGCTCCCGCATTGGTAATGGTGCCGCGTCTCGAATACTTGCCATAGCCATTGGCGGCGCAAACCCGGCAGTGTGCTCGCGTGGTGCGAGACTTTTTCTTTGATAAATCATGCCCGTCAATGTCAGCGACCATTACCGGCGACAGGCTGCATCCATCGCGCAAGGACCTGTTCGCGCCCTTTGCCTTCGGCAGCAAGACACTCCATCAGCCCGGTCTCGATAGTTGCTTGTGCTTCTCGGCCTTGCAGATACAGTCGCCAAAGATCAGTCCCGTGGTAAGTGCTTAGCTCGCCCGTTGCCTTTGCAAGGGAGAGTCGATCCACCATCTCATCGTATCTTGCGATCTCTCGCTGATGGACCTCGTAGTCCTTGGTTCCGAGCACCTTCGACAGGGGCTCGTAATCGCTATATTCACCGGGCTGATGACGCTCGACACCCGTGGGGGCGGGATCGAACACGCAGAAGAGCGACACGAACCCGTCGATGATGTGGACCTCGTGCTTGTTGCGAAAGAATCGAGGAGTATTGGTCTTCTCATCAATGTGACATTCTTCTTCGGGGCTCCCGGCCGCCTCGTTAAGGTGATACGTGGAATCGCCATCGAGCGTTGCCCATGGGTGCCACATCTGGTTCGACGGCAGATACGGGTGCCGCGCCATGCGCACGCGTCCGGTCCCTTTTACCTCGTAGCATACGTTGCACTCGGTTCGCGAGTTGTAAGACATCTTGAACACCGGTTCCCCGTCCTCGTTTTCGGGAAGCCCCGTCACGTCGAACATGGTGGTGTGAAACCAGGAGACGGGATGCCCGGATTTAGATAGAAGAGTCTGGTCATGATGCAGGAAGATCCGGCGGCTCAAATACTGCGGTGTAAAGGTCCATCGAAGTGACTGAGGTCCCGTGGCGCAGGCCGCGAGAAACGTTTCGTCGCGAAGCAGAAGCCTTTTGCCACGCGCTTGCGAGGCCGATGGGCTCGATACGCACAGCAGTTCAGCAGCAGGTTCCGCGTCAAGAACGCCCTCAAGGTCCGCCGGTATATAGAGATGGATGCCTGACGCCAGTTGCAGGGGTTTCTTTTCGGCTCCTGCCAGGCATAGTCTTGCGTTTCCTCGCAAAACACTGATAATGCGACCGATGCCCGCTCCCAACACCATCCTCCCGGCTTCGTGAAACCTGAGCCGATCGACACCCAGCCCCTCCGGATGGATCTCATGATTCAAGATTTGAGCCCTGTCGAAGGTCCCAACGGATTCCCTGCGCCAACAGTTCTTGATAATTTTTTCCATTGATTAAGTCCTTCATTTTAATGTTTACGGTAGCGATAGGACCCACATCAATACCCGTCAAAATAAATCACATTCGCACTTCATTTCCGATTTCAAGGGCTAAAACACTGGCACGCTTTCAACGCACTCAGGACTTCTGCAACGCACCGCCGATGGATGTGAGTTTCTCCAACTCCTTTCTGTCTATCTTTCCGCTGGACGACAGCGGCAGTGCGTCGTGAAAGAAAATAACATCGGGTATCATGTACTTGGGCAAAACATTGGAGCAGAATTGATCAAGGTCGGATTTGGACAGGCCGGTCCCATCCAGGACCACGACGTGTGCTACAATCCTATTCCCGATGAGTTCGTCGGGCACGGCAAGAACAACGGCTTGCCTTACCAGGGCGTGGCTGTTGAGCACGGCTTCGATTTCGCCCAGTTCGATCCGATAGCCCCTGCTCTTGACCATGTGGTCTTTCCGGCCGATAAAGAGGTAATCGTTGCGCCGGTCTATCTCAACGAGATCCCCGGTCCTGTACACTCTCGGCGCCGGCAGAGAAGCCCTCGGGTCCTGCATGAATTTCTCGTTCGTCCTTTCCTCGTCGTTCCAGTAGCCAAGCGCCACGGTCGCACTCTTGACATAAAGCTCTCCCCTTCGCCCGGGCCGGTCGACCAATTCCCCCTCCTCCGTCAGCGCAAAGACCTCAAAGTTAGGGAAAGGCTTTCCGATAGGTATCTTCCACGTTTCATCACCGGGGATGTCTTCGATCCTGCAGCACATCGACGAATTCGCTTCGGTCTGACCGTAGATGTTGTAAAAAGCGGCATTCTTCATATTTGCCATGAGGATACGAAGATACTTCACGGGCATGGTATCTCCCGAAAAGTGGATGAGCCGGAGGGAATCAAAGGAAAACCGTTCGAGCTTCCCACGATCTGCGAGCAGGCAAAGAGCGGACGAAGCGGAATTCCAGATGGAGACCCTTTTGTTTTCAATATACTCGGCCAGCTTTATGGGAAATGTTGAGAGGAACTCGGGCACAAGCACAATCGTTGCTCCCATTTTTACTGCCGCGAATATGTCGAAAACAGACAGGTCAAAATGAAGCGGGGCAAAGCCGGCAAATCTATCGCGCTCGTTTATCGCGAAAAAATCTGCGGCCATCTGAACGAACGCGAGGGCGTTCAGATGTGAGATTGCAACACCTTTGGGCATGCCGGTGGAACCGGAAGTGTGCAAAATATAAGCGGGACTGACGTCGGCCACCTGAACGGGCCGGCGCGTATCCGGCGATTGAGCCGTTACCGTACGCCATGGTAGTGTATCAATGTCTATTTCCCGCTTATCGGTTGCTCCCGGCTCACTGTCCACGATTAGCACCTTCTGAAGCGGAATTGCGCATTCCGTGGACGCCGTAATCTTCCGCAGATGCGCGGAACTCGTAATGGCGCACTCGATGCCGCAATTATTAATGATGTGATGCATCCGGCTGACCGGTGACAGGGGATCGATCGGCACATACGTCGCCCCTGCTTTCAAAATCCCGAAAACAGAAACAATCGATTCTATGGATTTATTGAGAAGAATTCCCACCCTGTGGCCGGGGCTCACGCCCGTCTTCTCCAGGCAGAGAGCAAGCTGACTGCTTTTCGACTCCAGGTCCGAGTAATTCAACGACTCATTATTTAAGACAACCGCTTCTCTGTCAGGGTATTTTTCGGCGCTGCGTGTAAGGAGCTGATGCAGTAAAAAAAGATGCACGGTCTGAACTCCCTTCCGGTTCCCTATTCCTAGAGCCCGAGATAACTCGCAATAAGGTTCCTCTGAATCTCCGAGGTGCCTGAATATATCCTGCCGGCAATCGAATCACGCAAGTCTCTTTCGATATCAAATTCTTTCGAGTATCCATAGGCCCCGTGGATTTGCAGCGCATCCAGGCAGGTTTGCAAATAGCTTTCACTGATGAACAGCTTGGCAATTGCAGCTTCGACCGGAGCCCGTTTTCCCTGATCTTTCATCCATGCCACCTGGTACAATATCAGTCTGGACAGCTCGATTCTCATCCGCATATCAGTGATCTTGTGGGATACTGACTGATACTTTCCGATTGGTTGTCCGAATTGTTCTCGAATCTTCGCGTAATTGACACACTCCTCAAGCTCTCTTTCCATTGCGCCCAGATGCATGGCAAACAGGCAACTCCTTTCCTGCTCCATTTCCGAAGAAAATATCCCGGCGCCGGCGCCCTCTCTGCCCAGTATATTCTCAGCAGGCACCTCGCAGTCCCGCAGTATCACTTCTCCAAGAGGGCAAGTTCTCAACCCCATCATCTCCAGCGGTTTACCCACCGAAAACCCCGGAAAGCCTTTTTCGACAATAAAGGAGGAAATTCCGGCAAAGCCTTTGTCTTTATTCGTTACCGCGAAGACAAGGAGAAAATCTGCGATAGGGGCATTCGTTATGAACATCTTCGCCCCATTAAGAATATACCTGTCGCCCCTCTTTTCAGCTCTGCACTTCATACTGAATGCATCCGAGCCCGCGCCGGCCTCGGTTGCCGCGTGTCCGCCGATCAACGATCCATCGACCAGCCCGGGAAGGTACTTCTCCTTCTGGGCATCGGTGCCGAATTTCAGGATCGGACACTCGCACGTCCAGATTGTGGAGTTGATCGCAAAAAGCAGACCGCTGTCCTTGCACGCATATCCAAGTCCCTCCATGACAATGGCGCACGTTAAGATATCTCTCGACAGCCCACCATATTGTTCGGGCATTGGCAGTCCATGCAACCCGAATTGAGCGCACTTGCGCCAACCCTCGAAGTTGAACTCCCCATTGCGCTCTCGTTCGGAAAAGCCTTCGTTAAGGTTCTTCTTTGCAAATTCGACCGCCAGCTCTTTGAAACGTATCTGGTCCTCAGTCAATGAAAAATCCATTAAGTCCTCCCGGTAGCGGAGAGAAGCACTTAGCCTTTCGTGCTCTATAAATGCATTGGATTGTGCTATGAAATGTCGAAGATAAACTGTTACTGTTGTTTACTTACCAAAAATGCTGAAATAGCATCGATGGTTTCGAAGTTATCGGGGATGAGTTCATCATCAGATATGCTGATTGAAAAGGTCTCTTCAAGGTAGGTAACGAGTTTCATTATTCCAAGGGAGTCGATTACCCCAGCCTCAATCAAATTATCATTATCTTGCAAAGAGCTGCGCGCTTTGTCTTTCACAAGTTCCGACTGAATGAAATTTTTCACTATCTGCTTATTTGCCATGGTCTCATCCTCCTTTGGACAAATATATTCCACGGTTATTCGAGATTAATTGTTGGTATGCGCACTGATGGAAGTGTTCCACGGCGACTTTGCCTTCATGATCGCAAACAGAAACCACTACACTGAAGCGCCTCCCGGCGCCTCACTATGAATCACCGCCGATCTCATATCTTACTAGTTATACCCACGAAGGAAGCAATTGGTGTTAAGCAGCGTCATGGGGCAGAATTCTATGTTGCTGAAACAGGCTTCTTCCAACCACTGCTTCGTTTCTGCGACCGAATGGTTTCTCCCTTTTTCAGTAACGCAAAGCATCATGATGTCGAGCAGGACAGGCCATCGCCCACCCCTGTGATCGTCTTGAAGAAACTGAGCCTGAATTACCAATGACCCGCCCTGATTAATCGAGCCGTAAAGTTTCCTGATGAGATTACGGCTTTCACTCTCCCCAAGCCCATGAAGTGTGTTGGAGACCAGGATCATATCATATGATCCCGGGATATCGTCCTTCACGGCATCAAGCGGGAGATAAGAAATTTTATTTTTAAGCGGGTACATCATCCGGACTTCCTTTGCCACCTCAAGAACCGCAGGAAAGTCCGCAAGATGAAGCTCCAGGTCTGGATTTGCCATGCCGAGGCAATAGCCATACGTACCGGGACCACATCCTAGATCCAGCAGCGACCTGCATCCGGTTGTGTCCAGGAATCGAGACAACTCCTTCCCGCGCAGGGACGCATAGTTATGCATCGCCAACGAAAATTCGCGTGTATGTTCTTTGTCTAAGCCTACGGATGTTGAAGGATCAACAGTCGGCCCAGATTTAAGGACAGCTTCGTCCAGTTTAGAGAGTGCAAGATAGAAGTACTCAAGGTTCCTGATCCAGTTTCCGAGATAGTGTTCACCAGACGATGGCAGAAGCACTGAGCGACATGCGGATGCTACTCTATAAGTGATTCCATCAGAGGTTTCAAGCAGGTTCAGAACAACCCCAGCATTCATCAGACGTGCAAGAGTGCCCGGCTGAACATCTAAAGATAAGGCGATATCGTTCAATTTCTTGCCGTTTTCGCCTATGCTCTCAAAGACTTTCAATTTCAACAATGCAAGAAGAACGCTGAAACCGAAAAAACCTTCGGCGACGGAAAGTACTTTTAATTGATCTATTTTGATATCGTAATCTGTTTTAATGGTTTGCATATGTGTTACGTCCCAATAATTCTGGCCAAAACTTTTCTATCTATTCTCATGGATGACGTTGCGGACAGAAAGTTACGGAATGCAATATTCTCAGGCATCATGTATTTCGGTAGCTGTTTGAACGATACTTCAAAATTTCTTCCTTTTTGATTTTGCCCGGCGCTTTCAAAGCTACGACCGCCGCGATCCTGTTTCCAATAAGCTCATCCATGATTGGGACGGCGGCGCGGCGCTCTAACGCCCACCTCGGCTTCTCACTCGTCCCTCAGCGGCATAGGCGGCCGCCACATAGTAATTGCCGGCGGCGAGACGGCATCCCGGCGGAGCTCGTCACCGATCTCGAAGCCGAGAGAGCGAAAGAATGGCAAGAGTCGCGGGTCGGTCGTCCAAGTCCATGTTGGAATGCCCTCCCGCTCGAACATCTTCAATACAGTTGCATAAAGAAACGATCCTGTTCCTCTCGGAGCGTCAGGCATGGAACCGACGAACTCAATGTGCCGGTGATCGACATTGGGCCGGAAGGTCTCCATCCATTCGAAATATTCTTCCACAAGCGACGTTTTTCCGAATAGCCCGGGTAGGGAGCGCACGTTATCTTTGTACGCGCCATCACTTTTTCGGACTATCGATGTAACCAGGACGGCTGAACGGTCAGAGGTTACGAACACGTCCCGATTGTGCGGCCGCATCCTTTTCAAATAGAATTTGAAGAAAACCGTGGCGTCATCCAGCCGCGTGGCAGCCTTTGGCATGGCCCAGACCTGTAACGGATAATTATTATACGCCACGGCGAGCATTCGCGCCACGGTGTCAAACTCGCTGGGCTCCACGCGCTCCACCGTCAGCGTAGTGGAAAGCCGATCAACCGGATTGCCAATCGATGCAGTTGATTTTTCATCCCGTTTATCCCTCACAACAAGTTCCTTGGATGCTTTATGATCAGACGATCACTCAGTCAAATCCTCCCATCGCCTGCTTCGCGGATTCCAGCGTCGATCGCCCCCGATCTCGAATTTATATTGCGTCGGTCTCTCACCGACCCCAATTTCCAGTGCGTCGAGCAGTTCATCCATTACTTTGAGGTCATTTGCTTCGTCCTCGCCAACGATTCGAATCGGCTCCCCCCACTCAACCACTATAGTGCCATCTCTTTCCAGTACAGGCACGCAGCTTATTATCGGGCATCGAGCCAACCGCGCCAGTGCTGCGGCGCCCGTGGAAAACACACATTTTTTCTTTCCCGCAAAAGGTCTCGCGTAAGCTCCGTATGAGTTTTCCCGCCATGGTTTATCAACGGGAATGAAAACGACATTGCCTCGTTCATGAAGCCGACGATAGAGTTTCCTTGCAGCACTTAGCTCATTATTATACACCCACACCCAATCCCTTCCCCAACGAGGATAGGCCTTGTGGTATGTCCGGTCATCAATACGAAGTCGCAACTCATACAGCGACTGTACCCTTTTCAAAACAGGGTCATTTATCACGACAGGTTGTCCATAAGTGACGTTAGGAGAACTCATACCCAGGGAAGATATTTGCAAGAAATGCCCATGAACTACGATGTATGGTTCGCCGGACTCTCTGAGACTATTGATACGATCGACATTTCTCTCGATGATTTTCCACTTGGAAAGATCTTCACGTCCGTACGACAATCGTTTAATAATGACAACATCGATAAATTGTGTTGCCAGCCAGCCCCAGGCAAGATAGAGCGACTCGATTCGGCCCTTACCGAATGCATTTCGCATTTGCCAATATACACGAAGCCCCGATCTGGGCAAAATCAGCAACACCAGTGCGAGGGCGTGGCCGATTTGAACGGCCAACTTTTTCGGCAGCGCATACGCGACAGGCGCAAGAACAAATTGCATGCAAAAAATCCGTACTGCCTGCTCGACGGTAAAACTTGCCCGTCCTGTCATTGCTTTTCTTAACGCTTTTGCCAATAATCGATTGCCTGTGCTTTGCGCCAATGGCGCTCCAAACAGGGATGCTCCTTTATACGTGTTTTCCTTGCTAACCATCTTATAGCCCCCCAGATTCTCAATGCTTAGGCTGCTGCAGGGTTCATGCGTCATGCATTTCCCGCTTCAGGATACCGCAGGCCTCGCAGTTGACGGCCCTAACTCCCACGTCGCCGCGATTGAAGTTGTTAACAGGCTGGCGTCCAAACGCATTTTTCGACCATAAGACCACGGGTGACAGTTTTCGGTCGGCGGAAAGATTTTCATAACCGTCACCCCGGCAACGCTTTTTTAGCCGGGGTCCGGCATCTTGAAAAGCTCATCGAACCGCTCGGTGCTGTTATGAAAAATCCGGGTCACGGGTGGGATTAATTAACTGTCGGCATACCATGTTGCCGAGCCCTATAGCCGTTTATTTTACCAAACGTGCCGGCGGACGATTTGAGGTCTTCTACCCAGACACTCGGATCAGACAGGTAACGGCCAAAAAGGTATTTAATTTCAAAAGTCACCGCTTTTCTCCAAAGATAACGAGGAGCGCCAAATAACTGAGGCACAGCTATATCCGGTGAGCACCGGCCATCTGCATCCCCCAGGCCATGATAAAATGTTCGCAGAAAGTCCGTGGTTTGAAGTGCCTTGGAGATGTAGTGCCTGACACGGGCATCAGGGACCCAGCGGCCGCTCAGACCGGCATCGAGCATGCCTGAAAGCATCGTTGTTTCTTCTGCCACCACCCTCTTTTTGCCCTTGAGCCCGAGAGACGGGTCAAAAGGGTGCCATCGTTGCTCCCTGGTCCGGACAGCAAAATTAGCACCCCATGGAAGTGCTGCTTTGGAAGTCAAAGCAATCGGCTCATTTCCCAGATCTCTCATGCCGAACGCAGATGGAATTTGCGGCAATATCTTAACGAGCCAGGTGGGGGGGGTTCCCTCAAAATAGGGTATAATCGGTCCGCCGAAGAAAACTGCATCAGGGTACTTAACAAAAGCGTCGGCATACGAGACCAGCCATTTCTGATCCACAAGAACATCATCATCGGTCCAAATGATGTATTCTCCACGGGCATGCCGCACCGCGCAATTGCGTGCAGGAGATAACCCCGTCTCGGGCTCGAAAAGATATCTAATCGGCAGGCTCCTTAAGAATGACTTGATGCATTCTTCGGTTGTATCTTTGGAGTTATTATTGACTACTAAGAGCTCAAGCGATATTCCGTCCGGGATCGAAAGACTTTTCATTTGCTCCAAAGTCTGACGAAGCAACAGGGACCGATTCCAGGTGCAAATTGCGATTGTTAAAAGCATAAATCCTCGCTGGATCTGAATGTAGCCTCAATGACTCTGCCGGGCTGTGCGCCATATACGAGACGATAAGCTTAATGTATGATCTTTAGTATTATATTTTGTGTCCAGAAGTTCTTTGACACTGGTGAACTCCATTCCGTTCGAAATAAGCAGTCGGATAATTGCGGGGACGACCTCGGCAGTCGTTTCGTGAATGTCATGAAGAAGTATAAGACCGCCGCAGCCGCTTTTTACAGCCCGATCGAATACCGTATCAACGATGGAATCAGAATTACGCTGGTTTTCCGGGAGGAAGTCTTTTGGGTCCACCTGCCATAAAAGGACCGCTAAATTGAGGGCGTGTGCTATCGTTAACACACGGTAATTAAAAGAGCCATAGGGCGGCCTCATTTGGGTTAGACTATACTGCTTCCCGAGAGCATCGTTGACGGCGTCCTGGCACATCAACAGTTGCTGGACGATCTTCACGGCGCTGAGCTCAGTCAGGCGCGAATGATCGTACGTGTGGTTCGCGAGCGTATGGCCATCTTCGACGATCCTGCGTAAGATCCATGGGTACTTCCTTGCGTTGATTCCCTGAACGCAGAAAGTGGCGCCATGAACGTTGCCCATCTTCAACGCATCAAGGACCTTGATCGTATTTTCGCTCGGACCGTCATCGAATGTCAGAACACACTTTCCATCGAAACGATCGCCGTAGTCGATCATGCGTAACGGACCATGGATAATTCCGGCGATTTTCCTTATTGCTTTGCCAAACATGATTCCAGCCCTCTTTAGCTCTCAAAGGCCGGCTGCCTGATCAATTGCAGCAGTATTGGGGCCGAGTCACGTCGCTAAGATCGCTATCCGCCCGAAAGCAAGCGTTGTTGATCCGTCAGGCCAATCCGGAATCTTTTTTGTTATCGCCCTTTCAGGCTCATTAGATAGAATTTCTTATGAAACTCAGTACTAGATCAAGAGATTGTCCGTCTTTTCGTTCCCAAATGGGATGCGCTTGTTTCTGGCAGAGAAAGATCTTATCAAGGCTCCCGGTTTTCCCGCCTTAACCAATACATATTTGGCAAATATCTTAAACGAATACGGATTCGCCATAAATGCCGATCTATAAAACATAGAAGCCAGCTTAAAATCACCTCTGCCGTAATGGTAATCTCCGTTGTTTACGTCCAATAGCGCACATATCTTCCGCACATAATATGCATCGGATACTGCCTTAGCGATATATCCCCTTGCTTCATCTCTATTTATTGAACTATCGTCAGGTCCATATACAGCACTGTATTTGGTAATTGCGCGGTCATGAATGGCTTCAATACACAATTCGGCTATATCACATATCTTGTTCCGTATGGCTTCTTCTCTTATGCGCCATAAAACTGAGAAATCACACGTTATAAGTATTCCATAGTCTCTACGCGATAGGATGTTTGTAATGCTGTCGTCATGTTTTCTATAAGAAACCATAGGCTCGGATAAATATCCCACGTCGTACTGGAAGGCGAAGGATGACCACATATACCAATCTTCTCCAAACACCAGATCGGTGGGAAATAGACCGACATTTTCATAACACTCCTTCCGGACCATTACTCCGGCAGCAGGTATGCAACATCCTCCGAGCAGTTTATGAACAAACTTTTTCCCTTCAAAAACACAATCCTCAGGACCATGATATGTCCATTTCTCGACACCATGATCGGTATCATTCAGGAGTTCTATCGCCGGGCAAAATACGAAACCGACTTGAGGATTGGATTCCATCAGAGTAACGTACCTGTCTAAAATATAATTAGTCCTTATAAGGTCGTCAGCCGATATCAGCCACACATACTTGCCACTTGAAAGTGAAATCCCTTTATTGTAATTTTTAAGATGTCCCACATTGGAATCATTCCGAATATATTTAATTCTTTTATCTACAAAGGCCTTCGCAACTTCCGGTGTATTATCAGGTGAACAATCGTCCATTATGATAATTTCAAAATCGTCATATGTTTGCGATAAAATCGAATTTATGCAATCCGACAAAAAATGAGCTAAATTATAGCATGGAACAACGAACGAAACCTTTGGCCTATGATTACTCATTCCTGCATCACTCCTGGGTTTCCGGTCCCACTGAATTCGTCGGAACCGTCGCCGCATATTGCCGGACGAAAATGTTGTCATACAGGGTGGTAGTCTGTATATCGAGCGAAGGACCGACTGGTCCGGAGGAATAGGTGCCGGCTGTTCCGCTCGTAGTGCGAGATTCATCGTTGAAATTCGCCGACATGGACGTTCCATTGACAGTTATTTCAAGGTGATACCAGGTGTTATAAGACATGTTGCCGGCGGCGGTGGTTGAAACTGTTGTCCACTTTGGCATAGTCGTAATATCGAGATTGTTTCCACTATTGTTATTATAGTCGATCTCGCCGGTATATTCTTTGTCTGCCGATCCCATCCTGAATCCGAGGAGGGCGTCCTCATATTCAATCTGTTGGATGCGGGCGTTGACTATGTAATTAGTGCCCGAATAGCTGGATTGCAGCATCGAGACGTTGTTATAGCCGCTAAACCGGCCAAAACCCTTCAGGCAATTGCCGGAAGCGCCTTTCCAGTCAGTGCATGGTACGATGTTCCAGGTCGGCGCCTGGACATCGGATGCATCGTTAACCGCTGTCCACAAGGTGCTTTGAGGCTTGCTATATCCCTGGAGGCCGGAAGAAGGCGTTGACGTCGTGTATGCGATCTGCCAGGCTGAACCTGTGTAATAACAGTAATAGTTATACAGGGTCGAACCAGCCTGAAAATATGAAGGGCAGGCATAACCGCCGGAGTGGTAAGGATTGCCCCCCGCCTTACTGAATCCGGACGTGGGGCTGCTGCTGATGAGAGTCGTTACATCCCAATTCGTGTCTCCCATACCCGTCAATGCGGGTTGCGACTCAAATCGCAGTACGTATTTACTGCTGGCGCTGTCATAGGTAATGTTAGGCGCGTATATTTGAGGCAGGTTGATAGTGTCAGGTTCATAAGCCTGGTAATTCTTCCATAAAATCGTATCGGAAGCACTTGATAGTCCGGCCACCGTCGATGCGTGCCTGACACTTATCCAGCTTTTCGAAACACCATCGAATCCTGAATAATAAAGATAATATGGAGTGGTTGAATCATTGGGATTTATCCACAAGTGAGGGCAACTCGCAGCGTTGGGGGACAAGGCCGTTAAAGCACCCTGAATGGTCCAATTTATTCCGTTTGTGCTGGTGGCATAACCTATTTGAGGTGGTGACTGTGTAGTCTCGTAAGCCATCCTGAGCGTGCCTGAATCGTTTATCACACTCGGACATCTGGCTCCGATGGCAGTAGAAATTACCGGATTTCCGGAATACTTGGTCCAGTTTACAAGGTCATTAGACCCGACCAGTCCGATTCCGGAAACACTGTTTGAATGCAGTCCATACCA
>Ga0326728_10007024_pt1 | contig 29569 bp, 32 predicted proteins | sample MB3enrmetagenome_FD_207602 | JGI IMG/M metagenome (GOLD analysis project Ga0326728, IMG submission 207602) | Lab enriched peat soil microbial communities from McLean, Ithaca, NY, United States - MB31MN | ecosystem: Environmental > Terrestrial > Soil > Wetlands > Peat | place: USA: New York... | reverse complement strand
TCGTGCGGACGCGCCAGCCGTCGGCGAGCAGCCGCGCGATGCAGTAGCCGGCGATGTAGCCGGACCCTCCGGTGACGAGGACGAGACCGCGCGGGTTGGCGGACGACGTCATGACGCTTCCCTCCGGGCCGCTCGCGCGCGCCGCGCTGGCGAGCCGGAACCATACTTAAGAACGGCGTCGCCGCCTAGCTCGGCGAACGGCGCGGCCGCGGCGCGTTTAGCGATCGCGCCGGCTCGGCGGCGCGCTCACAGGGCGTCGCAAGACGCCGTCTTTCGAGCGGCCTAAGTCGGCGGCGCGACGCCGGAAAGCTTGCGGCAGGCTTCGAGGAGTCGATCCTGAATGCCGACGTCATAGGCGCTCGGGTTCGGTTGCCGCGGGCGCATATGGTAAAAGTATTGGCCGGTGACGCGCGCGCCTTCGTCGTCGCTGACCGCCAGCCAGACTTGCGTTCGGCGCCCCTGATCGAGATCGTCGGGCGCGCTCGCGCCGCCCATGCGGGTCGCCACCCATCCCGGCTCCAGCGCGTTGGAGAACACGTCCGGCCAGCGGCGGGCGACGGCGAAGGCCAGCAGCACGTCGTGCAGCTTGCTCTCCGCATAGGCCTCGCCCCCTCGCCAGGGGCGTTTCTTCCACGGGAGATCGTCAAGGCCCGCCGACGCGCCGCGGTGAAGGCCGGAACTCAAGTAGACGAGCCGCTTCGGCTTCTCGATCAGCGCCGTCAGGATATAGGGCGCGAGCGTGTTGACGGCGAAGACCTGGGGAAGGCCGTCTTCGGTCTCGATCCGCCGCGCCTCGCGATAGCCGATCCCGGCGTTGTGGATCACGGCGTCGAAGCGGCCGAGCTTGTTGACCTGATCGGCGACGCCGCGCGTTTCCGCGACGCTGGAAAGATCGCCGACGACCACGCCTTCGGCTTGCGGCAGCGCCCGGCGGGCGTCCTCCGCGCGGGCGCGGTCGCGGCCGTGCAGGACCACACGATGGCCCTGTTCGACCAGGAGCTGCGCGGCCATCAAGCCGAGGCCGGTCGAGGAACCGGTAATGAAGACGCGGGACATCTGGGGCCTCCCGAGCTGAGTTGACGCGTAGAGGAATATAGTGAGGGCGTCGGCGGTCGCGCCATCGCAGAGAGCGCCGTCGACCTCATGGAGGCCAAATCTTCCGAAGCCGGAAGGCTGTCAAGGGCGCGCTTTCAGCGCGCCGCCGCAGGCGGGCTTTGCCCCTTGACAGCCTTCCGGCTTCGGAAAAAGACGCTTCCATGAGGTCGACGGCGCTGCAGGCCGACAGGAGGCGGAAAGTCCGGTAGCTGGCGGCCGGCCCGTCGAGCCGATTTGACGCGCAACATTTGTGTCGCTCTCGGCGCACGCAACATTTATGTTGCGTTCATCAATTCCAGCCAGGCTAGGCGCGATCTCGCCAAGAGAGGCGCGACGTTCGCACCTGGCAAGGGGCTTTGGCTGGCCATCCTGAAACAGCTCGACATCAAGGACTGACAACCATGCGTTACGCCGTAACCCTGTCGCCGGACGACAATGGAACGACTCTCGCGACGGTCCCCGACATACCCGAGGCGATCACCTTCGGCGAGGATCGCGACGACGCGCTGGCGCGCGCCGCGGACGCCATCGAGACGGCGATCATGGCGATGATGGCCGCCCGCGAAGACGTGCCGCGGCCGAAGGCCGTCGGCGCGCACTACGTCGCGTTGTCGGCGCTGTCGGCCGCCAAGATCGAATTGTATCGGGCCATGCGCGCCGAAGGCGTCGGCAAGGCCGCGCTGGCGAAGCGGCTCGGCGTCGCGCTTCCCCAGGTCGATCGCTTGCTGGACCTGCGCCACAGTTCGCGGCTCGACGCGATCGAGCGAGCCTTCGCCGCTCTCGGGCGAACGATGACGATCGTCGTCAAGACGGCGGCGTAAGCTCTCGCCGCAATTTCTTGTCGTTGTAATTCTTGCCTTGGCGTGAAGCCAATGAGTCTCTTGAACCGTGATCGGTACCGGAAGAAGCTTCACGATCTTCTCTCGATAGCCGACGATGAAGCATTCGTGAAATTGGTTTGGGCGGTCGACGCCCTGCAGTCGGGAAGAGCAAGCGCGGCGGCGCTTCACATTCAGTTCCCCGCTGAAGCTGTAACTGCTGATATCGCTTCGCAGTTCAAGATCCATAGGTGGGAACTAGAGACCCTGATTGGTCGGCTTCTTGTCACCCCAAAAATGGGAACCCGCGAGGGTGTTAATCGCGTCGTCGACTGCACGAAGTTCGCGGCTTGCGCGAACGCCACGAACTTCTTGCGTAAGCTCGAAGATGCGGAGGCAGGAATATTTCTCAAAAAAATCGGCGCGCTGAACGAGATGCACCGGGTCGCCCAGCGTCAATTTCCTTGGGAACGAGGATATTTCAATGTTGCCCAGTTCTACCGCTACGCGTATATTTATGGTCAGGGCGACTGCGCGCGATATTTTCAAGGCACCTATGATCTAACAGTAAATGAATTCTCGCTTATCGGGTTCGGACTAAACGCCGGATTTCAGGGTCGACCTTGGCTCCAGCGGAGTTTTTCTCTGGAAAAGACGGGGATTTCGTCGCGTACCTTTGAGGCTGGTCTAAGGCTGCTTTCGATCACACTTGCGCAAGCTCGCGAAAGGGCCAGTTCGATGATTAGGCAGGCCAACAATAAGCATGGTGCCCCGCTTCCAGTGGCGTACCAGCCAAGCTTCCTTCGACACGTCCCAATTATCGCATTTGGTGAGGCTGGCGAGAGAATGTTCGCACCGTTGCCACAACTTATTCTTCTTCGGACAACTGCCGGCGTATACTATGATCTCGTTAACGGCCCGACGAATCTGCGAAATGAGGCGAGCCTGCGCTTTGAGGAGTATAGCGCGGCATACATTGCCGCTATGATGCCCGGTCTAAATGTCGGCAGAAGCCACAAGTACAAAGTCCAAGGTAACACGTTAGATACCCCCGACATTTTGGTCAGAAAACAAGAAGAGATAGCGATCGTTATTGAATGCAAGGCAACAAAGCTCAGTTTTGCCGCTCAATTCTCCGACGATCCGCTGACGGAAGCAAGGGTTGGCTATGAGGAGATCGCCAAGGGCGTTTTCCAACTGTGGCGCTACTTTTCACATGCCCGACGCGGAGCCGTCGACGACGTAGTCCGTCCTGACGCGCACGGAATGGTCCTCACTTTGGACACCTGGCTCGCGATGTCCAGGGAATTGCAGATGCAAGTACTCGCATCCGCAGCGGCTTTGGCGACGAGAGATAATGAGATCACGGAGGAGGATCGTCGGAATGTTGTATTCTGTTCAATCGAAGACCTTGAGGCTACGCTAGCGACCTCAAACGAGGACTCGCTATTGCGCGCCATGTCCGCCGCTCGCGACGGCGCTTTCGCCGGATGGGTGCTCCCGGCAATCCACCGCGAAACTGAAGGCAAAGCCCAGGAACGAAAGCCATTTCCGTTTGATCTTGGGAACGTGCTGCCGTGGTGGAATGAGGTCCGAGAATAGCAGCGCCTCTCTTAATTCAGTCGCCGCGCCTCCGCCCCCCTCACTTCACCCCGCCCCCGCCTCGACCGCGCGCTTGGCGATCGCCGCCCGCGGCCTCACCCCGATCAGGTGGCAGATCGCGAACACCAGATCGGCGCGGTTCATGGTGTAGAAGTGCAGATGCGTCACGCCGCGGTCGACGAGGTCGATCACCTGTTCGGCGCACACCGTCGCGGCGACCAGGCGGCGGGTGGCGGGGTCGTCTTCGAGGCCCTCGAAGCGCTCGGCGAGCCAGGCGGGCACGCTCGCCCCGGCCTTCCGGGCGAAGCTCGCCGTCTGCTTGAAATTCTGCACCGGCGCGATCCCCGGCACGATCGGGATCGTGATCCCCGCCGCTGCGGCGACGTCGAGGAAGCGGAAATAGACGGCGTTATCGAAGAAAAACTGCGTGATCGCGCGGTCGGCGCCCGCGTCGATCTTGCGCCTCAGCGTCTCGATGTCGTGCAGCAGCGTCGGGCTCTGCGGGTGCTTCTCGGGGTAGGCGGAGACCGAGACCTCGAAATCGCCGCTCGCCTTGATCGCGCCGACGAGGTCGGCGGTCGACTGGTAGCCGCCCGGCGGCGCGAAATAGGGCGCCTCGAGGCCGCCCGGCGGATCGCCGCGCAGCGCGACGATGTGGCGAACCCCGGCGGCGCCGTAGCCGCGGATCACCGCGCCGAGCTCGGCGCGGCTCGCCCCGACGCAGGTCAGGTGCGCGGCGGGCTTGAGCGCGGTCTCCCTGATAAGGCGTTCGACGGTGGCGTGGGTGCGCTCGCGCGTCGAGCCGCCGGCGCCGTAGGTCACCGAGACGAAGCTCGGCCCCAGCGGGGCGAGGCGCGCGATCGCCTCCCACAGCGTCTTCTCCATCTCCTCGGTCTTGGGAGGGAAGAACTCGAAGGAGACGCTGACGGGCGAGCCCGATCGGGAGAGGCGAACCGGACTTTGCGCCATCACGCCAGCTCCATCGCGTATCGCGGCAGATCGTCGGATATGACGCGCGGGTCGCGCGCCAGCCACAACGCCACGGTGAGCTTGCCCGGCTCGCCCGCGCGCGGCGCCACCAGCCTGGTCTCGACCGGCTGAAGGCCGGCCTCGCGCACGAACGCCTCGATCTCCTCGGCAGCGAAGCCGAGGCGGCGATGGGCGAACTGCTCGCGCAAATATTCTTCGCCGTGCGCGGCGAAGTCGACCACGATCAGCTTACCCGCGGGACGCAGCGCGCGCGCCGCTTCGCTGAGCGCGCGGGCGGGATCGTCGAGGAAGTGCAGCACCTGGTGAATGACGACGAGATCGTAGCCGTCGCGTTCGACCGGCGGCGCGTAGATGTCGCCCTGGCGCAATTGCACGTTGCGCAGCCCGCTCTGGTCGATGCGCGAGCGGGCGAGGGCCAGCATCGCCGGGCTCTGGTCGACGCCGACCGCGCGCTCGGCGAGCGGCGCGGCGAGTTCGAGCATGCGCCCGGTGCCGGTCCCCAGATCCAGCACGGCGCGGATCGGCTTGGCGCCGATCATCTCGCGGATCGCCGCTTCGACCCGTTCCTCGGGCGCGTGCAGGGCGCGGATCGAGTCCCAATCCGCCGCGCGCTCGGCGAAATAGGCGGCGGCCTGCCTGCGGCGCACCTCGCGCGCCAGCGCCAGCCGCGCGCGGTCGGCGGCGAGCGTCGCGTCGCTCTCTTCGATGCGCGCGACCAGCGCGCGGGCGAACGAACCGCCCTTGTCGGCGAGCCGATAGAACGCCCACGCCCCCTCGCGCTGGCGCTCGGCGAGGCCCGCTTCGACCAGCAGCTTGAGATGGCGCGAGACGCGCGGCTGCGACTGGCCGAGAATGGCGACGAGTTCGCTCACCGTCAGCTCGGCTTCGCAAAGCAGCCCGATCAGGCGCAGGCGCGTCACCTCGCCCGCCGCCTCCAGACCCGCCAGCAGCGCCTCGAAACTCATGGTCGCCGGAGCGCCGGCGGCATGCGCCAGATCAGACATAAGGATATGTTTATATCTGATTTGACGCTCACGCAAGCGATGAGATTCGCTGGCCATGGCGCCGGAGCGGAAACTTCCCCGGCCCCTTGTCCCGCCGCCGCCGCGCAGACTCGAAAACAGGACCGAAAAAGGCGCCCAAGCGATTGAAATTCCCCAGGGCGAGACACGGATGCGCTTTTCGTGATTTGTCGCGGGCCTGCGCCGCCGCCGCGCTTACGCTGGGCGGATTTGTCGACGCGGTCGCCGACCCAAGGGAGTCGCGCTTCACGGCCAACCTTGCGGCCAATCACTCCGCCCCTTGCTCCGCCTCTGCTAAGCGAAGACGCGGGGAGAGGCAGGGGCTTGGGGGGATTGGCCGCAGGCTTCGCTCAAAACGGCGCCATCTCCCGCCCGCGCTCTGCGACGACGAAGCGGCATCGGCCTCGGCACTCGCGCTCGATCAGGGCGACGAGGCGACTCGCCGCCTCTTCGACTTCGCCGAAGCCGTTGGACTGGACGGTGAGCGCGGCGCGGCGGGTTTGCCCCGAGACGGCGCTGCGCGCGTCCTGGCGCCAGTTCCAACGCCGGCACAGCACGTGGCTGGAATCGGCATAGACGACCTCGCCGCTCTTGGGCGGATCGTCGGGGTCCTCGCCCGGCTCGGCGCCCATGTCGACGAAGGTGTCGCTCGCGCGCGAAAAGCGGAAGGCGAGATCGCCTTCGATCCGATCGAGATCGTCGCAGCCGAGGCAGAGCCCGGTCTGCAAAGAGACCGCGTTGTAGAGATCGACCAGTGCATTGACTGCCGGCAGCGCGCCGCCGGCGAGGATGCGTTTGATCAGCCGCTCGACCGACGAGCGGTAGCTCGTCCGCTTGATCCCGAACCCCTTGTAGGCGGCGCGCCAGGCGGCGACGCCGGGAATGGCGGAAAGCTCGACGCCGCTCCAGCGGTGCCGGCATTCGGCTTCGATCGCCTCGATCTCGCCGTTGAGAAGCGCGCTGCGCGCCTCGCCGACGCTGAGATTCTCGGCGACGACCAGCGCGACGCGAAAATCGGGAAAGCGGTCGGTCAATTCGGCGATCGTGAGGCTGGCCATTTCGGGTTCCCGGGGCAGGGCCGCCGCGCAATGGCCTCGGGTGCGGGCGCTGTCGAGGCGGCATGCGAGCGGTCGGTCGCCAACGCCGCCTACGGCGTCAGCACCGCCGCTCCTTGCAGGCGGCCCTCGCGCAAGTCGGCGAGCGCGATATTGGCGTTGGCTAGATCGTAGCGATGGGTCTCCGCCCGCACGCCCGCCTCCGCCGCGACTTCCAAGAACTCGACGCCGTCGCGGCGGGTGAGATTGGCGACCGAGACGATCTGGCGCTCCTCCCACAGCCAGCGGTAGGGAAAGCTTGGGATGTCGCTCATGTGGATGCCGCCGCACACCACTCGCCCGCCTTTGCGCACCGCGCGGAGCGCCGCCGGAACCAGCGCCCCGACCGGCGCGAAAATGATCGCCGCGTCGAGCGGCTCGGGCGGTTCTTCGTCCGAGCCGCCCGCCCAGGACGCGCCGAGCGCGCGCGCGAAGCGTTGCGCCGCCTCGTCGCCCGGCCGGGTGAAGGCGAGGAACTCGCGCCGCTGAAAAGCGCAGATCTGCGCGACGATATGCCCGGCGGCGCCAAAGCCGTAGAGGCCGATCCGCTGGCCCGGCCCCGCCGCGGTCAAGCAGCGCCAGCCGATCAGCCCGGCGCAGAGCAGCGGCGCTGTGGCGACGGGATCGCTGTCGGGGGGGAGCTTGAGGACGAAGGCGGCTTCGGCGACGAGATGCGAGGCGTAGCCGCCGTCGCGGGTGTAGCCGGTGAACTCCGGATGGTCGCAGAGGTTCTCGCGCCCCTCTTCGCAATAGAAACAATGGCCGCAGGCATGCGCGAGCCAGGGGACGCCGACCCGTTCGCCGATGGCGAAGCCTTCGACGCCGGCGCCGAGCCGTTCGACGAAGCCGACGACCTCGTGGCCGGGAACGATCGGCAGCCGCTGGTTGGGCAATTCGCCGTCGACCACGTGCAGATCGGTGCGGCACACGCCGCAGGCCTCGACGCGGATCAGCATCTCGGCGCGCCCCGGCGCAGGCTTGGGCCGCTGTTCGAGGACCAGCGGCGTTCCGATTTCTCTCAGCGTCATCGCGCGCATCATCGAGGACGCGCCTAATGCGACATCAGGATGGGCGCCGTCGGCTGGCGCATCAAGTCGTGGCTGACGCCGCCGAACAGGCTCTCGAACAGGCGCGAATGGCCGAAGGCGCCGGCGACGATGAGATCGGCGTCCTGCGTGTCGAGGCTGGCGAACAGCGCTTCCAGCGCCGAAATGTCGCCGGTGTCGATCCAGTCGGAAATCTGGGCGGCGACGCCGTGGCGCTTGAGATGATCGGCCAACATATCCGAGGTGGCGCGCAACGCGCTGTCGCGCGCCGCAAAGGTGAAGATGATGACCTTTTTGGCTCTGGCCAGCAGCGGCATCGCGTCATGCACGGCGCGCGTCGCCTCGCGACTGGCGTTCCACGCGATGACGATGTTTTCGCCGACCGGCGCCGGCTTCCAATTCTGCGGCAGGATCAACATCGGCGCGCCCGAGGCGATCAGCGCCCCGTCGGGGATCTCGGACCGGATCAGCGCGCGCGCCTCGTCCTCGGGGCGCGGCGCGATGATCAGGTCGACGCAATGACCGTATTCGCCGCCCACCGTCAGCGCCGCCTCCGCGCCGACGAAACGGCCGGCGAGTCCCGCCGCCTTGACCGCCGCCTCGAAGTCGCCGACGATGCGCAACGCCTTTTCGCCCCAGGCGCCGACGAACGCGGCGTCCGAACTGGCGTCGACGCCGATCAGCCGCGCCCCGTGGGCGAGGGCCAACGAAACGGCGAGGCGCAGGCGCTCCCGCGCGTCGTCGGTCGGATCGAGATAGACCAGAATATCTTTGTACGCCATTCGCCCCTCCCGGTTCTCAAGGCTCCAGATCGCCGGCGCGTCTTGCGATGCCGGCGATCGCTTGGCAAGCGTCTCGCGCGAGCGCGTTCAACACGCGCTGGCGCGCGTCATTTCGCCTTGTTGATCGGGATCTCGACCTTCTTGGCGACCATTTCCGGCGGTTTGCCGGCCCTCACGTGAAGGACCCCCTTGTCGGAAGTCGCCTTGATGTTGGCCGGGTCCGGCGTGAAATTGAGCGGCACCACCCGCCGAAACGCGCCATAGCTGCGTTCAACTACGTGCCAGGACTTGTCCTTCTTTTCCGTCTCGGATTTCTTCTCTCCGGAAATGACGACGCTTTGCCCGTCGACCGACACTTTCACGTCGGCCTCGTCGACGCCGGGCAGTTCGGTGGAGATTTCAACGGCGTCCTTGGTTTCCGCGACATCGAGCGCCGCGAGGCCCGTGAAGTCGCCGGCCGGACCCCAGGAGACAGGCAGCCGGCGGCCGAAGTCGCGCAACAAGTCGTCGAAATCGCGGCGGAAGCCCTCGAACAGGTCGAGTTCGCGTCCTCCGAAAGTCGGTACAGGCAAGCGCATTGTTCACTCCTATTCGCTGGAGCCGCAGGCCGGAACGCTCCCCCCTTCCACTCTCCATTCCATCGGCAGGATTGGAAGTTCCCTAAAGTCAACACACATTCCGGCTCCACGGCGGATGAAACACGCCATTACTATCAGGAAGGGGAGAAAGCGCGTTGATCCAAGACAAACCTTCGGCTTGAGCTTGCGGGCGCGACCGTCGGCGGCGCTCGCGGCGGCGCCGACATGCGGGCCGAACGAGGCGCGCGCCGGACCCTTCAAGGCGCGACCGCTAGCCGCGCGCGTTCATCCTCCTCGATTTGGGCAAAACGATGCGCTCCGCGCCGCTTTCGGCGGAGAACGCCGTCTTTCTTCATAGAAAGACGGCGCGGTCGGTCGGCGTGGGGCGCGCTGCGGGCGCGTCCACAAACGGCGCTTGATCGGCGCGCCTGAATGGGGCATAGGAGCGCGCTCGAACTTCCGCCGTGGGTCTTGCCCGCAGCTTCCTCTTTTGGGTGATCCCATGAAAGTCCGCAATTCCCTGAAGTCGCTGCGCGGGCGTCATCGCGACAATCGCCTGGTGCGCCGCAAGGGCCGCGTCTACATCATCAACAAGACGCACAAGCGCTTCAAGGCGCGCCAGGGCTGACGCCGCAGCCTTGCGCCGAATCGCCGCCTCGCGCTTTGACCCGCGCGGCGAAGCGCCCTAAGTTCGCCTCATGACGCGTTGTTCGACGTTCGTCTGCGCTCTGCTGCTCGCTCTCGGCGCGCCTGCCGAGGCCCAGAGCCCGCCGACGCCCGCGGCGACGCCCGCCGCGAGGGCGCCCTCGCCGAGCGAGGCGCTCGACGAGCTCTTCGCGCGCCTCGCCGCGAGCCGGGACGCCGACGAAGCCGATGGGCTCGTCGCCGCGATCGACCGTCTCAACCTGCGATCGGGCTCCGACACCGCCGATCTGCTGATGGCGCGCGCTGTGACGACGATGGAGAGCGGCAACTATCCCGTCTCGCTCGCCCTGCTCGACAGAATCGTCGCCTTGCAGCCGCAATGGGCGGAAGGGTGGAACAAGCGCGCGACCGCGCGCTATCTCTCGGGCGACGCCGAAGGGGCGATGGCCGACATCGCCGAGACGCTCCGCCGCGATCCTCGCCATCTCGGCGCGCTGGCCGAGATGGGGATGATTTTGGAGGACAGCGGGCGTCAAGACGACGCCTTGCGCGCCTACGAGCGGGCGCTGGCGATCGCGCCGCAATGGCGCCCGATCAGCGAAGCGGCGGCGCGGGTCAGGGCCGCCCTCGCGGGTCAGGCGCTGTGACGGCTGGGGCCGCGACCCGCGGGCGCCAATGATCGCCGGCGCCGCCGCGTTGGCCGCCCTCGGCCTCGCCCTCTTCCTCTTCACCCTCGTCGAGACGCGGCGGATCGAACGCCGCTTTCCGCCCGTCGGCGAACTCGTCGAGACCGGCGCCGGCGCGATCCACGTCGTCGAGCGCGCTCCGCAAGGCCGCGTACGCGGCGCCGCCCTGCTCGTCCACGGCGCCTCGGGCAATTTCGCCGATATGAGCGTCGCGCTCGCCGATCCTCTCGCGGCGCTCGGGTTCCGGGTCTTCAGCCTCGATCGGCCGGGGCACGGCTGGAGCGCGCGCCTGCCCTCACGCGCCTCCTCGCCCGAACGCCAGGCGGAGGCGCTGCGCGAAGCGCTGGCGCGCCGGGGCGTCGCTCGCGCGATCGTCGTCGTTCATTCGCTGGCCGGCGTTCTCGGTCTCGCCATGGCGCTCAATGCGCCCGAATTCGTGCGCGGCCTGGTGCTGCTTTCGCCGGTCAGCCATCCCTGGCCGGGGGGAGTGGCCTGGTATTACACGCTCACGGCCTCGCGGACGCTGGGGCCGCTGTTTCGCCGCCTTGTCGTCCTGCCCGCGGGCCTGGCGACTATGCGCGCCGCCGTTCGCACCGTCTTCGATCCCGGTCCGACGCCGCCCGATTATATCGACAGGACGCGTCTGCCGCTGGTGCTGCGGCCGCTGCATTTCAAGGCCAACGCCGAGGACGTGGTCGACGCCGAGGCGCATGTCGCCGCGCTTTGCCCACGCTACGGCGCGATTTCAGCGCCGACCGCGATCGTCACCGGCGATTGCGACGGCGTCGTCTACGCCCACATTCATTCGCTCGGCTGCGCGCGCGACATTCCCGGCGCGACGCTGAGATGGCTCGCCGGCGTCGGCCATTCGCCGCACCACAGCGCGCCCGAGAGCGTCGTCGCGGCGATCCTCGAGGTCGACGCGCGGGCGAGGCGGCGCGAGGCGCCCGCTTCGATCGGCGCGGCTTCGCCGCCCGCCTAAGGCCTTCCCCGCTGCGCCGACGCTCAGACCGCGCCGCCGTCCGGGCCGACTTTGGCGATGCGCAGATTGTTGGTGGCGCCGGGCGTGCCGAAGGGAACGCCGGCGACGACGATCACCCGATCGCCGACGCCGACGAAGCCGTCGATATAGGCGTGGCGGCAGGCGCGGTCGGCCATGTCGCGCTCGTCGCGCGCGTCTGCGGTGACGTCGGCGTGGACGCCCCAGGCCAGTGCGAGGCGGCGCGCCGTCCTGACGACAGGGGTCAGCGCGAGGATCGACGAGCGCGGCCGCTCGCGCGCGATGCGCAGTCCGGTCGAGCCCGAGGCGGTCCAGGCGCAGATCACCTTCGATTGCAACGTCTCGGCGACGTCGCGCGTCGCCGCGGCGATCGCGTCGGCGCCGGTCGCCTCGGGCGCGGCGCGCTGGGCCTCGATGATGGCGGGATAGATCCCTTCCGACTCCACCGCCTCGGCGATGCGGTTCATCGTCTCCACCGCCTCGCGCGGATATTGGCCGGAGGCGCTCTCGGCCGACAGCATCACCGCGTCGGCCCCTTCGAACACCGCGGTGGCGACGTCGGAGACCTCGGCGCGCGTCGGCACCGGCGCGGAGATCATCGATTCGAGCATTTGCGTCGCCACCACCACCGGCTTGCCGAGGCGGCGCGCCAGGCGCGTGACGGTCTTTTGCAGGCCCGGGACTTTCTCGAGCGGCATTTCGACGCCCAGGTCGCCGCGCGCCACCATCACCGCGTCGGCGACGCCAAGGATTTCGTCGAGCCGCGCGATCGCCTGCGGCTTCTCGATCTTCGCCATCACCAGGGCGCGATCCCCGGCGATTTTCTTCACTTCGACCACGTCCTCCGGGCGCTGCACGAAGGACAGCGCGATCCAGTCGATGTCCTCCTCCAGCGCCGCGGCAAGGTCGGCCCGATCCTTGTCGGTCATCGCGGAAGTGGGAATGGTGGTGTCGGGCAGGTTGACGCCCTTCTTGTTGGAAACGGGCCCGGCGACCTCGACGATCGTTTCCGCGCGGCCGGGCGCGAGCGCGGCGACGCGCAGTTGCACCTTGCCGTCGTCGATCAGCACGCGATCGCCTTTGCGCAGCGAATCGAGGATTTCCAGATGCGGAAGAAAGACCCGCGTCTGGTCGCCGAGCGCCTTGTCCGAGTCGAGCGCGAACGCGGCCCCCTTGCGCAGCACGACCGCCCCGGCCTCGAATTCGCCGACGCGCAGCTTCGGCCCCTGCAAATCGACGAGAACGCCGATCGGCCGGTCGAATTGCTCCTCGAGCGAACGAATCGTCGCCACCTGCTCGCGCATCGAGTCGGGCGAGGCGTGGCTCATGTTGATGCGAAAGACGTCGGCGCCCGCCTCGAACAGCGCGGCCACGATCGAGCGATCGGCCGAGGCCGGCCCGAGCGTGGCGATGATCTTGATGCGGCGTCGACGTCGGATCAAAGCGTCCTCTCCATCGATTCTGCGGCGCAGACCAATCCTCCGCGCCGGCTCTTTCTCGACGTGCGTCTCACGAGGATGCGACGCCGGCATGAAGGATCAAGCGGCGGAACGCTCAAGGGTTGCCCGGATCGGTGAGCTGCACGGTCCAATTCTTGGCGTCCCTGCCGGTGTCGACCTCGAAAAATCCGGTGCGGTCGTAGCCGCGCACGAAACAATCCTGGCGGCCTTCGACCTTGAATTCGCGGTCGCTGGTGCACATGAAGGCCTTGCCTTTCCACTCCCCGCCGCGCTCGTCCATCGCGTAGACGTAATAATATTGCGCCGCCAGCGCGCCGCGCAACAGCGTGTCGCAATCCTGGGGCTTGAGATTCCACCAGCCCTCGCTCACCCAGTTCTGCCCGTCGGTGTAGGCCAAGGCGACGCTGACGCGATTGGCGGTGAGGTTGCACAAGCGAAAGTCGGCCTGCGCGGGCGGCGCGCCGAGGAGCGCCGAACCGAGAAGCGCAAAAACGAATTTCCAACCCATGACCGCCCGCATCGCGCATCGGAGCGCCATATTCGTCGGCGAGGCCGGCGTGTCAACCGTGAGCCGCGCCGCGCTTGCCGCGAGAATGGCGAGCGCTCCGCTCAGGCCGGTCGCGCGACGTAGATGCCGGCGAGAATCATCAGGCCGCCGAGCGCCTGAACGAGCGAGACCGGTTCGCCGAGCAGCAGACAAGCGAAGCTCGCCGCGGCGATCGCTTCGAGGAAAATGACCAGCGAAGAAAACGCCGCCGGCAGGCGGCCGAGCGCGACGGCGAGCAGGCCCTGGCCGCCGGCGTGGCTGACCCAGGCCAACGCCAGCAGCGCCGCCACGCCCCTTAAGCTGTGCGGCAGGATCGTCGGCTCGAGGGCTAGCGCGACGACGAACAGCAGCGCGGCGGTGATGGCCGTGGCTTCGAAGGTGACGCGCGCCGCCGAGCTTTGGCCGCGCGCCGCTTTCACGGCGAGAAAATAGAGGCCGAAGAACACGCCGGTGGCGAGCCCGAAGAGATCGCCGATCGCGCCGGCGGGCCTCAGATGCAGGCTCTGCGCCAACAGCGCCGCGCCGCCGAGGATGCACAGGGCGAGGCCCGCCAGCGTCTTGGCCTGGGCGCGCTCGCCGAGGATCAGCCAGCCGAACGCGACCACCCAGATCGGCGCCGTGGTGGCGAAGAACGTCGCGTTGGCGACGCTGGTGGTGACGATGGAGAGATGCCAGAAGAACAGGTCGCCAGTGAAGGCGAGGCCGGCCAGAATCGTCGCGACGCCGAAGCGTCCCGCCGGGCCGGCGCCGGATTCAGCGAGACGCGTCCACGCGTAGAGGGCGGGCAGAGCCAGGGCGACGCGCCAGAACGCGCTGGCGAAAGGGCCGACGTCGGCGAGCCGCACGAAGATCGGCGAAGCGCCCATCGCCACCGCGCCGACGACCAGCGCCGCGAAGGGCGCCCCGAAGCCGCCGCGCGGATTGGTCGCCGGAATTGTCCGCGTCATCCGATTCCGGCCCAGGCGCTGAGGGCGGGCCGCCGCCCGCGAAAATGCCCGCCCGTCCTTATTCTCGCCGCATCGATCGAGCAAGGGGGCGACGCGGGCGCTCATAGGGGAAAGCGCCGCGGCTTGACGCCGGAAGCGCGCCCGGCCATGGCTGGAGCGCAAACATACTCTCTTTTCACATCATGGATTGCGGCATGAGCGAAGACCCCGTCGCCAGGAGTTCCGAAGCCGTCGACGCGGCGCATCTACGCGCGTTCATCGAACGCATCGAGCGGCTCGAGGAAGAGAAGAAGGCGCTCGGCGACGACATCAGGGACGTCTACGCCGAGGCCAAGGGCGCCGGCTTCGACGCGAAGGTGATCCGCAAGGTCGTATCGATTCGCAAACAGGATCGCGACAAGCGCCGCGAGGAAGAGGAAATCCTCGAACTCTATCTTGCCGCCTTAGGGATGGGCTGAACGCCGCGCGCTCTTTTTTCGCGCCGCCAAGGAGGAACGCCATGTCGGTTCAGAACGCGCAAGGAGCGATTTTCCCCGGCTTGAGCCCCGAGGCCGCCCGCGTCGCCGCGGGCTTCTCGGCGGCGGTCGCGGCGCGCCGGACTTATCTGACCCCCTACCGCCACTGCCTGCTCGAAAACGCCCTTTCCGCCGACGTCGCCGAGGAACTGGCCGAGCTGCCGTTCGCCGCGCCCGCGCTCGACGGCGTTTCGGGACGGCGCGAATTGCACAACGACCGGCGCAGCTATTTCGACGCGGCGGCGATGGAACGCTTCCCGGTCATGTGCGCCGTCGCCGAGGCGTTGCAGTCGCAGGCCATCGTCCGCCTCATTCACGATGCTTTCGGCGCGCCGATCGACGACACGTTCTTGCGCCTCGAATACGCGCTGGACGTCGACGGCTTCTGGCTGGAGCCGCACACCGATCTCGGGGTGAAGAAATTCACCTGCCTGATCTATCTCTCCGACGGCCCCGGCCATGAGGCGCTCGGCACCGACATCTATTGGGACCGCGAGCGCCATTTCGGCGTCTCGCCGTTCAAGCGCGGCGCGGCGATGGTCTTCGTGCCCGGCGACGACACCTGGCACGGCTTCGAGAAACGCCCGATCCAGGGCGTGCGCCGCTCGGTGATCCTCAACTACGTCACCCACGAGTGGCGGGCGAGGGAGCAGCTCTCGTTCCCGGAGCGGGCGGTGCGCCTTTAGGCGACCTGCGTCAGCAAGACGGAAAGGCGTCGCGCTGGCGCTCCCTCGCGCGGGACCGCTCTGTCAGGCGCCGCCTTCCAACCTCAAGAACCTCGTTCGCATCGCTTCGACGAAGGCTTCCGCCTGCTCGACCGACCATGTCGCGTCTTCGAGAGTGACGGGATCGCCGACGTAGTCGGCGAGCAAGCGCAGACGCTCGACTTTGTTGAGCGCGCCGCCGAACTCCGCCGCCACGCGCTTGCCTTGGACGAGATGCTTGCCGAAGGCGGCGATCAAGCCGCGATGCGTCTTGATGGCCGATTCGGAAACATCGACGTCGACGGCGAGCAAGGCCGCATGCGCCGCGTCGAACATGGCGAAATAAGCGCGGTTGCAGGCGCCCTCAGCGTCGCCGCCCGCCAGCAGCAGCCGCGCCCCCGACAACGCGCGCTCGGCTTTGCCAAAGTAAGCGGCGGCGGTCGTCGTCCGGCTCATAAGCGCACGCCTTCGCGCCGAATCGTCTCGATCAAGGCGGGATTGCGGGACGACTCGGGGCGGGCGATTTCGTCTTCCCAGAGCGGCAGGGCTTCGACCAGAATTCCCGTCTCCAGCAAGACGTCGAAAGCGACGCCGGCCATGTCGAGCGCGGCGGCGGTTCGGTTCCCGCGAGCGCCGTTCAACACCACGGCGATGTCGGCGTCGCTGTCGGCGCCATGGTCGCCGCGGGCGCGGCTGCCGAACACGATCGCTTCACGCACGGAATAACGCCCGGCCAGGTGCCGCATGAACGCCCGCGCCGCGCGTTCCGTCTCCGGGTCGAGCCGCGGCGGATCGGCGAGGGGGGCGGTCGTGTCGGCAAGGCGTGAAATCGTGCTCTGGCTGACATGGAACCGGCGCGCGAGGTCGGCTTGCGTCGCCGCGCCTCTGGCCAGAGCCACCAGCGTCTCGCGTTTCTGCTGCGCGGTGAGCTTGGCGGGGCGTCCCATGCGCTGGCCGCGCGCCTTGGCCCGTTCGCGCCCTTCGCCCGTGCGGGCGCGGATCAATTCGCGCTCGAACGCGGCGAGACCGCGGAGGACGGTCGACGCCGAGCGCCCATGCGACGACGTGGTGTCCGCCCATGCCTCGCCGAGCGAACGGAATCCGGCGCCGGCCTTTACGATCGCGTCGAGCGCGCGCAGGAGATCGCGGGTCGAGCGCGCAAGCCGATCGAGGCGCGTGACCAGCAAGACGTCGCCTGCGGCGAGGGCGTCGACGGCGCGCGCCAGCTCGCGCCGGTCGCTCTTCGCGCCGCCTGCCGTCTCGCTGAACACGCGCAGGGCGCCGGCCGCCGTCAACGCCGCCGCCTGATCCTCGAGCGTCCGCCCGTCCTCGATCTCGCGCGCATAGCCGTAAATCGCCATAGGGTGACGATAGCGAATTCGCCGAGTTATGCAATTATCTTTTGCATGAGAGAAACTACTGAGAAAGCGAGGGCGGCGGTTATGCGAAAGCCCTCGGCACCCTGCTCGCCGACGCTGTCCGGCGCGCTGAGCGCCCCTCAGCCGAAGTCTCGGCTCATGATCGTTCACGCGATCTCCCCGGCCGCCGAGGCTTTCTATCTCCACCACCGCTTCGCGCGCCTGCCCGTTGAGACCCCAACTCTGGCGCTGGATCTGATCAGGCTTAGGAGGCTCGCGGGGGAAGCGTGAAGAGGCGGCTCGGACTATGGCGGTGCGTGTTGCCAGATATCGATGCGGCCGGCTTACTCACGGGCACCAACAATGATGCTCCGCCATCGTTATCACGTCCTCGCAAATACGGATATTATTAGTGTTTCCGGGGGAGGCCCTAACAAGAAGGCGCGCCGCCCTTCACCATTACGAACCAATGCACCCTCCCATCGTCCTTCCCGTGCATCAGTACCCAAAGCTGCTTGTCGGGGTCGCTCGTCTGGATTTGGTGGTGATTGAGCAATTTGACGATTTTGTCGATCCACTCGGCTATTTTGTTGAAATCGACCGTCGGCTCCCACTTCGAGAGAAGCTGGCGAATGCTGCCGCGATGCAGATAATTCCCGCACTCACCGTACAGGCTCAACAATTCATTCTTAGTCAAAAATCCAGATGTGATCGGGACAACTTCGACGGGTCGCCGCGTCACTGGATCAAGCCGCTGCTTGGTGGGAACAGGATAGAATTGTGGATGCAGTTTGCTCAGCTGCCTTACGATCAGGTCGGAATTACATGTCTTCTGCAGAAGCTTGGCGCGCACGCCTGCAATGTCACCATGTGCTGTTAGGCATCCAAGCATAAACACCTCGCAAATTTTCCTAAGCTGCAGGTAGCAAAGTTCAAAAGCGACCATTTGCGGCATCTGCCAAGTGCCGTCCAAAACGTGCCTTACTACGTCAACACGACGCTTAATTTCTTCCATTAGCTCCGCATAAATTGGACCTATTTTTTCAAGGTAAATCGGTTGAAGCCTTACCATTTGCTCGCGCCTCAAGGCTTTGCACCGGTTGTGATACCCGCGGCATCGTCGTGAATCATCGCCTGACCTTACACCTGATTTCTCTCCTCGACGGCGCGATGGTTGACGGATGAAGCGGTGACATGCGGTGACGACGCGTGCAAAGGCGTGTTCGAGCTCTAGGGGGCACGTACCGGATGCCAGCAGCCCATCTCCACGATCCCGCACTTTTGAAGCCATTCGCGCGCCATGCGCTGCGCCTCGGCAATCTGATCAGGGGTCATCTTGGCAGTCAATTTGTCGCGGGCATTGACAGCTTCCTCATGAGACGACATTGGACCGGTGTCAATTGTAAAACGAGAGGCCGCCAAATTGAGCCACATGTGGGCAAGCACATAGTCCTGCGGCACGCCCCGACCATCTTCATACATTACGCCGAGGCGCTCCTGCGCGCCCACCTCTCCTTGGTCAGCAGCTTTGCGGTACCAAGTAGCGGCCGAAGAATAGTTCAGCCGCACTCCGTAGCCGTTCTCGTACAAGTAGCCCAGATCAAACTGCGCGCCGGAATTCCCATGTTCGGCCAACGGCTGCAAGAGCCGCGCCGCGGTCGCATAATCGTGGCGTCCAAACGCAGCCCGGCTGTCCTCAAGTGGTCCAGCGAAAGCAGCGCCAAACAGCGGAAGCCCCAACAAGCCGCCAGCAAGGACTGTCTTGAACCTTTGTTTTGCGTTCCGCCCACTTACGCGGCTTCCGACGAAATCAGCCGCGCATTCGGAAAGCGCTTCATGAAGCTTTCGGGGGGTCGGGAGCTTACGAAGGCAAAATACGTAATGCACCATTTCGTGACCCGATCCGCGCCGAACGCTCCAGAATCTCTCGGCGAGAACTGCGCTGGTTCCTCTCCAGCGCACACCGCGCCGTCGACCTCATGGAAGCATGAACTTCCGAAGTATCGAGCCTGTCAATGGTCTTCGATCGCCGGAGGCGGCGCGCGAAACGCGCGCCATTGACAGGGTCGAGACTTCGGAAAGAAGAGGCTTCCATGAGGTCGATGGCGCTCCCTGCCGAGCTTGCGCGGAACGGCTGGGAACCGGATGCAGCAACGTATGAGGGCGAGCCGACTATCGCGTCCCAAAATAAACAATTATCAAGTGTATAATATACGCGTCGATTCACTCCCCGGGCCCTCGCCGCCAAGCGGAAGAAAACCGCCTTGCAAGCGACTGAAATCACTCGATCCCGGGAAAATGACGACGGCGACGGCTTGCCCAACGCAATGGGCCCGATAGCGCATCGTCGTGCGCGCGACAGGCGCCGCGCTCGCGCTGGCCCTCGGCGCCAATCTGCGCAATCGGGTGGCCAAGCGGCGCTGGGCTTGCTATCACCGCGCTCAAATCTTAGCCATGCGAAGGGCAGATCATGCGCAAGGGCGCCATATCGCGCAGAACGAACGAGACCGCGATCGAAGTCGCCGTCGACCTCGACGGTTCGGGCAAGGCGGAAGTTTCGACCGGCGTCGGCTTCTTCGACCACATGCTCGATCAGCTCGCGCGCCATTCGCTGATCGACATCGCGATCCGCGCCGAGGGCGATCGGCATGTCGACGACCACCACACGGTCGAGGACGTCGGCATCGCGCTCGGCCAGGCGCTGCGCGAGGCGCTCGGCGACAAGCGCGGCGTCGCGCGCTACGCCGATTGCCTCACGCCGATGGACGAGACGCTGACTCGCGTCGCGCTCGACGTGTCGGGACGCCCGTTTCTGGTCTTTCGCGTCGAATTCCCGACCGAGAAAATCGGCGCGTTCGACGTCGAGCTGACGCGCGAGTTCTTTCAGGCGCTTAGCGTCCATGCCGGCTTGACGCTGCACATCGAGACGCTCTATGGCGCCAACAGCCATCATATCGCCGAATCCTGCTTCAAGGGCGTGGCGCGCGCGCTTGGCGCCGCGCTTGCAATGGATCCGCGGCAGGCGGCGCGCGTTCCCTCGACCAAGGGCGCGCTGTAAGGCGCTAAAGAGGAGGCCGTCGGCGACCGACGGCTGCAAGCCAATGGCGATCTATGCGGTGCATTGTTCGGCCGGCGACGGCGAGCCGGCGACGGCGTTGGAGCGCGCCGCGTTCCTGAAGCTCGGTTTCTGCGCGGCGGCGTTCGTGTTTGGGCCGATCTGGCTCATCGCCCATCGGCTCTGGCGCCCGCTCGCGCTCTGGCTCCTCGGCGCCGCGCTCGCTGGGTTCGCGCTGGCTGGCGGGGTTCTCGGCGCGGAAGCGGTTTTTTGGCTCTATGCGTTGAGCGCGCTCTATCTCGGCCTCGATGGCCGCGCTCTGCAGGGCGCCGCGCTGGCGCGGCGCGGGCGACCCCTGGCCGACATCGTCTGCGCCGCCGATTCCTCGACCGCCGAACTCGAGTTTTTCGCGCGCCGGTCCGCCCAGCCGGCGCCGCGCAGCGCCCCGCGCGCCGACTTCGGCCCGCCGTCGTCGGCGACGCTGGAGGTCGTGGGACTTTTCCCGGAGGCGGGCAGTTGAAATGAGCGTCGCGATCGTCGACTACGGCTCGGGCAATCTGCACTCGGCCCGCAAGGCGTTCGAGCGCGCCGCGCGCGAAGCAGGCCTTGAGCGCGAAGTCAAGGTGACGAGCCGCCCGGAGGAAGTCGCGCGCGCCGAACACATCGTGCTGCCGGGCGTCGGCGCCTTCGCCGATTGTCGGCGCGGGCTCGACGCCGTTCCCGGCATGGTCGAGGCGCTGGAGGAGACGGTGCGCCGCCGCGGCCGGCCGTTCCTCGGCATTTGCGTCGGCATGCAACTGATGGCGACGCGCGGGCTCGAACACGAAATCGTCGCCGGCCTCAATTGGATCCCAGGCGACGTCGCGCCGATCGAACCCGATTCTCCGGCCTTGAAAATCCCGCACATGGGCTGGAACACGCTCAACGTGAAGCGCGCCCATCCCGCGCTCGAAGGGATCGCTGCCGGCGAGAAGGGCCTGCACGCCTATTTCGTCCACTCGTTCCAGCTCTACCCGGCCGACGCCGCGGACGTCGTCGCGACCGCCGACTACGGCGGGCCGGTCACCGCGATGGTCGCGCGCGACAATATCGTCGGCACGCAGTTCCATCCCGAGAAGAGCCAGACGCTCGGCCTGGCCCTGATCGCCAATTTCCTCAAGTGGCGCCCGTGATCCTGTTCCCGGCCATCGATCTCAAGAGCGGCCAGTGCGTGCGCCTCGTTCGCGGCGACATGGCGCAGGCGACCGTGTTCAACGCCGACCCAGCCGCCCAGGCGCGCGAATTTGAGGCCCAAGGCTTCGACTGGCTGCACATCGTCGATCTCGACGGCGCCTTCGCCGGCAAGCCGATCAACGCCTCGGCGGTCGAACGGATCTTGTCCAGCGTGACGATGAAAGCGCAGCTCGGCGGCGGCGTGCGCGACATGAGGACGGTCGCCGGCTGGCTCGAAAAGGGCGTCGCGCGCGTCATCATCGGCACCGCCGCGGTCGAGGACCCCGCGTTCGTGCAGGAGGCGGCGCGGCGCAATCCCGGCCGCATCGCGGTCGGCATCGACGCGCGCGAGGGCCGCGTCGCCGTCGACGGCTGGGCCAGGACCTCGGACGTTTCCGCGCTCGATCTTGGGCGCCGCTTCGAGGACGCCGGCGTCGCGGCGCTCATTTACACCGACATCAGCCGCGACGGCGTGTTGCAGGGGCTCAACATCGCGGCGACCGTGGCGCTCGCCGAGGCGGTCGCCATCCCCGTCATCGCCTCGGGCGGGCTCGCCTCGATCGAGGACGTCAAGCGCCTGCTCGAGCCCGATTGCGCGCGCCTGGCCGGCGCGATATCGGGACGCGCGCTTTACGACGGACGGCTCGACGCGCGCGAGGCGCTGGCGTTGATCCGCCAAGCGGAGAGCCGCCATGCTTAAGTCTCGCCTCATCCCCTGCCTCGACGTCAAGGACGGCCGCGTCGTCAAGGGCGTCCAATTCGTCGATCTGCGCGACGCCGGCGATCCCGTGGAATGCGCCATCGCCTACGATCACGCGGGCGCCGACGAATTGTGCTTTCTCGATATCACCGCGAGCCACGAGAACCGCGGCACGCTGATCGACGTCGTGCGGGGCGCCGCCGAGGTCTGCTTCATGCCGCTCACGGTGGGAGGCGGCGTGCGCCGGCTCGAAGACATCCGCAATCTCCTGCTCGCCGGCGCCGACAAGGTGTCGATCAATTCGGCCGCCGTCGCCGATCGAAGAATCGTGCGCGCCGCGGCGGAGAAATTCGGCGCACAGTGCGTCGTCGTCGCGATCGACGCCAAGCAGGTCTCGAAACCCGGCGAGCCGCCGCGCTGGGAGATCTTCACCCACGGCGGCCGCCGCCCGACGGGAATCGACGCGGTCGGCTACGCGCGCGAAGTCGCCGCGCTCGGCGCCGGCGAAATCCTGCTGACCTCGATGGACCGCGACGGCTCCAAGGCCGGCTTCGACATCGCGCTGACCCGCGCCGTCGCCGACGCGGTGACCATTCCGGTCATCGCCTCGGGCGGGGTAGGAACGCTCGACCACCTCGTCGCCGGCGTCCTCGAAGGCCACGCCAGCGCGGTGCTGGCGGCCTCGATCTTCCACTTCGGCGAGTTCACCATCCGCCAAGCCAAGGAACGCATGGCGGCGGCGGGCATCGCGATGCGGCTGGATTGACGGCCGAGACGGCGAGGAAAGTCGAGAGCCGCCGTTCGCGCTTTTGCCGCGGAGCGAGAAATTTCAATACCCACAATTCTAGCGTTTCAATCTCCGCAATTTTAGCGTAATCTTGTAACTTGATCGTTAGATCTGTCGCCTACCTGATTCTCGCGTAACTTTCACAGCGAGGGGTGGGGCCGATGTCGATCTCGAATGCCTTTTCGCAATTGTTCCGGGCGTTGAATTTCAGCCATTCGCAGGCGCCTTCCATCGACGGTCCCGCGTTCGACGACGGCGCCGAGGGTTCGGATTCGTCGGACGGCGCGGCGGCGAGTCGTCCCGGCGGCCCCGGCGCCGACGGCTTTGGCCCCGGCCTGCTGATCGCCCGGCCGAATCCGGCGTGGACGGCGCTGTTCGACGAAGGCGCGCAGCCGGCGCCGTCGAATTCCACATTGGGCTCGTCGACTTCGAGCGGGACCTCAGAAACGTCGGCCTCGACGCCGGCCTCGACCATCCTCGCCAAGCTGAGCAACGCCGGCATCGAAGCCGACGTCGCCAAGCTGATGGTCAACGATTCCCTCAGCTACGGTTCGATGCTGACGATCCTTCAGGACGCCGCGGTCGGCGGCATGACCGCCAGCAAGTTCAGCACGCTCGAGACGCTCGCCTCGCTGCTCAACGCCTCGGGCGGCATCAGCACCTCGGCCTACGTCCGGCAAGTCACGCAGGACGTCGTCGACGGCAATAGCGCCAACGCCACCTGGAACGGCGGCTCGTCGACCGCGACCAAGCTCGGCAACCTCAGCGCGACTTCGACGCAGACGCACGCTGACGAGTTGATCGGCATGTGGTTCCTGGGAACCAACCTGCCGAGCCTCAGCGTCTCGTCAATCGGCGAAGAGAACATCGGCGCCACGTATCAGGCGACGACGGAACCGCTTTACGGCGCGAGCGGGACGCCGCTCTACACCGACGTCAACCAGGGCTACCTCGGCGACTGCTACTTCATGTCCGCGCTGGCCGACGTCGCGTTGCAGGATCCGAGCGCCATCGAAAACATGATCGCCAGCGACGGCAACGGCGCCTACAGCGTCGAGTTCGTCGTCAACGGGCAGCCCGACTACGTCACCGTCAACGACGAGTTGCCGACGATGCCGAAGGGGTATTACTGGGCGAACGGATCGACGCTCGAATTCGCCAACGGCTCCCCCGAATGGGCGGAGCTGGTCGAGAAGGCCTACGCGGAGCTCAACGCCCAGACCGCCGCGCCGCACGGCGAAGCGCTCAACCAGGCGAGCGACTCCTACGCCGGCATCGACGCCGGCGGCGGTTACGCCCTGACGGAAATCACCGGCCAGGCGGTCGACGACTATTCGTTCACCTCGGGGACGTCGGCCTCGACCTTTTCCACCGACAATTCGCTGTTCGCCGCGGATTGGAGTTCAGGCGAGGAAATGCTCGTCGGCACGTCGAACATCCGACGCGGCAATATCGTCGCCGACCACATGTACGAGGTGATCGGCTACACCGCGGGGACCAGCGCGGCCACCGACGTGCTGACGCTGCACAATCCCTGGGGCTCGGCCTATTCGGGACCGCTGGCGATGACCTTCACCATATCGCTCGCCTCGCTCGCCGCCGACGACGTCACTATCTTCGCCACGACCGGCAAGCCCACCGTCTGACGGACCGGAACGGCGCGCCGAGATTTTCGTCGGGCTTCGTGGGAATGACGCGGGAGCGGTTTCTGAGTGAATGGAGTCGGCGCCGGCATGGCGAGGCGCCCCAACGGGCGACGAAGCAAACGAGGAGGGGAAAGGGCCGTGGCCGCCGCGCGGATTGCTTCGTTCCTCTCGCTATGCGCGGGGTCCTCGCCGTGACGGATCAAACCAAGCTGAAACGGCTCTAGAAGTAGGCCGACAGTTCCCTGGCGGTTTCCTCCGGCGCGCGCTGCAGATCGAGCGCCTCGACAAAGGCGCCTTTGGCGTCCATCAGATAGACGACCGAGGAATGGTCCATCGAATAGCCGCCGTCGGGCTGCGGCGGCCCTTTGCGCGCGTAGACGCGATAGGCCTTCTCGATCGCGTCGATCTCGGCCGGGCTGCCGGAAAGGCCGACGATGCGCGAATCGAAACTGGTGACGTAATCGGCCATCGAGGCCGGGCTGTCGCGCTCGGGGTCCACGGTGACGAACAGCGCGCGGATCGGCTTGCCCGGCATCAGGCGCAGCACGTCCGAGATTTCCGCGAGCGTGGTCGGGCAAACGTCCGGGCAGTGGGTGTAGCCGAAATAGACGAGAAAGGGATGGCCCTTCAGGTCGGCGTCGGTCAGCGTCTTGCCGTCGCCTTGCTGCAGCGCGAACGGCCCGCCGACCAGCGCGCTCGGGCTGTGCGCCGGCGTCGCCGCGATCCAAACCCCCAAGCCGACGAGCGCGATCGAAGCGATCACGATCGCCAGCGCGCGCGTCGCGGGACGCGATCGGGGCGGTTTGCGGCTCGATTTGGCTTGGCTCACGGACCGCTCTCCCTATTGTTGCGCGGCTCTCCTTAGCGGCCCGGCGCGGGCGCCGCAATCGATGGAAATGGACTGTCGCCGCCCAAGCGCGCCGGCTAGATTGGGCGCCATGGCACCACGGCAATTGGGATATCTTGTGGCGCTGGCGCGCGAACGGCGTTTCGGCCGCGCCGCGGCGGCTTGCCATGTGATACGGTTTCCGGGTGAATAGTTCGTCGGAAGACGGGCGCTCTGCCGAGCGCCCGATGCGGGGCTATCGGATTCGCATACCAAAGTTAGACGCCCTGCCTGTCTGCTGTGCCTGATCCGTGCTCGGCGTCAAGGCCAAGCCCGTTGCACGGGTCGCGCGCTCACGCGCGCGAGCCTTGACCCCTGCGCGCGGCTCAGGCTGTGGGTTTTCATGATCGTTGCTGCGGAAGCCGGCCTTGCGGCCGGCTCCGAGCAGCAACGATCATGGAAACAAAACCGCCGCATCGGAGCGGCGCAGTCATCGCGCAGCGACCGTAGCGAAGCGAAGGAGCCGCGTAGCGGCTTGACGGCGACGATCCGATGTGGCCGCCGGCGATCGAAACATGTGTGGGCGCCCTAGCCCGCTTGCGGGGGTCGGGGCGTGGGTTCTCGCGAGCTACTCACCTGGAGACCGTATGACCCAGCCCATTCTTGATCGGTCTCATTGACCGACCGCAACCCTCCCGCCCCGCCGCGCGCCCGGTCAGGCGCGCGCGCGGGCGTCGGGTCTCGATCGTTGGCCGGCGCCCGGGCGGGCGCGCTCGAGCGAAGCGCGCACGAGATCGCGCGCGGCGATCAGCAGGTCTTCGAAAGCGGCGAGTTTTTCCGGCGGCAATTGGCCCAGCGTCGCGGCGATCAGCGCGTGTTGGACGGCGATCGCCTCTTCAGCCGCTTCGCGCCCCGGCTGGGTCAGATAGATCGCGTATTGGCGTCGGTCCGCGGCGGTGGAGCGGCGCTCGACCAGGCCGGCGCGTTCGAGCCGGTCCAACAGACCGGAAATATTGCCCTTGGTGACATAGAGACGCTTGGCGAGCTCCTGCTGACTGATCCCCTCCGCCTCGGTCAGAGTCGTCAGAACGTCGCATTGGGGAACCGAAAGCCCGATTTCGCGCAGCCGTTCGGCGACCGCCACGTGCAGCCGGCTCTCTAGGCGAAGGAAGCGGAACCAGACGCGGACCGCGCGGTCCTGACTCTCCTGTTTGAGCATCGCTTTCGTCTCCCGCGGCGTTTCGGGCGCTTTCGCCGCGCCACCCTATAGGCGCTCGCACGCGCCCCGGCAATTTCGCCACGGCTCGGGGTTGCCTAGCCCCGCGTCGGGCGCCATGTTATTAGCGTCGAAAATTGGGAAAACCCGGTGCCTCGCCCCTCGAGGCTTCAGGGAAGCACGGAGGAGCGCGATGTTAGGGCTGATGCAGGAATGGCCGCTGTTGATCCACAAGATCATCGACTTCGCCGCGATCCAGCATCCGAAGCGGGAAGTGGTGACGCGTCTGGTGGAGGGCCCGATCCATCGCACCAACTATCGCGAGGTGCGCGCGCGCGCGATGCGCGTGGCGCAGCGCCTGGCGCGCGAAGGCGTCAAACCCGGCGATCGCGTCGCGACCCTGGCGTGGAACGGCCACCGCCACCTGGAGACATGGTACGGCATCCCCGGTTTCGGCGCGATTTATCACACCGTCAATCCGCGCCTGTTCCCCGAGCAGATCGTCTGGATTATGAATCACGCCGAAGATCGGCTCGTTTTCGTGGATCTGACCTTCGTGCCGCTGCTCGAGGCGATCGCCGGCAAGCTGCCTAGCGTCGAGCGCTACGTCGTCCTCACCGACGCCCAGCACATGCCGGCCGCCAAGCTGAAGAACGCCGTCGCCTACGAGGACTGGATCGGCCAGGTCGACGGCGATTTCCGTTGGGCGGAATTCGATGAGCGCACGGCGGCGGGTCTTTGCTACACTTCGGGCACGACCGGCCATCCCAAGGGCGTGCTCTATTCGCATCGCTCGAACATCCTGCATTCTCTGTTGGCCAGCGGGCTCGATTGCCTGCCGGTCGGACCGGACTCTTGCATCATGCCGGTGGTGCCGATGTTCCACGCCAACTCGTGGGGCCTGGCGTTTTCCGCGCCGATGCGCGGCGCGAAGATGGTGATGCCGGGCGCGCGTCTCGACGGTGCCTCGGTCTATGAGCTGCTCGAGACCGAGAAGGTGAACTTCACCGCGGCGGTGCCGACCGTGTGGCAGATGCTGCTCGGCTATCTTCAGAAGGAAGGCAAAAAGCTCTCCACGTTGAAGATGGTCATCATCGGCGGCTCGGCCTGCCCGCCGTCAATGATCAAGGCGTTCGAGGACGATTACGGCGTCGAGGTTCGCCACGTCTGGGGCATGACGGAAATGAGCCCGCTCGGCTCGGTCGGCTCGATCAAGCCGCTCGGCCGCGCGACGACCCGCGACGACGTGTTCGCGATCAAGTGCAAACAGGGCTGGGCGCCGTTCGGCGTCGAAATGAAGATCGTCGACGGCGAGAACCGCGATCTGCCATGGGACGGCAAACGCTTCGGCCGCCTGAAAGTCGCCGGCCCGGCCGTCGCCAAAGCCTATTACAAGGAAGAGGGTGGCCGGATCCTCGACGAGAACGGCTTCTTCGACACCGGCGACGTCGCCACCATCGACCCCGAAGGCTATATGCAGATCACCGACCGCGCCAAGGACGTGATCAAGTCGGGCGGCGAGTGGATTTCCTCGATCGACATCGAGAATCTCGCCGTCGGCCACCCCGACGTCGCCGAGGCGGCGGTGATCGGCGTCGCCCATCCCAAATGGGACGAGCGGCCGCTGCTGGTCGTCGTGCCCAAGGACGGCAAGACGCCGCAGGCCGAGGACGTTCTCGGTTTCCTGCAAGGCCGCATCGCCAAGTGGTGGATGCCCGACGACATGCAATTGGTGAAGGAAATCCCGCACACCGCGACCGGCAAGATCAACAAGCTGAAGCTGCGCGAGACCTTCAAGGACTATAAATTGCCGACGGCGTGAAGGCGCTGGCGCGCCGGGCGCGCCGCCGGCCCGCTATGGCGAAGCGTCTGTTCCGGTCGCCGCCGGCGATCGCGGGGGCGAAGGATCGTGCGGGGAATTCGGGAAAACGGCCTCATCCTCCGCGACGCAGGACGATCGAGACCATCGAGAGATCGCCGCTCTCAGCGCGAATATCGACGGTCTGCCGTGCGCCGCGCATCGCGACGGCGATGTCCGCGGAAAATGTCTGACCTCTCACGATCGCCTTGATGAGGCCTTTCGAGCGATGCCCGGAAATCCCGCCCTGGACCTTGCGCGTGAGTTCGTTCCAGTTGCCCAAAATGGTGCCGCTATTGTTGGCGAGTTCGATCTGCAACTCGAAATTGTAGCTTTGGCTCGCGCAGCAGAGATTTTGCTCCGACGTGTCGCCGTCGCCGCCGACGACATCGTTCGCCTGGCGCCTCAAACGTTCGACGGCGCCGCTCGACAACCTGACGGGAGCCGCCGCCGGCCCACGAACCTGATAGGCCTTCGAAAAGACCCGCCGACTGAGCGCGCACGCGTTCGATCGGCGAAGTCAGCGACCCCGCCGAGAGCAAGGCAAGAAGGATCGGAAGCCGGATTGACGGCCTCGACAGGACGACCCGCATCGTGCAGTCCTCACCTAGCGTTATGGGCTTTCGACGTAATCGAGTCAGCCCGTTACGATGATGCTGGAGTTACGGCGTCGCCGCATTCGACCGATTGCCCAGTGATTTCTCCACGGCGGCCGAGGAGCGGGAACAAGATCGGCGCAGCTCGCCGCGACGACGCGTTCCCCGGCCGCCGCGATTGGCCGCCGATTCCTTGGGATAGAGACTTTTTCCGATTGAAATCGGCTGTCAAGGGTCGCGACCGCTCGAGTCGGCGCGCTTTTTCCTTGCGTTGCGCGCGACGATCGGATAGGACCGGCGTCGGAAATTCTCATAGCTCTTCGTCGATCGGATGAAGAGAGGTTTTGAGAGTGGGCCCCGAACGGGACCCGCTCTTTTTTATTGCCGCAAGGTTCATGGACGCAACGTCTCTTCTGCGAACCGCGCCCGCGCCCGACCAGGGGCTCGACGAGGCGCGCCTGATCGCCGACAACGGCCTGGCGCGGCGCATCGCGCGCATCGCCGAGCCGACTTTGCGCGGTCTCGGATTGCGCCTGGTTCGGGTGAAGGTTTCCGCGGCGCAGGGCGCGACGGTGCAGATCATGGCCGAGCGCCCGGACGGAACCATGTCGATCGACGATTGCGAACGCGCCAGCCAGGCGCTGTCGCCGGTGTTCGACCTCGAAGAGCCGATGAGCCAAGCCTATAGGCTGGAAATCTCCTCGCCGGGCATCGACCGGCCGCTGGTGCGCGAATCGGACTTTCGCCGCGCGATCGGCCGCGAGGCGCGCATCGAGATGGCGAT
>Ga0326728_10007022_pt1 | contig 29574 bp, 16 predicted proteins | sample MB3enrmetagenome_FD_207602 | JGI IMG/M metagenome (GOLD analysis project Ga0326728, IMG submission 207602) | Lab enriched peat soil microbial communities from McLean, Ithaca, NY, United States - MB31MN | ecosystem: Environmental > Terrestrial > Soil > Wetlands > Peat | place: USA: New York... | reverse complement strand
CGAAACCGAGGAGATTGGAAGCGGGTTGCCAAGCCGCCGGACCGTCCAGAACCGCGGCCGGAATACCCTGGGCTTGGCAGGCGCCATCATACAAACGCCGCGCCGCCTCGCGCACGCTGACGGCGCGCGTGATCAAAGCTGCCAGCCGCTGCGGGTCAAAATTGACGTTGGTCAGCGTGGCGAACAGCGCCTCAATGACAAATCCGTCGATCTCCCGATCGGCCGCGCCGGCCTGGCGCGCACGATGCGCGTACATGGAAACACCTTTGATCGCTTCCACCAGAAGATCCTGCAGAGTCGAAGTGGTTTCGTCCTTGCCGCAGGCGCTCACCTGCTGACAGCCTTTCCCTTGTGCCGTTTGCTCACACTGATAGCAGAACATTATTGGCTGATTACCTCTGAAATAGAATGAAGTACCAACCTGACGTTACCGGCCCGTCCGGGCAACGACGATGACAAAAGTCACAGCAAAGCAGCCTTCGGCCGGAAATGCCGTTTCACGTTCAGAATTGCCCGGTTCTCGGGCAAAAATGCGGAGGAGCGGATTGCATCTCCGAGTACATCGTGGCTGCCGGATTCTAACTTCTGACTCCTAACTTCCAGCCACTAGCTGCTGCTTCCCCCATTCGCTCAGGGGATGCAGTGCTCCGCAGTCCAGGCACTTCATCGCGGCATAGTGGACCGCGCAGTGGGGGCAGACAGCCTGGGTTTGGAACATGTCGAACAGTTGCCTGCACTGTCCGCACTGCCAGAAATCCCCCAGCGGTGGCGCGGTACGGCAGGCCGGGCAGGCAAACCCTGTCCGGCGCGGTAACTTGGCGAAACGCAATAGCACCCGCGCGTGCTTCAGGCCGCCCCAGCAATTCATCAGCATGAACACGGCAAGCGCCGCGAACCAGACGGAATGAATCCACAAGGCAAGACCGATGAACCCGGCCACTCCCAGGAAGCCGAGAATCGTGGCCACCATCAGGCTGCGGGCGCGGCCCAGGACAAACCACAACAAAGACCGAAGAATCTGGCCGCCGTCCAGAGGATAAATGGGCAATAGGTTGAAAACGAGCAAGCCCACGTCAATGGCCAGGACTGCTTTCACCAACCCATAGAGATTGGGCATCGCCACCGCCCATCCCAGCGATTGGCTCTGCAGGAACACGCCATACAAGAACGGCAGCAGTACCACGTTCACCAGCGGTCCCGCCGCGATGCTCCAAAGGGTGGCGCCCGGCCGTGGTGGCGGATTCACAAAGGCCACCCCGCCAAGGGGCCACAACACAATCCGGTTGGCCGTTCCCCCCACCTGCCGGCAAGCCAGGGCATGGCCAAACTCGTGCAGCATGACAATCAAGAACAGCGCCAGATACTCAGCGACGTTCCAGGTGAGCGAGGAATACTGCCCCTTACGGCTCTGCAGTTCAAATACGGCAAAGAGGAACCAGGACCAATGCAGAAACAAATCAATTCCCGCAAAACGAAACAGGCGGATCGAACCTTGACGAGCACTCGGCATGAGCGCAGTTTACTGCATTCACGAAATTGTCAGGAGGGAAAGGTGGCGGCAAGGCGCGGAGCCGGAGTTTTCTGACCGTGCACGATACCTGCAAATTGCCCGGCGGCCTGTCCGGCTGAATTCAGACAGCTCAGGGGAAGCTTGGAACATACCCTTGTGCCTCGCGCACCGCGAGACACAAGGGTGAACCTGCCAGGGCGCAGAAGAATGCCGCGAGCTGCCCACCTATTGCATGGCAACAATATCGTGGGTGTGCTCTCCTTTTACCATGTGGACCAAATAGCCGTCGTCTTTGGCCGGCCAGATCGCTTCGATGAAGTGCTTGTTGTCCTGCACATCGAAGGAAATTCTCGCCGCCGCCGGCGCTGACTTATCGACGGCGATGCGGGTCAAATAGCCGAGTGCGACAGTGTTTCCGGTGTCATGGTTTTTCAACTGGACCAACCGGTCGGTCACCTTGAAGTCGTAGTCCCCTGCGGGAAGAGTTTTTCCTTCCACCACAAACTCAAAGGGAATCTTCGCTTGCATGAAGCTGTTCTGGCCAAAAGCACTGGCCAACAGCAGCCCCAGTAAACCTACCACAAGAAGTGATCTCTTCATTTTCCTTAACTCTTTCCCCATCCCCTAACGATGGCCGAGTCCCTGGTACATAACGGTTGGGGAACAAGCTGTATTAGTAAATTGAGGTTTGATGGCAAAACGGCAATCAATCCAACCTGCCGTTGGATGCGTCAGTTCCCGCTTAAGATATCCACTTCGGCCGGAAAGGTTGTGAAAATGAAAATTATTTTCATGATTTCCACAGGGCGAAAAATAATGGTTAGGAACCCAGAATGCAGCTAGGTCCAGTTTCTGGATTCAGGCGCGAAGAAGAATCAAAAAAACGGCTTCGAGATTTCAGGTTTCAAAGGAAGCCGGTGGAACCGGGACATCACTTCTGAACATTTGAGAGCTGTGCCTGGGCGGCGGACGTCTTCTGCGTTTCTGCGCCCCGTAGATCGGGACTCCACCCGTTCTGCCCCCAGCTGAACGGAGTTGCCACGGTAAAGCCTTTGCGCGGGTCCCAGTTCACGCCAACGTACATGGCAGCATTGGCAAGCGTTCCAGTCTTCCAGGATTTGGCAGTGCTACGGAGGCTGGCCATCGCCGCGCTCGCTTGGGCTGCATCCTCATTCGTATAGACAGACGGGGAAGCCGCGACGTCCCGGGCGCGGGCAATGGCATCGAGCCTGTCTTTCACGCCGGTGCCGCCCGGGTTGGTGAGCAGGACGGCGATCAGGTCTCTGCGCTTAATCAGCGTTGCATCCTGGGGGGAGCCCTTCAGCGCGGCATTGGTTTCCAGCAGCTGGTCCGTCAGCAGTTTCTGGCAGGTCTTCAATGTGGCAAAATCCTGCTCGATAGCGGCGCTGAAGAGGCCTCCCGCCAACTGCTGCCTCGCCGAATCATTCAAGGGAGCGCTTTGCTTCGCTGCCAGCGCATGAGGCGTATAGGCTGCCACCACCTGAGAGCCGACTGCGATCACGGCAATCAGGAGCGAGATAATCAGCAGACCCGCGGTCAGGCCCTCGTCCCGGCTGGCAACCATGCTCTTCGTCTTCCCGGAAAAACCGGGTACGGCCAGCGGAAGCGATCGTCTCGCGCCGGAAGAATGTCGCCGGTAAAGATTACGCAGGAGATCCGCCAGAATAAAGGCAATTAAGACAAAGACCGCTAGGACAACACTCATCACGAAATCTCCCTGGCATAGGCCGAGCATCCGCTCGGTCGAATCGCCGCTGTCCATTTCCCTGGATTCGGTATTGGGCCTACTGATTAGTAATGCGGAATTGGAGAGGGAATTTTGCTGCATCCTGAAAAAATAGGTTCGTCCGCCGAACCAAAGCTGGAGACACTTGCGTCTCAAATCGAGAACAATCGGACCAACAGCAGTGAGCTTCCCAGTGCGGCGGAAAGCGCAGTCTATTTCGCTTGTGGGCTGGGATCCTTTACTGGCGCTGCGCTTGCATCTTCATGGAGTTGGGAACGGCAGCGTGCCAGCCGCTGATGGATTTCGGAGATGCGTTTCTGCCAGCGCTGCAGGAACGGAGTTGCCGGCAGCTTCTGCAAATCAGCGAGGGCCTGCTGATCGGCGGCAATGGCCGCCTCCAGATCACTCTGCCGGATTTGGGAACTGGCGCCCGGAGCATGTGCAAGCAACTCATAGACCTCGCCCGGAACCGCGAGGGCCAGGGCCGAGCGAATCTGCATATGAAGATTTGGCGGGGGCTCGCCGGACCACCGATGGAGCGTGTCCGTGTACTGCGCGACAACCGCCAGCGCCTGATCGCGCTGGCCGAGGCGGCCATAAACGCGCGCCAGATCAATCATATCTTCAAGCCACTGCACGCGGCTGGAGATATCGGCCTTATTCAGCGCGCCTGCTTCCACGGTGCGCGCACTCTCCTGAAACTCCGTGGCCGCCTGCTGCCATTCTCCTTTTTCTTCCGCCAGCAGGCCGGAGCACTCCTGCGCATAACCGAGATAGGCACGATGCTGCGTGTTCTCGGAGGAAGTCTGCAGCACCTCTTTCAAAAGAGCGATCGCGCGCACGGTGTTGGCGGCGCCTTCCTCGATCACGGCCGGCTCCCGTTCCACGCAACCCATCCGGAAGAGCGCATTGGCCAGATCGAGCTTGGCCAGTTGATCGGCAGGGTCGCGCTGCTGCAAACTCTCCGCCACTGCGATCGCCCGGCGGTAGTACTGGATGGCGGCGGGAGTGTCGGCAGCCGAGTTGGGATTGAATTCCGAGGACAGAGCTCCGGCCAGTTTTCCGAAGCCGAGCATCAGGTCGCGCTGCAGGTTGGGATTATTAGGATTGTGCGCCGCCACTTGTTCGCGCATGGCAAGCATTTTGCGATAACAGGCGATCTGCGAGGCAGCGTCACCCATAATGGAGTAAATGTCCCCCTTGGTACTGATGGCGGAACTCAGCCAGTCTCCGGATTCGTCGGAAGGATCCTTCCGGTTAAGCTCCTCGGCCAGGGCGATGGCCTGATCGATGTAGCGCATAGCCAGCGGAGTATTGGTGGATGTGAGGGACCTGGCCCGGTTGTTCAGTAATTGGACGACGTTAGCACCGGACTTCCCGGAAGGGTGCAGGTCATAAAGACGATCCGCCAGAGTTACGCCATGGGTGTACATCTCCTGGGCAGCACTCAGTTTACCCATCACGGTATCGACATCCCCGAGCCGGTCGTATAAGCCGAGCTGGAGAACACTGAGGTCAGGATCTCTTGGGTTCCGCGCCAATAACTGTTCGGCTATTCGCAGTGAAATCTGGTAGTCCTGGAGCGCATCTTTGGTATTTCCGAGGCTGGGATGCAGGGGCCGGCCGGTTACATCTCCCAGGCGTTCATAGGCGGTGGCCAACACCTGCAACACCCGGAGGTCTTCGCCGGCCTGTTGATGAAGATGGTTTAGATACTGCAGCGTGGTCTCCACCATCTCCTGCCGCACTTTGGTAGCGCCGGTAAGATTGGCCAGTTGATCGTTGATGTCGAGCAGAACCTTGTTGGCCAGCCCGGCAATCTGCACCATCTGATCGTCGGCGCGACGGCGTGCCCGCTCAGCTTCCACGGCTTGCGATTGCGCAAAGTCGCGCTCGCGATTCGCTTCCAGGTGCTCGGATTCCGCGAAGCGACGCTGCTTTTCGGCTTCGAGGGAGCGCTCTTCGGCGCGCCGTCGCTGAACCTCGGCAGCCGCCCGATGCACATCGGCCCAGTGCTTCTGAACCAGGGTGGTGATGCTTCCAGCGGTCAGGCAGAGTGCGGCGATTGCCGCCCCCAGCACGGCGAGACGGTTCCGGCGTATAAACTTTGCGCCCCGGTATCCGAGCGTATCCTTGCGCGCCCGCACCGGCCGTCCCGCGAGAAAACGCCCGATGTCGTCTGCCAGCTTATCCACCGAGGCATAACGCCGATCCGGCTCCTTGCGCATGGCCATCAGTACGATATTGTCGAGATCGCCGCGGAGGTGATGACTGACTGCCTTCAGCGAACGGTGCTGGAACTCCTCCGCCGTCGCAGGGTCCAGCGTGAGCACGGCCTCGCTTGGCGGTATGGTGTTGGCTTCGCAGATGACGCGCTCGATCTCACTACGGACATAGGTGGTCAAACGCCGGGCTTTCTCGCCGGTCAACAATTCGTAGACCACCGCGCCAAGCGAGCAGACGTCGGTGGCCGTGGTGACGGGTTCTCCGCGCACCTGTTCGGGACTGGCGTAGTCCGGCGTCCAGGCCTGAAGCAAGGTGACGGTTCCGGCAGATGGCACAGCCGAGGATTCGTCCAGCACCTTGGCGATACCGAAATCCAAAAGCTTGGGAGTGCCTTCGGAATCGATCAGGATGTTGCTCGGTTTCAGATCGCGATGCACCACGAGATTGCGATGGGCGAAGGCCACCGCCTCGCAAACCTGAAGGAAAAGGCGGCAGCGAGCTTCGATCGATAGCCGATGTTCACGGCACCACCGGTCGATCGGTTCACCTTCGATGTACTCCATCACAAAATAAGGGGAGCCGTCGGCAGACGTGCCGGCGTCGAGCAGGCGGGCAATATAAGGGTGATCGAGACGGGCGAGAATCTGGCGCTCCTGCCGGAAGCGCCGCAGAACCGCGGCGGAGCCCAAACCCGGCGCGATCAGCTTGATGGCAACCTTCTTGGAAAACTCCTCGTCATCCCGCTCCGCCAGGTAAACCGAACCCATGCCGCCCCGTCCCAACTCCGATACGATACGGTACGCGCCAAATTGCTTCTGCACGGCCTCGGTGGCAATTACGTCCGCGGCGGAATCCGTGACGATGCGAGCGATGAACTCCTCGGCATCCGGAGCATGGCGCAGCATCAGTTCGAGCTGGGCGCGCAAGGTCTCGTCGCCGCGGCAAACCTCGGTGAGATAAGCATTGCGGGCGTCGCCCTGCAGCTCGGCAGCGGTCAGAAAAAAACTATCGATCGCCTCCTGCGGGTATCTTGGCTTTGAAGGTTCCATCAGGACTCCAGACTGAGATCCTTTCCCAACATCGCCATGGCAATCCGCAATTGGCTGCGAACCTTGGTCACGGACAATCCGGTGACGATCGCCGACTCCTCGGCCGTCAACCCGCCAAAAAAGCGCATCTCGACCAGCCGGCTTTTCAGCGGGTCGGTGGATTCCAGCGCGCGCAATGCGTCATCCAGGGCGACGATTGGAGCGTTTTGCTTGACGCCGACCTCGATGGTTTCCTCCAGCCGGACATTGCCCGCTCCTTTACCGCGTTTGGCCGCATTGCGGGTGCGTGCGTGATCCACCAGGATCTGCCGCATGGCGCGGGCGGCGATTCCCATGAAGTGGGCGCGGCTCTCGCAATTCGGCTGCTCCTGTTCGACCAACCGCATATATGCCTCATGCACAAGAGCTGTAGGCTGTAACGTATGGGATGGGCGTTCGTGACGCAGATATCCGCCCGCCAGACGGCGCAATTCGGGATACAAGCGGGCAAGCAGCTCGTTCAGGGCCTCCTTGTGCCCTTCCTGCGCCCGCTTGAGCAGGCCGGTTATGGAGCCGCTGGACATGATCTGCTGCTAGTGCCTGTGTTCTCTGTCCCCGCGTGCGGACGGTGCTATGAATGGATTTCGCTGTATGGCAATGAAAACGGGAAACATAATCTTAACGGATTCCCCCGGGCATGCACAAGGCGAAACGGGCATGGTGCCGAGGGTTTCGCGTCACCTAAAATATTTCCGCGATTCAACCGTCTACAGGAATAGATGAAGCAACCGGCGAGCATGACGTGGACGACCGAGCAGAACCAGCAGATCGCTGACGCGGTGGTGCGCGAGCGTGGCCGGCTGCAAAGTTTCATCCGCAAACGTGTAGCCGCGGAGGCTGACGTGGAGGATCTCCTGCAAGAGGTCTTTTACGAGCTGGTGGAGGCCTATCGGCTGACGAAGCCGGTGCGGCAGCTTAGCGCCTGGATGTTCCGAATTGCTCGCAACCGGATCATCGACCGGTTCCGCAAGAAGCAGCCCGAGGTATCGACCGCCGATCCAGTGGGAGTTGCGGAAGATGGGGAGTCGCTCCTGCTGGAAGATCTGTTGCCGTCGCCGGACGCCGGCCCAGAGGCCGTCTACGCTCGAAGCGTACTCCTGGAAGAGCTGGATGCTGCTTTGGACGAACTGCCGGAGGAACAGCGCGAAGCATTTGTGGCCCATGAACTGGAGGGCCGAAGCTTTCGAGAGCTTGCCGAGGCAACCGGAGTGAGCGTGAATACGCTGCTTTCGCGCAAACACTATGCCGTACTTCATTTGCGCGAACGATTACGGGATATTTATGACGCGTTCATCGATACAAGGGGAGGAAGAGATGAATAGGAATTGGGCAGGCAGAAAACTCAAGGTTCTGGTATGGGCGGCGGCGGCTATCGCGGTCTTCGGTTTTTTGGTCATGAACCTCTGGAACTGGCTCATGCCCGTCATTTTTGGCTGGAAAGCGATCCACTTCTGGCAGGCGGTGGGATTGATCATACTGAGCAGAATTCTGTTTGGCGGTTTCCACGGGCGCCCCTGCGGGCACATGCTTTGGCGTCACCGCATGCGGGAGCGCTGGGAGCAGATGACCCCCGAAGAGCGCGAGAAGTTTCGCGAGGGCCTGCAACACCGCTGTGGCTGTGGCTCCTCTGAGCCACAGCCTCCCCAATCAACGGCCTGAGAGACTCGGGGCGGGAAACGGTGAAACAATTCCGCTTTGTATCGTAGAGCGACTTTAGTCGTGCCGCGCGCGATGGAAACGAAATGGGACTTTAGCCCTTGCGCTTTCCGGGCTGACATTCATCACAGCCCTCGGATGGCTGCCTCCGCCCGCAATTACGCACATTCTTGTTTGGAAATCTGGGGAGAAACGGCCTTCTCGACCAATTGTTTGTCCGGGTGTCACACCTGTCGTTGAGTAACTGACGTCGTATTCATGAAAAAAAACTAATCCAGCCCGGCGACCGGCACTACACCGGAGGACCGGCGAATTGTCGTTACTTATCATTGCTATCCCTACTGGCCGTTTGGCCATAGGTCATATTGACCAGGTTGTTCGGTTTTTTTATTTCCTCGCTAAAGTATTTTCAAAAACTGCCGATTGATCCTTTAACCCAGAAATGTCGTGAGCGCAGGCTTTGCTGCGCTGTTCGGCAGGTCAACCGCTGTCGCTCTTACACTCTGCGTACACGGGGTGGAAATTGATACCGGCGCAAATTGCAATTCGCGCTAGCAAGAGCTGCCCGAGAAGCGGGCGGCCCCACACTCGCCACACGCAGACCCCATCCGGCGACTCACTTCCGCTATCCAGGATCACAACTGCCGGTGGTCGAACCATCCCCATTGTCCACGCCGTATCTCCCAAAGATTTCTCAAGTCGTCCCCAAGGAGCCCGCTATGTTCAGAACTCGTGCGTTGATGGCATGGTTTGCAGGTTGCATACTGACGGCAAGTTCATTTGGCAGCCCACGCCCGCCCCTCCCGGCGGAACCGTCACAAGCTCCAGCACCGATTTCCGCAGCTGCTGAGGGGACCAGCGGCACATGGGCGGGCCGGGTGGAGACGCTCACGGTGGATAATTTCCAGACTGGAACCAGCCGGAGTCGAGTCTTCCTGAACACTTCCCAGGGGACGCTCGAATTGCAAGGCGTCGAAGATGGCACGCTTCGCTCCGGTCAAACGGTCCAGGTGACCGGCCAGGTTTCCGGCAACAAGCTGGTTGCCGCCCAGGTGACCGCACCCCTTACGACTTCTGAAACCAGCACCTGCACCGCCATTGGGCAGCAAAACGTTGCGATTATCCTCGTCTCGTTTCCCAGTGAGGCCCTGCTCTCCTCGGTGACTCCTCAGTTGATGAGCTCCAGCTTCTTCGGCTCGGGCCCGACGGTGGACACCTTCCTGCAGGAATCCTCTTTGGGACAGACTTCGATCACCGGAACTGTGCTCGGCCCTTACGTGCTGGACGGCGACTACTACGACCAGCCGCTGGGCGCGCGCGACTCGGCGCTGAGGGCTGCCGCGCCCTACACGGATCTGACGAAATACACCGGCTTCTTCATCGTGGGACCGCAGGACGAGATGGGCATGGACTCGGGAGGTATGGCATTGATTGGCTGCGGGCAGATTACGTCCCCGCAGGGAAGCCTGTTCGCCTCGTCAATGTGGTTGGGGGCGGAGAGCATGGTAACGCAAGCCGCAGTGGTCGCTACCGCCGCTCACGAGATGGGCCACGGCTTTGGGCTGGAGCATGCCCGCTTCGCCGATTATGGCGCCGAACCTCTGGGGCCGATGGGGCAAGCCTCCGCGCCCTGGGACCAGCTGCACGAGTACGGCGACTCCTTCTCGAGTATGGGCCGGAATTCCGGCCAGTGGGCCGCGCCGCATAAGGCGCAGTTGGGCTGGCTGCAGACGGGCACGAATATCCAGGCCGTGACCACTGCCGGCTCCTTCACCCTTTCGCCATACGAACAATCGGGTAGCGGACAGGTGATCAAAGTGTTTCGCAGCGCCAGTAATGGCACCAATGACTGGCTCTGGCTGGAATACCGGCAACCGCAGGGGCTTTTCGATGCTACGTTGCCAACCGCAGCCTTTGCCGGTGCGATGGTGCATTATCAGGACCCCGCTCTGACGGCAACCCTGAGCGGCATGAACGCGAGCACGTACACCAATCTGGTGAATTTCCACCCGTCCACCTATGCCAACGACCCCACTCTCCATGCCGGGGAAACCTGGAGCGATCCCTACGGCAACCTGAGTTTCACCGTGAATTCGGCCACCGCGACGGGACTGAATGTAAGCGTTTCGTACGCGCCGGCATCGGTGTGCCCGAGCTCGGTGGGCAGCGCCCAGTCGTTTACCGCCGCTGGGGGAACCGGCCAAATCTCCGTGACGGCAGCGTCGGCGTGCTCCTGGAGTGCGGCCGCGTCCGTTTCCTGGATCACTCCACAATCCACCAGTTCGAAGACCGGCAATGGCACAGTAAACTTCTCGGTCGCGGCCAACACAAACATCTCGCCACGCTGGGGCAAGGTCACCGTGGGTGGGGCCTTCGTGGTCGTTACCCAGGCGGGCAGTGTCGGAAGCTTGACCATCAGCCCGCAATCGGCGGAGATTCCCGCTTCGGGCGGCACCGGGCAGATCTCGGTGACCACCAGCGCGCCGGACTATGTATGGTCCTATAACCCCAATGTTCCCTGGATTACGAGCATCGACTGCTCCTGCTATTCCTCCGTCGGTCCGGCAACCCTCAGCTACATCGTGGCCGTGAATCCCGGGGCGCAACGAACTGGCACCATCACCGTGGGCAGCCTGGTATTTACGATCACCCAGGACGGCGGCGGGACGGATGCGGATGGCATCACCTGGAATCTGCTCAATCCGCAGGACGCGCCTTCGGCGCGCATGGGCTTTACCATGGCGCCGCTCGGAAATTCCGGACAAGCCATCCTGTACGGCGGCAACTGGAATACCACCCGCTTTAACGACACCTGGCTTTGGAATGGATCGAACTGGACGCAGTTGCAGCCGGCCAATAATCCAGGCATTGACTCCGGGCAATCCATGGTTTACGACGCCGCTCGCGGACAGATTGTTTTGTTTGGCGGCGCGGCCGGCACTCCGGCTGCCGATTCCAACCAGACCTGGATATGGAACGGAACGAACTGGATCCAAATGCATCCGGCCGTGAGTCCCCCCGCACGTGACAGCGCGGCGATGGCGTATGATGCGGTTTCCCAGAAAGTCGTGTTGTTTGGGGGTTACTGGGCATTTGGGATAGCCAACGACACCTGGACTTGGGATGGCTCCAATTGGACCCAGATGAACCCTCTGAATAGCCCTTCGCCACGCGTCAATCCAGGCATGGCGTTTGACCCCATGCACGGCAATACTGTGCTTTTCGGCGGAGAGCAACCCGAAACGCCTCTCTGGTTTGCCGATACCTGGATATGGAGTGGCAGCAATTGGCAACAGATATCTTCCGACAACCCCCCGCCGGCACGGGCGGGTCAGGTGCTCGCGTATGATCCGGCTTTGCAGACCGTGATCATGATGGGGGGCACAGCTGGCAAGCAGATCACCGGCCCCTACAGTTGGTCCCAGGATCTTCGCCAGGATACCTGGGCATGGAATGGCGAGACCTGGATCCAGTGGTTCCCCGCGACCCCGCCTGGTCCGGCCGACACCATGGGAGCTTACTACGACAACATCAGGAATGCCTTTACGCTTCACGTCGGCGATAGTCTGATTTGCCTCGCACGGGGTCCGAAGACATACACCCTTACGGGAACTACCACTGCAAATAACACCCCGATTCCCGGTTTCAGGCTGACGCCCAACGCTACCAGCGCTACCGTGTCGCCGGGCGCCTCCACGCCGTTGGTGCTGACCACTACGGTATTCAACCAGTTCCAGTCGCAGATAGCGTTGTCCGTCAGCGGCCTGCCACAGGGCGTGACGGCGAACTTCGCTCCGGCCAGTATCGCGGCGCCGGGCAGCGGAAAAAGCACATTAACGCTGGCGACGGCCTCCGGAACGGCGGCAGGCTCCTTCAATCTGACCGTGACCGCTACCGGCGGCGGAGTGACCGACACGCAGCCCGTCGCTCTGACGGTCTTGCCGCCTCCCAGTTTCTCGCTTACGCCCAGCGCCACCAGCGCTTCGGTGTCGCCGGGAGCGTCAACTACCATCAAGCTGACTACGGCCGCGCTTTATGGATTCCAGTCGCAGGTACTGCTGTCCGTGAGCGGACTGCCAAAAGGAGTGACGGCTAGCTTTGTCCCAGCCAGCATCGCCACGCCAGGCACCGGCACGAGCACATTGACGCTGGCAGCGGCCTCTTCAACGGCGCCCGGCTCCTTCAGCCTGACCGTGACGGCTACCGGCGGAGGAGGGGTAACCAAGACCCAGCCCATTAGCCTGACGGTTTTTTTGCCGCCTAGTTTTTCACTGACGCCTGGCGCTACGAGCGTTACGGTGTCGCCGGGTGCATCAGCCACCATCAAGCTGTCCACGGCTGCGCTGTATGGATTTCAGTCGCAGATACTGCTGACCGCGAGTGGCCAGCCGAAAGGAGTGACCGCGACCTTTTCCCCGGCCGGCATCGCGGCGCCAGGTACAGGCACGAGCACATTGATCCTGACGACGGCTTCCTCGACGGCGGCCGGCGCGTTCAGCCTGACCGTGACGGCTACCGGCGGAGGGGTGACCAAGACCCAGCTCGTCACCCTGACAGTTCTGCCACCGCCCAGCTTTTCGCTGACACCCAGCGCCACCAGCGCTTCGGTTTCTCCGGGCGCGTCCACCACCATCAAGCTGACCACCGCTGCGCTTTATGAATTTCAGTCGCAGATAGCGCTATCCGTGAGCGGATTGCCGAAGGGAGTGACGGCCGCCTTTGCCCCGGCCAGCATCGCGGCGCCGGGCAACGGCGCTAGCACTTTGACGCTGGCAGCGGCCTCCGGAACGGCAGCCGGTTCCTTCAGCCTGACCGTGACTGCTACCGGCGGTGGCGTGACGAAAACGCAGCCCGTCGCCCTGACGGTCCTGCCGCCGCCCAGCTTTTCACTGACACCCAGCGCCACCAGCGCTTCGGTGTCGCCGGGAGCGTCAACTACCATCAAGCTGACTACGGCCGCGCTCTATGGATTCCAGTCGCAAGTACTGCTATCCGTAAGCGGGCTGCCAAAAGGAGTGACCGCCAGCTTTGCCCCGGCCAGCATCGCAGCGCCGGGCAACGGCACCAGCACTTTGACGCTGGCAGCGGCCTCCAGTACGGCGGCTGGTTCCTTCAGCCTGACCGTGACTGCTACCGGCGGTGGCGTGACAAAAACCCAACCGCTCACGTTAAAGGTGGCGACGACAGCGAAGTAAATGTAAACACACCGCCATCGCGGCGGTTAACTTCGAATAGCATTACGGGAAAGAGGGGTCAGCCTTAAGCTGATCCCTTTCATTTATGTCGTGCGAAAATCGATAGACAGATCGCGTTCGGTACGGAAGTCGCAAAAAATGCCGATTTGTACCAGAGCACGACGGCTACGGCTTTTTCGCTTCCGCCGGGGGCCGGGACGGTGCCGGCGTTTTGTTATATATGATCTTCTTCGTACCGCCCTCACAAGTACCGACCGTCTTGCCTTCCGCTTCTTTGTCCTTAGCCACGATGTCGAGCGAATACGAGGACACGTTTTTGGCTTCCAGCTTCTTGGCGATTTCGGCTTTCAGTTCGTCACAGGGCTTGAGCGCTTGCGCGCTGGCGCACAGCGACCCCAAAAGCAGAACGGCGACGGTCAGGAACGTTCTCACGATGCGATCTCCTTCATGAAAATGTAAGACTCACAGCATATCAGAATCGTCTCGCGAACGAATCCGGGCGTGATCTCGCTGGATGCGTCCCCGAGTTATTGCGCTGGGGCCTGTCCCCCAGGGGACCGCCGAAAGCGGACGCTTACCGCTGTGCCGGAATTTTGACCGAAGCCATGCCGGCAGCCGTCGCCGCCTGAATGCCCATATCGGTGTCTTCAAAAACCAGGCAGGATTCCGGCGGAATCCCAAGGCGGGCGGCCGCCACCAGAAACGGCTCCGGATGCGGCTTGCTGTTTTCGTAGTCGCCGGCACAGACGATCGTCTCGAATTTGTCGAGCAGTCCGAGGGCGGTGAGGGTCGCAGTTACCGAGTCCCGGCGGCTTCCGGTAACGACCGCGCACGGAATCGTGCCCGCCTCGGCCTCGATGAGCTCCAGCACTTCCGGAACCGCCTTGAGTTGTGGAAGCAACGCGTAGTAAAGCCGCTCCTTGCGTTCGGCCACGGCTTGCACGGGCATACTCAGTCCTTGCATCTCGTTCAGGTCGGCGACGACCTTAGCGGCCGGCTTGCCGCCCCAGGCGTAGAACAACTCTTCCTCAAACACGCAATTCCACTCCGCCAGGGCCGATGTCCACGCGATGTAATGCAGCGGCATGGAATCGGCAATCGTGCCGTCGCAGTCGAAAAGATAAGCTCGAAATGGGCCCGGAGGCAACTTTAGTTTTCTTGGCATTCTGTATTCGATTGTACGATGGCTCAGTCGTCGTTTTTCCGATGCCAACCCTGGAGTGAGCCCGAAGGGGCGACAGATGGGATTGAGGAACGCGAGTCCCGACGCGGATCATGTTGTACCGATGCCAAGTGGGAAGCTCTTGAGGTTGGCCAGCGAGGCCTTTCAGATATCAGAATCTCCCAGGAAACATTCCGTATGTGACCCTCGATCCTGATTGCCCTCGGGAAAGGTCCCAGCCTTCGGCTTTCGCAAAGCGCTCCCTGAATCTACCGCAACGGTAATTCCAAATAACTGACTTCCGGTTGTGGGTTGTTGCAATAGGCCGGAATCTCGTAAAACCCGAGAGATCGGTATAGACGGTTCGCATCCGCCATCTGCGCCGGAACAGTGTCGAGCCGCATGAAGTCATAGCCGATCACCCTGGCATCCGCAATGAGACGTTCCGCAAGCAGGAATCCCAGCTTCTGGCCGCGAGCTTCGGGTCGCACATACAGGCGCTTCATCTCGCAGATGCCAGTCTCAAGCGGACGCAGGGCACCACAGCCTGCAGCTCTGCCGGCGTACCGGGCTAACAGAAGCCTTCCGGCAGGTGGAGCGTACCTGCCGGGCAGGGTCGCCAACTCGTCCTGGAAACCTTGAAAACATAGCGAGAAGCCGAGCCCCTCGGCATATTCTCGAAACAGTTCACGGATCGCTGCAATCTCTTCCGGCGACTCTGCTGCAGTAATGGTGATTTCCTCACGCACGCTTGCCTTCATCGGCAACCGCCTTTTGCGCTATAAGAGCCGCGCATGTGCAGCCTCCCTGAGACTGCTGATCGCCGTTCGTTCGTAGTTTACCTGATGCTGGCCGCGTCGTCCCGCAGGTCTCGATCGGCCTGCGCGCGTATGATTCTCAGCAGTTCGGGCATGGCAAAAGGCTTGCGCAGAAAAATGCCGGGACGCAGCCGGCGCTCGTCGTCTTCGGTCAGCATGTCGCCTGAAATGACGACGATCTTCACGGTCTGGTGCAGCCAGCGCAATTGTTCCAGGAGTTCTCGCGGAGATATGTCCGGCAGTCCCAAATCGCACACAAGAAGGTCCACTTTCTGCTGCTGGAGGATCGCCGCCGCGTCTTTCCAGTTCGCGGCATGCGCAAGGCGAAAATCGGCTTCCGCCAGCGCCTCGCTGACCATCCGGTTCAACGCGGGCTCATCATCGACCACGAGGATGGTCTTAGGCGAAGCTTGAGTCTCTACCTCCAGTTCGCTTTGTGTTTTACAATGCCCCACACAGGCGGGAAAGTAGAGGGACACATTGGTTCCTTTGTCTTCCGCCGTTTCAATCTGCAGGCCTCCTCCGTACCGTTTGACGGCGGCATAGACGCTGGAAAGTCCCAGCCCCGTTCCCTTCCCGCTCGGCTTGGTCGAAAAGAATGCCTCCACGGCGTGCGTACGGGTTGTGTCGTCCATTCCATGGCCGGTATCGGCAACCGCCAAAATGATGTAATCACCGCAGAGGGTGTCTCCGAGCGTGGTTGTGACCGGGGTGGAAATGCTGATGGAGCGGGTGCGGATGATGATACAGCCGCCCTTCGACATCGCGTCACGCCCGTTGACCACCAGGTTCAAGAGCATCTGCTGGATTTCGCCGGGACAGACCCGGACTTTCATGGGCTTGGCCGCCAATTCCAGCGCCAGCTGAAGATTGTGGCGCAGCACTCCCTGCAGCATGCCCTGGGTCTCGTTCACAATGACATTGAGATCGGACTCTTCCGGCGCCTGATCGTCTTTTCTTCCCAATAGGAGGAGACGTGAGGTCAGCTCCGCCGCGCGATCGACGGCCTTCCGGATCTCACAAACGTGCCGGCACAGTTTCTCATTGCTGCCGATGGCAATGGACAGCATGGCTTCATGGCCGGTAATCACGTTCAAGTAATTGTTAAAATCGTGGGCAATTTCCCCCGCCAGCTGTCCCAGAAGTTCGATGCGTTGCAGCCTTTGCAGCCTTTGCTCCAGTTCGCGTTGCACGGTGACGTCCTCCGCAACCGCTTCCAGCGTCGTTTGCGTTCCATCGAAAACCGCCTGGGCGGAAAGATGTACCGTAATCCGGGTACCGTCCTTGCGCCTCCATTGCACGTCCTGCCGCGGTCTGCCTCCCTGCAGGCACAAGGCGATCATTTGCCCGAGGACGGACGGATCCACATAAAGATCGGCGGGATCGAGGCCCAGCAACTGCTCCCGGTCCGCGTAGCCCAGTATGTGCACCAGGGCCGGGTTCACATCCAGAAAGCGTCCTTCGGTCGTGGTCCGGCAGATTCCGTGAACCGCGGTTTCCACCAGAAGCCGGTAGCGTCGTTCTGACTCGATCAGCGCCACCTCGGCTTTTCTGAGGCTGGTGATGTCGCGTGCGATGGCCGAAGACCCGATTACCTGGCCGTTCGCATCGCGAATCGGCGACACGCTGAGGGAGACCCAGATACGCTTGCCGGCCTTGGTAAGCCGCTCGGTTTCGTAATGGTCAATGGCTTGTCCCCGGCGAACGCGCTCGAGAATCCTTTCGTTTTCGTCCAGGCGGTCTTTGGGAAAGAGAGTGGAAATCGGCAGCCCGATGGCCTCCGCCGTGGTGTAGCCGTAGATGCGTTCCGCGCCGGCATTCCAGCTGATGACAATGCCCTCCAGCGTCTTGGCGATAATCGCGTCGTCGGAGCTTCTGACGATTGCCGCCAGCAGTTCGGTTTCCGGCAGCCCCTGCGGGAATGACTCATTGGGCCCAAAAAACATATCTTTGAAACTTGTCCGCATTGCATACTCACCGGCGCCCTTCGACTTTCCGCCGTGGGCTGTCAAACCCCGTTCGCAGGCGCCGTCCTCTTCAAGATTTCTCACACCTTCACAGTACGGCGGAACGGCAAGATCCAGTATCGGGCGATTCCCTATATCGGTGGTTCACCTGTGGGGCTTTCCCCCACACCGGGTCAGCCGATCAACCTAGCGGGCTAAGAAAGGAGCGAGTTTGGAGCAGGATCAATCGACGTCGCGTCCGAGCAGACCGGCGTGCAGAGCATAGCGCACCATCTCCGCCCGGCTCCTGGTTTCGAGTTTTTCCATGATGCGCGCGCGATAGGTTTCCACGGTCTTTACGCTTACGAAAAGGCGCCGGGCAATTTCCTGGTTGGTGTGGCCCGCCGCCAGCAAACGCAGCGTTTGCTGTTCGCGCGAGCTGAGAATGGCCTTTCCGTGACTGAGCGGCGGCAGCAGGCCTTCGGAGACGGCAGGGTCCAGATAGCGCTTTCCCCTGCGCACGGTCCGCAGGGCATTGAGCAACTCCGTATGGGCCGTCTTCTTGGTGACATAGCCGGCCGCTCCCGCCGCGATAGCCGTGCGTACAAATGCGGGATCCGAGTGCATGCTTAGAAACACGACTTTTGCTCCGGGCTCGGCGGCAGCTATGGTCTGTTGTGCCCGCAGGCCGCCGCCTCCGGCCATACTGAGGTCCAACAGCACGATATCGGGCTTCAATTCGCGAACCCGCGTCAGCGCGATGGACGCGTCGCCGGCTTCGCCCACCACCTGCATATCATCCTGGCTGTCGATCAGAGCGCGCAGACCGGCGCGCACCACCGGATGATCGTCGGCAATCACTATGCGCGTCTTTTGCTGAAAAGCATTCATTGGCTATACCGCGACCTCCTGTGGCATCTCCATCGGGACCGTCACCGTAATCACCGTTCCCGCTTGCGGGCGGGATTCCACCACCACGGATCCGCCGAGCAATGCCGCGCGCTCATTCATCCCCACCAGGCCCAGCCCGCCACGCCCGGCCGCCGGTTCCCGCGTGTCGAAGCCCACTCCGTCGTCGCTGATGGAAACCGTAATCGCGGCGCCGCGCTTCTCCAGCGAAAGCACGACCTGAGCTGCCTGGGAATGCTTGCGGACATTGGTAAGGGCTTCGTTGACGATCTGATAGAGTTCATGCTCCATCTGCTGGGGCAGCCGTTCCTCGAGTCCGCGCACCCTCAACTCCGCGGAGATTCCCGCGCGGTCAAACTCTTCCACGGTGCGCTGCAGGGCTTCGACCAGCCCGAGGTCGTCGAGCACGGCGGGATGCAAGCCGCGCGCCAGGCGCGAGATTTGTTCCAGAGTGTTGGAGGCCACCGAGGAGATCTCCCGCACGGCCCGCTTGACCGTTGGAGTCACCGCCGACTGTTGCAACACCTCCAGGCGCAACAACATGGAAGTCAGCAATTGCCCGGCATGATCGTGCAGCTCGCGCGAAATGCGGCGTTGTTCCTCGGTCCGAACTTCCAGCAGCAAACGCAGCAGCCGCTTCTGGTTCAGGGTTTCCATCCGGCGATGCGAAATATCGCGGCGAATGGCCACAAAGTGCGTGGTCTTTCCGTCAGCGTCGAATACCGGAACAATGTCGAGCTCCAGGTACAACAAGCGGCCGTCCTTGGCGTAATTCACCACTTCGCCGTGATATTTGTTCCAGGTGCGAAGTGTCTGGAGAATATCCTCACTCGTCTTGCAGTCTGAAGACGGTCCGAACAGGCCCACTGGCGAGCCGCCGGTCATTTCTTCGGAGGTATAGCCGGTAAGACGGGTGAAGGCGGGATTTGCGTAAATGATCGCGGGCGCCGGATTCAGGTTGGCATCGGTGATCAGAATGGCATCGGCCGCGTTGGCCACCGCCGAACCGAGCATGCGCATCAGGTCCTCGCCGAGCTTCTGCTCGGTAATATCGGGGGCCATGAAGAGAATGTGGGGCTGGCCATCGAGTTGAATGAGCTCGCCGGAAGCCAAAACCGTAATGACTTCGCCCGAGCGCGTCCGGAATCGGATTTCCCGGTTTCTGAGTTTCATACCGCCATCGAAAAATTCCTTCCGGATCTTTGCCGCCGGTTCTATGGAGATACCGATTTCATCGGCGGTCCGGCCCACAGCCTCTTCCCGCGTATAGCCGAACTTCTGCAGTGCAATGTCGTTGATGTCCACTATGCCGCCGCCCACTTTTGAAATCGCCATCAGTATGGGGCTGCACCGGAACACCGTCTTGAACCGCTCTTCCGACTGTTGCAAAGCGATTTGTGCGCGTTTGCGCTCGGTAATATCGCGCACCATCGCCTGGAGCAGACGTTCGCCGCCGATGTCGAGCGCGTTGAGGCTTACCTCGGCATCGAAGGGGGTCCCATCCAGACGCTGATGTTTCCATTCGAAGATCATCGACTCTCCGGCCAGCGCTCGCGCAATCAGTCCGCGGGCCTTGGCCCCGGATTCCTGCCCATCCGGCTGACATGCGGGTGAGAGTTCCACGGGTGACCGGCCAATGAGTTCCAGCGAAGTGCCACCAAAAAGCTCGAGGGCTTTCGGATTGGCTGCCAGGAAGCGATCCTGGCGCATCACCAATATGGCGTCGTTGGCCGAGTCGAACAGCGTGCGATAGCGCAGCTCGCCCTCCCGCAGCGCCTCCACCATGCGGCGGTACTCCAATTCCGCCGCGACGCGGATGGCGCAAAACTGGAGCATCGTCCGGGCGCGCTGCGGATCGGACAACGGTTGGTTGTGCAGCACCACCAGCACTCCCAGCGCTTGCCCGTTGCGGCCAATCAACGGCGCGCCGAGGTATGACTCCAAACCCATTGCCGCCAGCATCTTGTCCCGTGGAAACAACTGTGCAACCCCGGAGGGGTAGTAGCAGCAATGCCTGGCCATGATGTTTTCGCACGGCGTGCCGGGCAGGTCATACTCGAGGCCCTCGACCATCCGGCCATCCACGCAGGCGCTTACGGAGCGCATACGCTCGGTGGAGCCGGGAGCGAGCTCGCCCACCATGGCAATCCTGACGCCCAGCTCTCCGGCAAGATGCCGCACCATTTCGGAAAAGAAGGCCTCTCCGCCCGCATTCCACATCCGGCCGGCAATCACATCCAGGAGGTCCCTGGATTCCGGCGTTTCCTGGGCCGCGTGAGTGGAATGCATATGGTCCTCGCGGGCGTGCGTGGTCCTCGTCAGGCTGTCACTCTGGTCTTCCGGGTCGCAGTTCAGCGCTCTGGGGTCTGGCGGAAATCCTCTTTTTCAGGCAGGCTCAAAGACAATTATTCCCGCCACCTTGGAATTTTCGTCGTCACTCGATGTTCTTCGCGGGGCCCCGAGTCCTGAGGATCGCTGAGCCGGACCGATACACCCGTAATATTTTAGATGTGTTTCGAAGCTCAAAAGTTTTGCAATTTATATGGGCCACGGTGAAATCCGAGGCTCACACAAGACTTGGAAACTGGGGGGAATGGGGAGAACGGGGGCCGCCGGAAGCGGGCGATTTGCTTCGACCCGCATGAACCGATTACCCCAAAACCTGCCGCACCATAATCAAGTACTTCAGGCTGTCCTGCGTCTTCGCGACTGGGTCGTGTGCACGATCCATTTCCGGCGCCGCAAACACAACAGATTGTCGGCACGCATCAAACGTAGAACCCGCTTGCGATTGACGTCATGGCCACGGCGTTGCAGTTCTTCCGTCATCCGTCGATAGCCATAGAACGGAAACTCCAAGGCAATGCGCTGGATCTCGTCTCGCAGAGCCATGGGCAGCGGGGGTGAAGCGGGCGCCTGCAAAGTCCGGCAATAGCCGGCCCGACTGATGCCAAGTACCGCACACAAGCGTTTCACCGTCGCCCCCGCTTGATTGGCTTCTTCGAGTTGTCGGTACAAGCAGCGCTGCCATTGACGACGGCTGGCGTATGATTGCCATTGAAATGCAGCAAGGCCTTTTTTAGAGATCGCTCTTCATGGTGAACTGGTCAATTTTGCGCTCCAGCTCAGCTACAGTTTGGAGACTGTCAAGTACCAAGGCTTGGCGGCGGCCACTACCAGGGAAGGCGGCTTCCCCCTTAGCGCGCCATTCTGCGCGCCAGCGTTCCCGTATCTTCGGGCTCAACTGTAAGCGACGGGCAACCTGGGGTACGGTCTCCCCGGCATCCAGCGCCCGCATGGCGGAAACTTTCAACTCGCGGCTGTACACGGATCCGATCAAGTCCATACCTCACTCCATTCGATGAACTCAACCCCTTCACTCCGTGTCTCATTTTTGGGGTTCACTCCACGGCCTCCCGCCGCACCCCTTCCATTACTGGCCCGTTCCGTTCAGCGTTACCGTTTGCGGCGACGCTGGGCTGTTGCTGCTGATCACCACGGTTGCCGTCCGGGCGCCCGTGGCCGTGGGATGGAACTTCACCCTGATGTTGCAATCCGCTCCCGGCACCAGGCTCGTCGTTGCCGCCGTCGTACACGTGCCCGCCTGGTCACTCAGGTCGAAGTCGCCAGAGCTCAGCACCACCTTGTTTACGACTACGGACTGGAATCCCGTACTCTTGAGCGTGAGGTACTGCGTTGCCGCCGTCGCGCCGACTGTCGTTGCCGGGAAGGTCAGCGTGGTGGCGCTTTGCGAGAGCTGCGCTCCCGAGATCGCCGTTCCGCTCACCGTCACCTGCTGCGGCGAACCCGCCAGGTTGTCGTTGATGTACAGGATGGCCGACCGCGTGCCCACCGCGGCAGGCGCAAAGACCACCCGCAGGTTGCAATCCGCGTGATTGACCAGGGTGGCTCCGGTGGTGCAAGTTCCCGCCTGGTTGGTCACGATGAAATCGCCCGGGTTGGCGCCGCCAATCGTCACTCCGCTCACCTGCAGCAACGCCGTTCCGGTACTCATGATCGTCACGTACTGCGCCGGCGACGACTGGCCAATCATTATCGAACCAGGGAAGGTCACCGCCGTCGTGCTGAGCGTGAGCGACACGGTTCCCGTCGGAACCGCATTGATGACCAGCGTGCCCGAACCGGAACCATTGCCATAGTTCGAGTCGCTACTGCTGAACGTCGCCATCTCCGGATAGCTGCCGGCTACGGTCTCGCTGCCCGGAGTGAAGGTGAACGACCCACTTACGGCAGCTCCGCCCACGCCCGCCGCCGTTGCCGTGCAAGTATGCGGGTTGCCGTCATAGGTAACCGTCGGACACGTCACCTTCACGGCCGGGGTAGCCGGGTTGATGACGATCGCACCGGCTCCAGTCCAGGCGTTGTAGTTGGCATCGCCGGCGCAGTTCAGCGCCACCGTGCCGCCCGGAACATTGGTGGCCGAGGTCGAAGTACAAGTGCCGAAGCCCTGCACCGTGCAGCTATGCGCCTGACCGTCAAAGATGACCGGGGCGGGACAGACCGGCGACGGATTCTGATTCACCTTGTCGATGATCAGCGTGCCGGTTGCTGTGGCGCTGGTGTAGTTCAGGTCGTTGGGGGTGAATATTGCCGTCACTGGATAGCTGCCGGCCACGGTTTCTCTCGTGGGCGTCAGCGCGCAGACGCCGCTGAGATCCGCCCCTCCCAGACCGGTTGCCGTGCACGCGCAGGCATGGAGACTGCCGTCGTACGGAACCTCGGGACAGGTGAGGGTGAGCGCCGGGGTAGCCGGCTGCACCGTCAACGTTCCTGTGGCGTAGAAGATGTTGTAGTTGCCCAGTCCGGTACCCTGTGCGGCGCTCGCCTCGATGGCGTAGGGCGAGCCTCCCACCAGCGCCGCTGCCGGCGCTCCCAGGCTCGTCAGCGTCACACTGGTGACGGTGTCGCTGTTGATCAGGCCGCTAGCGGTGAACTCCGTACCGGCAAAGGTCAGAGTGTCGCCATAGGTCTTGGTGGCACTGTTAGCCGTGATCGTCAGGTCCAGCGGATTCACGGTAAACGTAACGCTGACGGGGGTAGCGGTTTGTCCGCTGCTGGCCAGAGCCGCCTGAACGGTCACCGATCCCGCGCCGGTAATACTAAGCATATTGCCACTGACGGTCGCCAGACCCGAGACTACCGAGTAAACAATGGAAGCGCCCGCGCTGGCGGTGGCGGTCAGCGCGAAGGGCGCTACACCGTAAGTCTGCGTGCCCGGGTTCGGGAAGGTAATGGTCTGCGCTTGCGTCTGACAGGTTCCGCTCCAAATGGCGTCAACGCGGTTATTGTCGCTATCCGCAAAGTAGAGATTCCCGGCGGCGTCCAAGGCCAGGGAGTAACTCCATCCGAACTGGGCGTTGAGAGCCGGTCCATTCAAGCCACCGAATCCCAAGTAGCCCGTGCCGGCGATCCGGGTGATGGCGTTGGTCGTGGCATCCACCTTATAGATTCGGGTACTCTCGTTATCTTCCACCAGAACGTAGGTGTTGCCGCTGGCATCGCCCGCGACTCCGGTTATGTCGTCAAGCTCAACCGTTGTTGCCGGTAGCCCGTCGCTCACTGGCGAACAGCTTCCGGTACAACCCGCCACGGTGGTGATGGTGCCGTCAGGAGCCAGCCTCTCCACCGGGTCATCATCCCCGTAAAATCCCCAGAACAGGACGTTACCCAGGGGATCGGCGGACACGCCGAACAAGATCACGGGGCTGCTGATCGCCGTGGTGACCGTAAAGGTCGAGGTATCAACCTTGTAGAGGTAGGAACCAGACTCGGCATTGTCCGCGATATACAGAAAGCCGGAGGCGTCGATGGCGACGCCATCGGGCGCCCACAGTTCCAGATTTACGGCTGCACAGGGATAGGAAGTACAGCCATTCCCACCGCCCGCGATGGTGGTGATGATGCCCGTCTGGGCATCCACCCGGCGCACCACGGAGTAATCGTAATCTCCGATATAGAGATTGCCGGCGGTATCCAACGCCACGCCGCCGTCCTGGAAGTCGCCGATTTCAGCGGCGGTCGCCGCCCCGGTGTCGCCGGTGTAGCCATAGGTGCCATTGCCGGCCACGGTGCTGATGACCCCGGTGGCGTCCACTTTGCGGATGCGGTAGTTATCGTAGTCGCCGATATAGAGTTTGCCGCCTCCATCCACCGCCACGACCGAGGGATAAGAGAGCTCGGCAACCACGGCGGCTTTTCCGTCTCCGCTATATCCCTCAACTCCGTTGCCGGCCACCGCAGTGACAATCCCGCTGGCCGGACAGCCATTGCTGCCGGGAACGAAGTTGGCGGTCAAGCCGAGATTCGTGGCGACATTATTGATGGTGAACGGATTGTCCAGCACGAGGTTGCCGTTGCTGTCGATCCAGTTCAGGAAAGTGAAGCCGTCATTGGCGGCGGCCGTCACCGGAGTAGTGCCGCCGCCCGCGATTACCATCTGGGGATTGGTGCCGGCCAGCGCGCCGGCGGAGGCATTGTTGACTCCGAAGGTGACGATGTAATCAGGATTGCCTCCGGCGGTTGAGCAGAATCCGGTCGAACTGCCGCCATTCACGCCGGCGCAGCTCCAAGCCCACGGTCCGAAACCCACCACCGACGAAGGGGCGCCCGTTGTGCAGAGATCCGCTAACGATACCGGAGCAATGCTCAAAGCTTCGTCAGCAGCATTACCGCATACGCCGTTGACCGGGTTCGTAGTGGCGCAATTCCCGCTCATGATCTCGATGGTCAAGAGACTGGGAGCGTAGTCGACATCCTCGACCACGTAGACATTCCCCAAACTGTCGGTCTTGATGAGCGTGGCCCGGTACGGCTGGTAATACGGAGGCGCGGCCGGCACGTTGAGCGTAAGGGTAGTGACCAGCCCCGTCGCCGCATCCACCTTGTAGACGTTGGTATCGGAGCAGTTGGTGAAGTACAGGTATTTTCCGGTAGGGTCTGCCGCCAGCTCACAGGGATAGGATAATCCCGTGACCACGGTGGTCACGGCGCCCGTCTTGGGATCTCGCTTATAAATGCCGCCCTTATAGCTTTGCTCGCCGACGTAAAGATTGTCCGCCGCATCCAGGGCCAGTCCGGAGTAGTAGCGGTCAGGCCCCATGATGGTCTTGGTGGTGCCCTTGGGAGCGGTCTCCTCAACATAGTGTTGCGCGGTATCGCTCACCACCACGGTGATTATCTGGTAGGTGTTTCCCTGGCTGTCGATCACGCTCGGGGCGGAGAACTCTCCGGAAGTCTTGACCAGGGTGCCGGCTGCGGCGCAGTTGCCAACGGTGAAGTTGGCCGTCAGACTCAGATTGGCCTGCACGTCGGTCACGGTGAGCGGGTTATCCGTGCTGTACGGAGCGCCGCTGGCGTTCGTCCAGCCGTCGAAGAAGTAGCCGGAGGCCGCGTTGGCGGTCACCGCCGTCGTGCTTCCTCCGGGCGCCACCGTCTGGGTGGTGTTGCCGGTGAGCGATCCCCCACTGCTGGTGTTGACGGTGAAGGTTACAGCGTAGCTCGTTGTGCAGGCTACGGTGACCCCGCCATTCAGGCCGGTGCAGCTCCAACTCCACGGTCCCGACCCGGTCACGGCCGAGGGAACGCCGGCCGAGCACAGATCCACCGGTTGCGCCGGAGCGGTAGTCAGGGACTGGCCGTTGGCCGCGCCGCACGCGCCGTCAACGATGGCCGGCAGGGAATCGATCCCCGACACCTTCATCACGGCGTAGTACTCCATGTCCGTAACGTAGGCGTCACCGGCGCCGTCGAGGGCAATCTGCTCGGGCTTCCAGTCGGTGATGCCGGTGGCAACCCTCACGGGCGTCTGGCCGGGGGCCACCTTCCAGATGTTTTTGAGGGAATCCACCACATAGACATTGCCCACGCCGTCGACCGCCACTCCATAGACCCACGGTGAAGTGCTGGCTTGGGCGGCGGCCGGCCACACCCGCGTCTGCGTTCCGCCCGGCTCCACCTGCCACACCTGGTTGCTGCCGCCGCAAGCCGGCGGAACCGTCGGAGTACAGCTGTAGGCGTCGTCCGCCACGTAGAGATTGCCGGCGCCATCGAGGGCGAGGGCATTGATTTCTCCGAACCCGGTGGCGAACTGGGTGGGGACGCCATCGGCCCCGAGCTGCCATATCGTTCCCGCCAGCCAGTCAGCGGCATAAACTACGCCGGCGCCGTCCACCACCACGGCCTCAGGTGTCAAGGTGCTGGGGAAATTGAGCTGGGTCTTCAAGTTGCCGTCCGGCGAGACCTTCCATATGCCGTTGTTGTTGTAGTCCGCCACATAGAGATTGCCGGCGCCATCCACCGCCACACTCTGCGGCAGGGAAAAGCCATTAGTGACCATGGCCGGTCCGGTGAGGCTGGCCGTCATTTTGTAGACGCCGCCATTGCCGGTTACATAGACGTACCCACCGGCATCGACCGCCACGCTAAAAAGCGGGAACGAAAAACTGATCGAGGGCGAGTCCGTGCCCGGCGGCGGCAGGGATCCGCTGCCCACGCCTTGCAGGTAAATGGTGCCAACCGTCGAACCGCCGCCATCGCGAAAGACCACCGCGCCCATGCGCAAGCCCGGATATAACGGGGTGAAGGTCACCTGCACCGTGCAGGTCTCCCCGGGAATCCACTGCCCCGCCACACAGGTACCGGCCGGACTAGTGAAGTCCAACCCGGCATAGCCCTGCGTGACCACGGCCGGCGCGCCTCCCAGGATGACTTCTTGCGTGAAGTAAAAGGTCAGGGCAGTCGTCGTGGGCTGCCCCACGGCCTGCACGCCGAAATTCGGCGCTCCGCTTTGCAGCGCGATCTGCGCCTGGCCGGGAACCGCAATAAGAACAACCATAAGGGCGAACGGCAAACCCAGAGAGAAGAAGCCACACAGAACCTTGCGCATAGTGAACTCCTTGCCGTAATAGCGGCGGATCAGAACGGAATTTGGGGGACCGGGTCGAAGAAGGGGTTTGGGCGCTGGCTTCAGCGCGCGGCAGGTGGGATACTATCCCGCAGTCTCCCGATTTTCGACGCCAATTCTCAGGGCCGAAAAACTTTGCTATTAATGAGTACAGAAAACTGTGAAAAACAGTCGCCCGCATTATCCGTAGATAGTGAGGCCTTGGCAAGTGACTATTAAGTTAATAACGCCAGGAGCATCACCATTTTGAGGTGTTTTCCAGTTCGGCAAAATCTATCTCCGACAGGCTCCTGATCTGCGTAGTTTTTCTACGGCTAAACATCCTGACTATCACCCCGGATGGTGCGCTATATCACAAGGAGGTATGACTTAGCCGCGCTATATTTCCCCTAACGTTTGACACTGTAGCCTGTTTCAAGACTGCAGGCACGTGGGGAATCAGAGTGGGGAATGCATCGGCCGGCTGGTTGAGGCCGTTCCGCGTTCATGCGTAGTGGTTGATCGGCCGTAGGGCAAAAGCAGCGCTATGTGCTTTTCGACGGATACGGGAGTGACTTTTTATGCCTCAGGCGATTTCTCGATCAGAGAGGCTTGAGAACAACGACAGCGTCGCCATCGTCGGGGGAGGGCCTGCAGGCTCGTTCTTTGCCCTCCGTCTTCTCCGGGAAGCCCGCCGCCTCAACCGGCACATTGATGTTGTCATCGTCGAGAAGCGCGGTCCGGCCGGCCGGGATACCGATAGCTTCCGCTGCCGGGGATGCAACTTCTGTGCGGGCGTTATCTCCCCGAGGATGAATGAGGTACTCGACCGGTTGGGTCTCGTCGTGCCAGACGAAATCATCGAGGAGCGCATCGAGCACGTCTGGATCCAGGGCGAGTGGAAGAACTTCCGGCTGCGGGTTCCCGGAAATATGAAGATGTACTCGGTATTCAGGGGTTTGCTGCCGGGCCGAAGAATCGGCGACGGCGGCGGGTTCGATGCGTTTCTGCTGGGCGAGGCGGTCAAACAAGGCGCGCGCATTATGGTCGGCGAAGCTCAGGCCATCGCTTATGGCGCCTCCGGGAAGCCCATATTGACCGTGGCAAAACCATCGGGAGAGCGCACGTCGCTCGAAGCCGGCTTTGTGACCTTCGCTACCGGAATCAATGCCCGTCTTGGCGCCGACTATCGTGATGATACCCTGCTGGCTTCGATCAAGCGGCTGAATCCGGCATTCGTTCCCAGCCGGTCCCGCAAGGCCTTCATCTTCGAGCTCGAAGTGGGCGAGGACTACCTCCAGCGGAACATACACCGGGAGGCACACTTCATCGAGTACGGCTCCCGGCGCCTCGAGCTGGAGCACGCCGCGCTTCTCCCCAAGGGCCGTTTCCTGACCGTGGCCATGATTGGCAAGTGCGTCGATCAGGCAGTCTTGCCGCGAAACAGCCGGCAATTGGTCTACGATTTTTTGACCTTGCCGCAAATCGCCCGCATTTTGCCAGACATCGAGGCCGCCCCCATCGCCTGTACGTGCGCTCCCAGAATGACGGACATCACCGCTAAGTCCCCTTTCGGCGACCGGTTTGCCATTATCGGCGACGCAGCGGGATCGCGCTTGAACAAAGACGGCCTGTACTCTGCCTACGTGACGGCCAGCCAACTGGCGCATGTAGTGCTCCACGATGGAATCGACCAGCAAGCTCTCGCACAAAGATACGGCAAGGCCATCCACTGGCTCGCCACCGACAACCGCTTCGGACGGATGGTGTTCGGGATGAGCCGGGTCGCGTTCACCCGACCGATGTTCAGCCGCATCACCTACCAGGCCTTTGCCACCGAACAGAAAATGCGGGACGAGCGCAGGCGGCCCCTGAGCGGAGTACTCTGGAAAATCGCCAGCGGTACGGCCGAGTATCGGGAAGTGTTTCGGGAGATGTTCGGCTACCGGGTGGTACGGTCGCTTCTCACCGGTGCGGCCGTGACCGTGAGAAACGTGTTGTGCGAGGCCTTCTTCGGTCTCCAATGGGGACAATACGGACGGTATCCGACGGTGGTGCTGAAAGAGAAGCGCGAGGCGCTCAAGCTGGCTTTGGCGTCAAGCGCGAAAGTGGAGCTTACTGGTTCGCCTGATTTCGAGCGGATGTATGCGATCAGGATCCGCGCTTCCGCGGAGGAGATTTTGGAGGAACTGGCCTCCTTCGGCAAGCCTGACGCGAGCTTCGTAAATCTACGGTTCCTGGAGGTTCGACAGATCCAGGGGGAACCCAACCAGGTCGGATCGGTAATCCAATACCGGGTTCCGCTGCCCGGATTATCCGCGGAAATGCGGCTGACCAAGCGGGTCGGCGCCGAAACCTTGATGTATGAGGTCAGCGAAAGGCTTGCGGACCATGGGAAATTGATCTTCCACCTCG
>Ga0326728_10007020_pt1:7500-29588 | contig 29588 bp, 24 predicted proteins | sample MB3enrmetagenome_FD_207602 | JGI IMG/M metagenome (GOLD analysis project Ga0326728, IMG submission 207602) | Lab enriched peat soil microbial communities from McLean, Ithaca, NY, United States - MB31MN | ecosystem: Environmental > Terrestrial > Soil > Wetlands > Peat | place: USA... | reverse complement strand
ACGACCAATCGTATGGGCGTCCTCTGCGGGGGCGGAATCCGGAACCAAAATCGGCGTTGCGTCCATGGCCGATTTCCATCACGGCGAAATCACCCGCCGCAAGGTGTCGCCGCCGAATCGCTTACCTTCCGCCTTGGAGAACGTCGCCGTGTCGGCGGCGAGCGCGATGTGAGCCGACTCCACGAGTTCGCAACCGCCACCGAATGCCAGCCCGTTCACCGCCGCGACCACGGGTTTCGGGAACGATTCGACGCGCCGCGTCATGCGATGACCGGGCCGCATGAAATGCGCGATCGCCTGCTCGGGACCGGCCTCGACGTGCCGGCGAAACTCGGCGATGTCTGCCGCGCACGGCGCCGGAGCGAACGGTCCCTGGCGATTGATAAGATCGCTGATGAACCATGCCATGCGCCGCCAATGCGTCAATTGCGGTTGTAGGCAAATCCGGGAATGCGATGTTTCGATTGTGGCCGGTGTAACGGCGGGGCCATGAAACGGGGTGTCAGTTTCTGAGATCCCGGTGGCCAGCCAGCACTTGACGAAACCCCGCTACCGTTGCAATGCCCGCGCTCGCGGTGCCGATATGAAGCTGAAATAGGGCGTGTGCAAACAAGCAACCCTGTAAGCTTGGCCCAAAGAGCAACAAGCCAATGTCAAAAAACCTCACTGTCCCGGAAGTGCGCCCCACTGAGTTCTGGCCGAGGATCGCCATCATCGGCGTTGGCGGCGGTGGTGCGAGCACATTGGACGCCATGATCGCGCCGATCTTCGGGATGCCGAGTTCATCGTCGTGGACACCGACCCATGGGAACTTGGTCGCAGCCGGTCAGCCCACCGTATTCAGGTTGATCCGGCTGTCGCCATCGATTCCGCCGCTCGCGCCAATGCGGAGATCGGGAGGTTGGCGGCTGAGCAGACTGTCGATGCAATCAAGCGGCACCTGGACGGCGTACATCTGGTCTTTGTCATCGCCGGAATGGAACGCGGGCGCTGCGCAGGCTGCTCGACGCGCTCGGCCCCGACGCGGGCGAGGACGATCCGGCCGAGATCCTTGTTGGCGACCTGATGCTGCTGGAAGTCCTGCGCGGGATCTCAGCCGATCGGCAACGATGCGACGCGCAGCGCGCTGCTCGCTTTCCCGCAGGTTCGCATAGGCGGCACGGCGACGGCGCTCGCGGCCGTGGATCACTATCGCAGCTTGCGCCGGCGCGGGATTACCGTGCGCAAGGCGGTGGATTGCATGATCGCGGCCTGGGACATCGCGCGCGGCGTGCCCCTGCTGCATGCAGACCGCGACTTCGCGCCGTTCGCCGAGCACTGCGGACTGCTCGTACATGAGCCCTAATCGGCCGCGTCCTGAGAAACGGCGCCCGGACACGTATGTTCCCCAGGAACGTCCGCTCCCCGGCCCGCCCGAGGCCCGCTCACCAACAACCAACCTACCGGAACAGCACCGCCACCTTCGTCAGCGTGATCCAAACCCCCCACGCAATCGGAATCCCCACCGCCGCCCACGCCAAAACCGACGAAACCGTCAGCGCCCTCGCACGCGAGGTCGGGATCACATGCGGCCCGTCATGGTGCCCCTGCGCCGCGCGCACCTCGTCGGCCGACATGAACCACTTATGCGGCACCGGCCGCACCAGCAGGTTGGCGATCAACCCGATCACCAGCAACCCGGCCAGCAGATACAGCGTCACGTCATACACCGACGACCGAGGCACGCCAGCCGAGATCGCCGCCTCCCGCATATAGCTCACCAGCACCGGTCCGATGATCCCGGCGGTGGACCACGCCGTCAGCAGCCGCCCATGAATCGCCCCGACATACTGCACCCCGAACAGATCGGCCAGGTACGCCGGCACCGTCGCGAACCCGCCGCCGTACATCGACAGGATCACGCAGAAGAACCCGGCGAACAGCAGCATGCTGCCGGCATGCGCCGCCCAAGGGGCCGCCGCGTACATCGCGATCCCCAACAGGAAGAAGATGAAATACGTCACCTTCCGCCCGATATGGTCCGACACCGAGGCCCAGAAGAACCGCCCGCCGATATTGGCCAGCGACAGCAGCCCGGCGAACCCGGCCGCGATCACCGCCACCGAGGCGCGCTGCGCATCCGTCAACGCCGTGAACCCCGTCCCAGGCTGCCCGATCAGCGAGCCGCCGAAAATCTCCTGCAACATCGGCGAGGCCATGCTCAGCACGCCGATGCCGGCCGAGACGTTCATGCACAGCACTACCCAGACGCACCAGAACGCCATGGTCTTGTGCGCATCGCGCAGATGCACCTGGCCGTGGGTGATCATCGCCTTGACGTTCGGCTCCGGCGGCGTCCAACCGGCCGGCTGCCAGCCGGGCGGCGGGACGCGGTAGCCGAACGCGCCGCCCATCATGAACACGAAATAGATCGCCGCCAGCACGACAAAGGTCTGCCAGACGCCGCCCGAGCCGGGCGCGCGAAAATGCTCCATCAGCATCTGCGCCAAAGGGGCGCCGATCATGGCGCCGCCGCCGAAGCCCATGATGGCCATGCCGGTGGCCATGCCGCGCCGGTCCGGGAACCATTTTATCAAGGTCGAAACCGGCGAAATATACCCCAGCCCCAGGCCGATGCCGCCCAGCACGCCGGTGCCGAGCCACAGGATCCAAAGCTGGTGCGTGACGATGCCCAAAGCGCCCAGCAGCAGGCCGCCGGACCAGCAGACCGCGGCGGCGACGCCGGCCTTGCGCGGCCCCGCCCGCTCCAGCCAGCCGCCCCACAGCGCGGCGGCGACGCCGAGGAAGAAGATGAACAGGGTGAACACCCAGCTCAGGTCCGCCACCAGCCAGTCGCAGCTTGTGGTGAACAGCGCGGTGAAAATGGACGACCCGGCCGGACAGGCGAGCGGCTTGCTGCCGCCGATTTCGCGCGACAGCGGCAACCAGAAGACGCTGAAGCCATAGGCCATGCCGATGCACAGATGGATTGCCAGCGCCGCCGGAGGCGCCAGCCAGCGGTTGAAGTCCGCATCAGCAACGATGCGTTTCCGGTCCAACAGGCCGGATGCGGTTTTTTCGCCGCCGAGACGGCTGGTGGTGGCGCTCATGCAGTTTCTCCCCGTATCCAGTCTTTTTAGTATTTTCGGCCAGCCTTAACCAGAATCAGACCGTCTTGCCGGTTCCAAGCCGCTGTACCGCTTCCCGTACGGGCGGATCGAGCTGGATCGTGCCTTCGTCGAGTTGCGCCACGATCGTCTGGCGCATGCGCGGATCCCAGTATTTGCGCAGGTGGTCTTCTATCGAATCAACGGCTGTTTCAGTCTTCTGCGACTGGAAGAAACGGCCGATCTGGTTGGCCATGTAGGCGAGCTTGTCATGCGACATGATAGGCCCTCGGCTGGCTGATGCGGTCGAAACCGGTAAACACTTCGAACCCGTCTGACCGGGCGATCCCGATCAGGGTGATGCCGGCGGCGGCGGCAACGTCGACGGCCAGCGACGTCGGCGCGGAGATCGCGACGATCACCGGCGCGCCGAGGGTGGCCGCCTTTTGCACCATCTCGACCGAAACGCGACTCGACAGCAGCAGCAACCCGTCCGCCGCGGCCACGCCCGCCCGCGCCAGCGCGCCAGACAGCTTGTCGAGCGCGTTGTGCCGGCCGACATCCTCACGCAATGCGATCAGCCCGCGGCCCGGAGTCCAGAACGCGGCGGCGTGGACAGCGCGGGTGGCCATGTTGAGCGTCTGTGCCGTCGGCATCGACTGCATCGCTGCCTGGATCATGTCGGGGGTGAAGATCCCGCCGGCCGGCACTTGCGGGGCCGGCCGGATCGCGGCGGCGAGGCTGTCCATGCCGCACAACCCGCAGCCGCTCGGCCCCGTCAGCCGCCGCTGCCGCCGGGTCAGCGCGTCGAGCCGCTCGGGGGGCAGGTCCATGCGGCATTCGATGCCGTCGGGGACGGTGATGATGTCGAGCGCCAGGATGTCAGCGGGGCTGCCGATAATGCCTTCGGAGAGGCTGAAGCCGACGGCGAAGTCTTCCAGATCGTCCGGTGTCGCCAGCATCACCGCGTGGGTGGAGCGGTTATAGGTGAGAGCGACGGGGGTTTCCCGCGGGATGGTGCGGACGGATTCGGATGCGTCATCGCCGCGGTAGACCATGCGGGGGACGGAGCGGGCGGGGTCAGGCATGGGACAGTTCCCATGCCCAATCCGCCCGCGTCGGGGCGGGGCGGTGGTGTTGCGTCGAGGCGGGTCCGCGCCCTTGTGTCATGGCCGGGCTTGGCCGGGCCAGCCACGACTTTGCCGCAACAACCACCGCAAGTCGCGAATGGCGGGGCCAGGCCCGGCCATGACACGGGGCGGGCCAGGCCCGGCCATGACACAGTGTCGCCGTCCGGTCACGCCGAGGCAGTGCCGCCCCCTTAATCATCGCCCGCCGCCGCTTCGATCCGGCGGCTTTCCACCGCGTGGGCGTGGTACGACAACTGCCACTCGCTCTGCCCGTTCGACGGCGAGATCTGCACCGCCGTCACCTTGTACTCCGGACAGTTCGTCGCCCAATCCGAGTAATCCGTGGTGACCACATTCGCCTGCGTCACCGCGTGGTGGAACGTCGTGTAGACCACGCCCGGCGCCACCCGCTCCGTCAGCAGCGCGCGCAAGGTCGTCTCGCCCGCCCGGCTGCGCAGGGTCACCCAATCGCCGTCCCGGATGCCGCGCTCGCTCGCGTCATGCGGATGGATTTCCAGCAGGTCCTCCGGATGCCAGGCCACGTTCCCGGTGCGCCTTGTCTGCGCGCCGACATTGTACTGCGACAGGATGCGTCCGGTGGTCAGCAGCAGCGGGAAGCGCGGCCCGACCTTCTCATCGGTCGGGACGTATTCCGTAATCACGAAATTTCCCTTCCCCCGCACGAACCCATCGATATGCATGATCGGCGTGCCCTCCGGCGCCGAGTCATTGCATGGCCACTGCATCGCGCCCTGGTCGATCCTCTCGTACGACACGCCCGCAAACGTCGGCGTCGTGCGGGCGATCTCCGCCATGATCTCGGCCGGGCTGGAATAGTTCATCGCGTAGCCCATGGCGTTGGAGATCGCCTGCGTCGCCTCCCAGTCGCCCAGCCCCGCACGGGGCGCCATCACCTTGCGCACGCGGTTGATCCGCCGCTCGGCGTTGATGAACGTGCCGTCCTTCTCCAGGAAGGTCGCGCCCGGCAGGAAGACATGCGCGAAGTTGGCAGTCTCGTTCAGGAACAGGTCGTGCACCACGACGCATTCCATCGCCCGCAGCCCGGCGGTGACATGCTTGGTGTCCGGATCGGAGTGGGCGATGTCCTCGCCTTGGATGTAGATCCCGAGGAACCGGCCCTGCACCGCCGCATCCAGCATGTTAGGGATGCGCAGCCCCGGTTCCGGCTCCAGCTTCACGCCCCATTCCGCTTCATAGACCGCGCGCGCCGCCGGGTCGCCGACATGGCGATAACCGGGCAGTTCGTGCGGGAAGCTGCCCATGTCGCAACTGCCCTGGACGTTGTTCTGCCCGCGCAGCGGGTTCACGCCGACGCCGCGGCGGCCGATATTGCCTGTGGCCATCGCGAGGTTGGCGATCGCCATCACCGCGGTGCTGCCCTGGCTGTGCTCGGTCACGCCCAGGCCGTAATACAGCGCCCCGTTACCGCCGGTCGCGAACAGCCGCGCCGCGCCGCGCACCAGATGCGCCGGGACGTGAGTCGCCGCCTCGGTCGCTTCGGGGCTGTGCCGCGGATCGGCCACGAACGCCGCCCAGTCGGCGAACGCCTCCGTGTCGCAGCGCTCGTTGACGAACGCCTGATCCACCAGCCCTTCCGTCACGATGACATGCGCCAGAGCGGTCAGCACCGCCACGTTGGTCCCTGGCCGCAGCGCCAGGTGATACGCCGCCTCCACATGCGGGGTGCGCACCAGATCGATCCGCCGCGGATCGATGACGATCAGCTTCGCCCCCTGGCGCAGCCGCCGCTTCATGCGCGAGCCGAACACCGGATGCCCGTCGGTCGGGTTGGCGCCGATGACGACGATCACGTCGGCCTCATCGACGCTGTCGAAATCCTGCGTCCCGGCCGAGGTGCCAAAGGTCTGGCCCAGCCCGTACCCCGTCGGCGAGTGGCACACCCGGGCGCAGGTGTCGGTGTTGTTGTTGCCGAACGCGGTGCGGGTCAGCTTCTGCACCAGATAGGCTTCCTCGGCGGTGCAGCGCGAGGAGGTGATCACCCCGATGGCGTCCTTGCCGGCCTTGGCCTGGATGCGCTTGAACTCCGACGCAACGCGGGCGATCGCCTCGTCCCAGCTCACCTTGCGCCACGGGTCGGTGATCTTTTCGCGGATCATGGGCGAGAGGATGCGGTCCGGGTGGTTGGCGTAGCCCCAGGCGAAGCGGCCCTTGACGCAGGAATGCCCGTGATTGGCGCGGCCGTCCTTCCATGGCACCATGCGGATCACCTGGTCGCCGCGCATCTCCGCCTTGAAACTGCAGCCGACGCCGCAATAGGCGCAGGTGGTGACGACGGAGTGCTCCGGCTGGCCGTATTCGACCACCGACTTGTCCATCAAAGTCGCCGTCGGGCAGGCCTGCACGCAGGCGCCGCAGGAGACGCATTCGCTGGTCAGGAAGGGCTCATCCATTCCGGCCGCGACTTTTGACTCGAAGCCACGGCCCTGGATGGTGAGCGCGAAGGTGCCCTGAACCTCCTCGCAGGCCCGCACGCAGCGTGAGCAGACGATGCATTTGGACGAATCGAAGTTGAAATACGGGTTCGACGCGTCAACCGCGGCGCCGAGGTGGTTCTCACCCTGATAGCCGTAGCGGACGTCGCGCAGCCCGACTTCGCCGGCGGCATCCTGAAGCTCGCAGTTGCCGTTGGCCGAGCAGGTCAGGCAGTCGAGCGGATGATCGGAGATGTACAGCTCCATCACCCCGCGCCGCAGTTTCCGCAATCTGTCGCTGACGGTGCGCACCTTCATGCCGGGCGCGACCGGGGTCGTGCAGGAGGCCGGGGTGCCGTTGCGGCCCTCGATCTCCACCAGGCACAGCCGGCAACTGCCGAAGCTTTCCAGCATGTCGGTGGCGCACAGTTTCGGGATCTTGATCCCGGCTTCCATCGAGGCGCGCATCACCGACGTGCCCTCCGGCACCGTCACCGAATGGCCGTCCACCGTCAGCGTCACCGTGGCGGCGCTGTTCACGGGAGGCGTTCCGTAGTCGATCTCCTGTAGCATCGGCATCGGGAGTCTCCTTTTCTATGCGGCGGCCAGGCGCTCGGCCCGGCGGAAATCCTCGGGAAAAAAGTGCATCGCGCTGAGCACCGGGTAGGGGATGAACCCGCCCAGCGCGCACAGCGAGCCGAACTTCATGGTCTGGCAAAGATCGGCCAGCAGTTCCAGATTGGCATCGACGTCGCGGCCGGCGAGGATCTTGTCCACCGTTTCCACCCCGCGCACCGAGCCGATGCGGCAGGGCGTGCACTTGCCGCAGGACTCCGCGACGCAGAACTCCATGGCGAAGCGGGCCTGCCGGGCCATGTCCACGGTGTCGTCGAACACCACCACCCCGCCATGGCCGATCAGCCCGTCCTTGGCGGCGAAGGCTTCGTAGTCGAACGGGGTGTCGAACAGCGCGGGCGGGAAATAGGCGCCGAGCGGCCCGCCGACCTGAACGGCGCGCACGGGGCGGCCGGAGAGAGTGCCGCCGCCGATGTCGTTGACCAGCTCGCCGAGGGTGACGCCGAACCCCGCCTCGAACAGCCCGGCGTATTTCAGGTTCCCCGCCAACTGGATCGGCATCGTGCCGCGCGAGCGCCCCATGCCGAGCGCCTGGTAGTGCTCCGCGCCGTCGCGCAGGATGCAGGGCAGGGAGGTCAGGGTAACCAGGTTGTTGATCACCGTCGGCTGGCCGAACAGGCCTTTATGCGCCGGCAGCGGCGGCTTGGCGCGGACCTGGCCGCGCTTGCCCTCCAGGCTTTCCAGCAGCGAGGTTTCCTCCCCGCAGACATAGGCGCCGGCGCCGGAGCGTTGCTCGATATCGAAATCCCGGCCGAGGATGCCGGCCGCGCGGGCGATGGACAGCGCCTTGTCGAAGGTGGCGATGGCGTGCGGGTATTCCGAACGGGTGTAGACGTAGCCCTTTGTTGCGCCGACGGCGAGGCCGGCTATGATCATGCCCTCGACCAAGCTGAACGGGTCGCCCTCCATCATCATCCTGTCGGCATAGGTGCCGGAATCGCCCTCGTCGGCGTTGCAGACGATGAATTTGCGGTCGCCCTTGGCCTCGGCGACGGTCTTCCACTTGATGCCGGTCGGGAAGCCGGCCCCGCCGCGGCCGCGCAGGCCGGAGGCCAGCACCGTCTCGATGATCGCCGCGGAACCCATGGCGCGGGCTTTCTCCAGGCCCTTGAAGCCGCCAAACGCGCGGTAATCCTCCAGCGACAGCGGATCGACGATGCCGCAGCGTTCGAACGTCAGGCGGGTCTGGCGGGCGAGGAACGGAATTTGTTCCGGCACCCCCAGCCGCAGCCGTCGTGCGGCGCCGGTCAGCAGTCCGTCGTCGAGCAGCCCCGGGATGTCGGCAGCCTGCACCGGCCCGTAGGCGATGCGGCCCGCCGGCGTTTCCACCTCGATCATCGGTTCCAGCCAGAACAGCCCGCGCGAGCCGGTGCGCACCACGTCGGCATGCTCTGCCAGCGCCTTCGCGACAGCCTCCGCGCCCACGGCCAGCGCGGCGGCGTCGCGCGGGACGAAGACGCGGGTCACGTCAGGGTCTCCAGCATGCGGTCGACCCGCGCCGCGTTCAGCCGCCCGATGGGATCGCCGTCCAACAACGCAGCGGGTGCGGTCGCGCACAGGCCGAGGCAGAACACCGGCTCCAGCGTCACGGCGCCGTCGCGCGATGTCCCATGCCAATCGATTGCCAAAGCGGATCGCAGATGCGCGCCGACGGCATCGCCGCCGACGGACTGGCAGGCTTCGGCGCGGCATAGGCGCAGGACATGCCGCCCCGGCGGGGTACGGCGGAATTCATGATAGAAGGTGACGATGCCATGCACTTCGGCGCGGGTGATGTTCAGGTTCGCCGCGATCAGCGGTTCGGCGTCCAGCGGAACGCAGCCGAAAACCTGCTGCAGCGCATGCAAAATCGGCAGCGCAGCGCCTTCCTTGACGGCCACGGCGGCGATAATGCCGCGCGCTCGGTCCTCATTCCAGGACTCGCATTCAGCCATTGTATCCTCCCGGATAGCCCGGATTTCGTTATCTTGGAATGTAAAGAGGCTTAATGGGCAAAAAGCAACAAGCTCAGCCCGTGCGGCGATAGAAAAAACCTATCGTTCAAGCGTGGCGCCGCCGTCCTCGTGCATCAGCAGCCACAACGCCCGGCGCAGCCGCATGATGCCGCCGCGAGTCTGCCCGTGCTCGCACATCCGCTCGCCTTCCGCCGACAGGTCAGTCACTTCCCGCGGCGGCGGGGTGGAGGCGAGATGCACCTGGCTGTCCACCCTTGTGTGCAGATACTGGCAATACTCCGGCGTGTCGCTGGTGACCTGCATCGTATCGTTGTCGCCCGTCTGCTGCGCCGCCACCTGTCGTCCGGCCGTAACGAACCAGACGCAAGGTGCAAGCGCCAAACAGACAATCAATATGACGCGCACAGGGGACATGACCCGATCAATGCCACATCCTGGCTATTCCCGCGCTGGTTATCATATGAAATCGTGTTTAGCCTGCAATGCTGCGGCGCGCGGGTCAGGGTCCTCCGGATTGGGTAGCACCAGTATGGCGCGCAGGCCGGGATTGTTGTCCTCGAGCCGCAATTCGCCGCCGTGAAGATTGGCGACCGCCGCAACCAGCGACAGGCCGAGGCCCGACCCGGGCGTGCTGCGGGCGCTTTCGCCGCGATAAAACCGTTCCGTGGCGCGCGCACGTTCGGATGCGGGAATGCCCGGCCCCTCGTCGGTGACGGTAATGTCCACCTTGCCGCGCGTCGAGGCCGTTACGCGCACGGTTCCACCCGGCGGGGAGAACTTGACCGCGTTGTCAACCAGATTGGCGATCGCCTGGTGGATCAGCGCCTTGTCGCCGTACGCCGGCACCTCGGGCGCAGCGACCACCGCCAGCGAGATGCCCTGCTCCTCCGCCAGCAAGCCATACAACTCCTCAATTTCTATCAGCATCGGCGCGATATCCACCCGGGCAAACGCCGATCGGCGGGTGCCGGCTTCGATTTCGGAGATGCGCAGAAGGGCCTGGAAGACCCCGACGATGCCGTCCAGGTCCACCGTCGCCCGCTCGATCGCCGCCCTCAGATCGTCCGGCGTCTGCGCATGGATCGCGGCATCCTCCAGCCGCGTCCGCGCCCGGGTTATCGGCGTGCGCAGGTCGTGCGCGATAGCGTTCGAGACCTGGCGGACGCCGTCCATCAGCCGGGTGATGCGCTCCAGCATGTCGTTGATGACCTCGGCAACCTGGTCGAACTCATCGCCGCGGCCGGTCAGCCGGACCCGCTTCGCCAGGTCGCCGCTGGCGATGGCGGACGTGGTGGCGGATATATTCGCGAGTGTCCGGCGGAACAGGTTGCGCACTACCAGGGCGCCGATGGTCGCCATCAGCCCGACTACCAGGATGGCCCACAACAGCGCGTCCGTCAGCAGGCCGCGAAGCTGCGCCCGCACCTGGACGTCGCGGCCAATCAGAAGGTGGAAACCGCCCGGCAGGTCGAAACGCTGCACGTTCGCCAGCGACTTGATCCCCGCCCGCATCACCTGCAACTCATACAATCCGCCCGCCGTGTTCACGTTCGGCGGCCAGCGTTCCAGGTTGCCGGCGACGCGGTGCATCGCTCGATCGGCCAGGAAGTAGATCGCGTCGTCATCGACGTTCTGCGCCAGGCGATCCTCGATCGTCACGATCAATGCCGGCAGCCCGCCTTCCGCCCAGCGCTCCGACAGGCCCTGCGCATCGGCGTTGATCGCCTCCTCGGTCTGCCGATCGAGCAGGCCGGCAGTGGCCCACCACAGGAACAGGGCCAGCGCGGTGGCGCTGAGTCCCAGCAGCAGCGCGTAAATCGCGCCGAAGCGAAATCCGGCGGACCTGAACAGGCCCCGGTCGGTCATGTCCCCACCATGGAGGCGGGATACTACGGTTGCTCGGCCCGCAACATGTAGCCGGCATTACGAACGGTATGGATCAGCCCGGTCGGGAACGGTTTATCCACCTTCTGGCGCAAACGGGACACATGCACGTCGATCACGTTGGTCTGCGGATCGAAATGGTAGTCCCACACGCCCTCCAGCAGCATGGTGCGGGTGACCACCTGGCCGGCGTGGCGCATCAGGTACTCCAGCAGCCGGAACTCCCGCGGCTGCAGGTCGATCTTCTGCCCGCCGCGCTTGACCTGGCGCGACAGCAGGTCGAGTTCGAGGTCTTCCACCACCAGCTTGGTCACCGGGCCCTCGCCCTTGCCGCGGCGGTTCAGCGCCTCGACCCGCGCCAGCAGTTCGGCGAAGGCGAACGGCTTGGTCAGGTAGTCGTCGCTGCCGGCCTTCAGGCCCTTCACCCGGTCATCGACCTCGGCCATCGCCGACAGGATCAGCACCGGCACGGCGTTCTTCTGCGCCCGCAGGGTTTCCAGGATCTTCAGTCCGTCGATGCCGCCGGGCAGCATGCGGTCGAGGATCACCGCGTCGAAGGCTTCGCTGGCCGCCATGAACAGACCGTCGCGGCCGTTATCCGCATGCTCGACGACGTGGCCGGCTTCGCGCAGTCCCCGCACCACGAAACCAGCGACGTCCTTGTCGTCCTCGACCACCAGGATACGCATACAGTCCTCCCTCAGCCTGCTTGTTGTTCAGTCGGCCGGCGGCCGACATTGACGGAAAAGTCCATCTCCCGCCCCTGGCGGCGAATGGTGACGCGGACGCTGTTGCCCGGAGGCACGCCGGCGACGGCGCGGATCAGGCCGCGCGAGCTGTCGATATGGTCGCCGTTGATGGCCACCACGACGTCCCCGGCCTTGATCCCGGATCTGCCGGCCGGTCCGTTGCGGTCGAGGCTGGCGATGGTGACGCCGTCGTCGCGGTCGTCCACCGAGACGCCGAGCCAGCCGCGCTCAATCGATCCCTTGGCGAGAAGCTGGGCGACGATGCGGTCGACCGCCTCGCTGGGGATGGCGAAGCCGATGCCGACGGAGGCGCCGGTGGGCGACACGATGACGGAGCTGACGCCGATGACCTGACCATCCATGTTGAACACCGGACCGCCCGAGTTTCCCGGGTTGATCGGCGCATCGAGCTGGAGGAAGTTGTCGAACGGACCCGACCCCAGGTCGCGGCCCCGGGCGGAGATGATGCCGACGGACACCGAACCGCCAAGGCCGAACGGATTGCCGGCGGCCAGGATCCAGTCGCCAACCTCGGCGCGGCGGGAATCGCCCCAGGCGACGCTGGGGAGGGATTCGTTGGTGTGCACCTTGATGACGGCCACGTCGGTCAACTCGTCTCGGCCGAGCACGCTGGCCGGCAATTGCCGCCCGTCGGTCAGCGAGACGACGATCTTGTCGGCGTGATCGACGACGTGGTTGTTTGTGACGATGATGCCGGACGGATCGATGATGAAGCCCGACCCGGCGCCGGCCACCTGCTCATGCCGGTTGCCGAACTTGCGCTTGAACTCCCGCCCGAGCGGCGTATCGCGCAGTTCCGGCGGGAGTTCGCTCAGCATGTCGCCGCCGGACACGGTTTCGGTCACTGCGATGTTGACGACGGCCGGCAGCACTTTCTTGACCAGCGGGGCGAGGCTGTCGGGCGCGCCGCGCGCCAGGGCGAATTGCGGGCCGCAATCGGAGAGCAGCAGCGCCAGGGTCAGCACCAGCCCCCGCGAGACTTGCCGCCAGGACGGGCGGAGGCGTGAATCGGGTTGCATGATGCTGGGCGATCTCCGGTGCGCAGGGCGTATCGGTAACCAGATGGCACGTGACCAGTGATGTAACAAGAATCTGTTGGATCAGTTTTCAGTTGGTTGCGCACCGTTTTCCGGCCAGCGATGCTTGGGGTAACGCCCGCGCATGTCGCGTCGGGCATCGGCCCAGGCGCCTTTCCAGAAGCCGGCGAGGTCCGCGGTGACCGCTATCGGCCGCCCGGCGGGCGACAGCAGCGCCAGCCGCAGCGGGATTCTTCCCCCGGCGAGCTTCGGGGTCTCCGCCATGCCGTAGAACGCCTGCGCCTTGGCCGATGCCAGGGGTGGCGATTCCGCGTAGTCGATCGCGGCGCGGCCGGACGGTAGCGACAGGTGTGTCGGCAAGTCGCGGTCCAGACGCGCAGCGAGGTCCCGGGGCATGGTGCCACGCAGGATCGCTTGCAGGTCGAGCTTGTCCAGCTCCGCCAGGCGGGTGAAGCCGGTGAGGAAGGGCGGCAGCCACTCCTGGATCGTCCGTTTCAGCGCCGCGTCGCTGAGGTCGGGCCAGCCGGAATCCGGTTCGAGGCTGCGCATCAAGGCGGCCCGCGCCTGAAGCTGCCTTGTGGCGTCGGTCCGTGGCAGCGGGCGAAGGTCCTGGCTGGCGACGGCGGCGGCCAGCAGCCCGGCGATCTGGCCGGGCGCCGCGGTTTCGGTGCGGTCCGACAGGACCAGCGTGCCCAGCCGGCGGCGGCGGCGGCACAGCACCGTGCCGGAGACCGGGTCGAAGCCGGATTCCACCTGCTCGGTCACCCGGGCGGCGAGTGAGGGCGGCAGTTTGTCCGGGTCCAGCGGCGCGGCGAGGGTGATGCGCGAGGCCGCCTTCAGCTCCAGCGACGCCGCCACCAGCAGCGTTTCCTTCGCCAGCGGGTCGGTTGGCGGCAGGCGGGCGCTGCCGCCGCCGGACAGGCGGAACGACCCGGGCTCGCCGCGGCGCTGGGCGATGCGGTCGGGGAAGGCGGCGGCGAGCAGCGGACCGGGGTCTCCGGCGGATGGCGTGTCCCGCTTCACGTTCATGCGCCGCCGGTACTGCCCGGCCGCCTGCCTGATCCGCGACAACGCGCCCCGGTCAGCGGCGGGGTCTCCGAAGGCGATCGCGGCGAGGCGGGTGGCGATATCGGCGGGCGCTTCGCGGCTGCGCAGCGGGTCGCGCTCCTCCAGCAGCGCCGCGATGTCGGCGGCGAGCGCGGCTGTCTCCGCGGTTTCCGCCGCCAGCATCATCGCGGCCAGACGCGGATGCGCGCCGATGCGGGCCATGTCGCGGCCTTGGGCGGTGATGCGGCTCTCGGTGTCCAGGGCGCCGAGGTCTTGCAGCAACGCCGCCGCCGCAGCCAGCGCTCCGGCCGGCGGTTTGTCCTGGAAGCGCAGGTCCGCGGGCGGCGTGCCCCAGGCGGCGCATTCCAGGACCAGCCCGGATAGCTCGGCTTCGAGGATTTCCGGACGGTCGAAAGCGGGCAGGCCGCGGTGCAGGGCTTGCGACCAGACCCGGATGGCGGTGCCGGGGGCTTCCCGGCCGGCGCGCCCGGCCCTCTGGTCCGCCGCGGCGCGGGAGATGCGCACGGTGGTCAGGCGGGTCAGACCGGTGGCCTGGTCGAGGCGCGGGGTGCGGCGCCAGCCTCCGTCCACCACGATGCGCACGCCGGGGACGGTCAGCGAGGTTTCCGCGATCGATGTCGCCAGCACGACGCGGCGGGTTTCGGCCGGGCGGAGGGCGCGGTCCTGCTCGGCTGGCGGCAGGTCGCCGTGCAGCGGCAGGACCAGGGCGCCGCACGTGTCCAGGGCCGACTGGGTGCGGCGGATCTCCGCCATGCCGGGGAGGAAGGCGAGGATGTCGCCCTCGTGCTTGCCCAGCGCGGCTTTTATGGCGCGGGCGACGGCGTCGGGCAGATCGCGGATATGGGGGATGTCGGCTTTCGCGTGCTCGACGGTGACCGGGTGCTGGCGGCCGGCGCTTTCGATGACCTCGGCGTCCATCAGGCCGGAGAGCCGGGCGCCGTCGGCGGTGGCGGACATGGCGAGCAGCCGCAGCTCCGGGCGCAGCATGCGTTGCAGGTCGAGGCACAAGGCCAGGCCGAGATCGGATTCCAGCGAGCGCTCGTGGATTTCGTCGAGGATGACGGCGGCGACGGTGTCCAGGCCCGGGTCGGATTGCAGGCGGCGGAGCAGCAGGCCCTCGGTGATGACTTCTATCCGTGTTTCCGCCGAACCGGCGCCGTCGAGGCGGGTACGGTAGCCGATGGTTTTCCCCACGGGTTCGCCGCGCAGGAAGGCCATGCGGGCGGCGGCGGCGCGGGTGGCGAGGCGGCGCGGCTCCAGCATGAGGATGCGGCTGTCGCCCCGCCAGGGGGAGTCGAGCAGGGCGAGCGGCACCAGGGTGGTCTTGCCGGCGCCGGGCGGGGCGACGAGCACGGCGTTGCGGCCGGCGTTCAGCGCGGCGTGCAGGGCGGGGAGGGCGTCGGCGACGGGAAGGTCATGGGGCACGGTGGTGGGGTGATAGAGGGTTCGGGGGGCGGCGTCATGGGCGGACGGGCTCGCATCGCAAGCGTCCGTCCTCTGTGATTGACCCCGTCTGGCTGGTATGCTATCAATTCGATAGCAGGAGATGTTGCGATGGGAAGCTTGATCGTGCGCGGCCTTGAAGACGATCTGATCGCGAGACTCAAGGCTCGGGCAGCCGCCCATGGACGGTCGGCCGAGGCGGAACACAGAGAAATTCTTCGCAAAGTCCTGACTGAACGGTCGCAGGAAATGCCGTTCGGGGACATGCGTGGAAAAATTTGGGTGGCACCTGACTTCGACGAGACCCCGCAGGACGTCCTGGACTCCATAGCAAGCGACATCGTTTGAGGCTGCTTCTCGACACGCACGCTTTGCTGTGGGTTCGGGGAGAGCCTGACCGCTTGAAATCCGACACAAAGCGTATCCTGGCCGATCCGGCCAACGATGTGTTCGTCAGCGTGATTTCGCTCTGGGAACTTTTGATCAAGAGTCGCGTCGGAAAGCTGAATATCGATATTGATGTAATGATCGCGGGTTTGGCCCCGGCAAGCAAACTCCAGTTGCTCGGCATTACGCCACAGCATCTCAGGGCCCTGAAGACCCTACCGTTTTATCCGCAACACCGAGACCCGTTCGATCACCTGATCATCGCGCAGGCAATCTCCGAAGGCATGACGCTCGTGACGCAGGACCGGCACGCGGTGTTGTATTCGGTCCAGGTTATGTTGCCCTGATTCCGTACTGCTCCCCAGCATGTTGCAGGCGGTGGTGTGGTTAGACGTCTCATCATAGTCTGCGCGGAGACGTGGGTGCTTTCGTTGCTCTACCGGGGCGGGGCATGATAAGACGGCAATGAATGCTTGGTGGCGGATCCAGCAGGCAATTAACCGGCGGAGCCCTGACTAACCCTGCGGCCGCCACGAGGACCGAGGTGGCGGGAGATGAAGCGAGCCTGGATTTTTGCTGCCGTAGCCATCGCACCTTCCGCCGCGTGGGGAGACCACTTTGAGCAGGTCGTTTCATTCGAATGCGACCAAGCCGCCAATCGGCTCATCATCGAGCATAAGGGCGCTTACAACGAGGCCGGCGACCTGCTCGTGAAGGCTATTCACGACGATCAGTGGAACATTAGAACCTTGATGTCAGTGGATGCCAACGGAGTCCCAAGGGGGACGCAGAAGATTGACCGTAGCTGTAAGTTGCGGGGGGCGAGCTACGAGGTAACCATCTCAGGTGTAGCCTGGGGTAGGGATGGGCAGGACGAGTCGGCCCACGTCACCATTCGTGCTGACAAAACAACGCTTTTCGATAGCGATCTTCAGGGGAGTCCGTTTACGGGTGCGAACCCGGTAGTCTCCCGTATCGTAGTTTCCGTTGACGGTGGGAAATCATACGTATCTGCGACCACGTCGCCGTGGTGATAACAATGTGCTTTGCCGGACCGCGGAATCGCCTTCCGACGCTGCGTCCTCTCTTGGGCTGTTTGCCTTGCTGCTGGCTGCCCAATCACGGATAAGCGTCAGGCGGTTGATTCGGTCAGGTCGAGCCGGCGCTCGATCCGTTCGATGCGCAAATCCGTTCGGTCCACCCGGCGGTTGAGGGCGACCAGATTCTCTTCCACGTTCGTCACGCGGACCTTGATGTCCGCGAGATCGTCGATCACGCGGTCCAACTTGGCGTCCACCTGACGCATAAACCGGAGGACGAGGCTGTCCGGGCCGTCGCTCATTGGCATTCTCCTTACGTCGAAGATCGCCCGAACACCGCGGGATTTCAAGGTTTTCCTGGCACGCGATGGTCTGTGCCACCGCCGGTAGCGCGAACCCCCGTCCCGCGCCATATTAGCGGCACCACCGCCCGGGGCCGCCATGAGTTTCCGCTCGCTCTATCGGCACGGCTTCGCCCGTGTCGCCGCCTGCACCACCCGCACTGCGCTCGCCGAACCGGCGGCGAACGCGGAGACAATCCTGCGCATGGCGCGGGAGTGCGACCGGCAGGCCGTCGCCGTGGCAGTGTTCCCGGAACTCGGGCTGTCCGGATACGCCATCAGCGACCTGTTGCAGCAGACGACGCTGCTCAACGCCGTGGAAACCGCCATCGGCAGCATCGCCGCCGGTTCGGCCGAGCTGATGCCGCTGCTGCTGGTGGGGGCGCCGCTGCGCCACCTCGGGGCGTTGTATAACTGTGCCGTCGTCATCCATCGCGGGGCCATCCTCGGCGTGGTGCCGAAAATCCACCTGCCGAACTACCGCGAGTTCTACGAACCCCGCCACTTCGTCAGCGGCGACGGCACCGATGGCGGGTGCATCACAATCGGCTCGCACAATGCCCCGTTCGGTCCCGACCTGCTATTCGAGGCGACCGACATCCAAGGCCTGACCGTCCACGCCGAAATCTGCGAGGACGTCTGGGTGCCCAACCCGCCCAGTGGAGAAGCCGCGGTCGCCGGAGCCACCGTCCTGGCGAACCTGTCGGCCAGCAACATCACCATCGGCAAGGCCGAAACCCGGCGCCTGCTGTGCCGCTCGCAATCCGCCCGCTGCCTCGCCGCATATCTCTACGCCGCGGCGGGGGCAGGGGAGTCGACCACCGACCTCGCCTGGGACGGCCAGGCCTCCGTGTTCGAGAACGGCAACATCTTGGCCGAGACCGAACGGTTTCCAGTGGAAGACCAGGCGGCCATCGCCGATATCGACCTCGACCTGCTGGCGCAGGAGCGCTTGCAGATGGGATCATTCGACACCAACCGCCGCCGCCACGCCCGCGCCTTCCGCCGCGTCGCCTTCAAGGTGAACGCCCCCGATGGCGATGTCGGCTTCCGCCGCCGGGTCGAGCGGTTTCCGTTCGTGCCGACGGATGTTTCGCGGCTGGAGCAGGATTGTTACGAGGCCTACAATATCCAGGTCTCCGGCCTCGCGCAGCGGCTGCGCGCGACCGGCCTGAAGAAAGTGGTGATCGGCATTTCCGGCGGATTGGATTCCACCCAGGCACTTCTGGTCTGCGCGCAGGCGTTCGATCTGCTGGGGCTGCCTCGCGACGGCATCCTCGCTTACACGATGCCGGGCTTCGCGACATCCGACCACACCAGGTCGAATGCGTGGCGGCTGATGAAATCGCTCGGCGCCACATCGGCGGAACTGGACATCAGACCTGCGGCGAAACAGATGCTGGCGGATCTCGGGCATCCCTACGCGGCCGGGCAGAAGGTGTATGATATTACGTTCGAGAACGTGCAGGCCGGCTTGCGCACCGACTACCTGTTCCGGCTGGCAAACCACCTCGGCGGCATCGTCATCGGCACCGGCGACCTGTCCGAACTGGCTCTGGGCTGGTGCACCTATGGCGTCGGCGATCAGATGGCGCACTACAACGTCAATGCCGGGGTGCCGAAAACACTGATCCAGCACCTGATCCGCTGGATCATCGGGACGAAGCGTTTCGCCGACGACGTGCTGGAGACACTGGACGCGATCCTTGCAACTGAAATCTCCCCCGAACTCGTCCCCGTCGCCGAGGGTGAAATCCCGCAGAGCACCGAAGCCAAGATCGGCCCCTATGCGTTGCAGGACTTCACTTTGTTCCATATTCTCCGTTACGGCTTCGTGCCGTCGAGGATCGCCTTCCTGGCGTTGCACGCCTGGGAGGACCCGGACAAAGGCGCCTGGCCGCCGCACTTCGGCGAAGACCGCCGTATCGGCTATGACCTGAAAACGATCCGCCACTGGATGCTGGTATTCCTGACCCGCTTCTTTGCGTTCAGCCAGTTCAAGCGCAGCGCCATGCCGAACGGGCCGAAGGTGTCCGCCGGAGGCTCGCTGTCGCCGCGCGGCGACTGGAGGGCGCCGTCGGACGGCAACGCCGCCGCGTGGCTGGCGGAACTTGAACGGAACGTTCCCTCCGAATGACGGATCTGCATTGGCTGTATCTCATCGCCGCCGGGCTGCTCGGCGGATCGATGAACGCGTTGGCCGGCGGCGGTTCGTTCGTGACCTTTCCGGCGCTGGTGCTGGCCGGGCTGCCGCCGATAGCGGCGAACGCAACCAGCACGGTGGCGCTGTTCCCGGGCACCCTGGCGAGCACCTGGGCCTATCGCAAGGACCTCGGCGGCATCGCCGGAGTCGGACTGCGGATCCTGCTGCCGATAAGCGTTGCGGGGGGCCTTGCCGGGGCGGTGCTGTTGCTGGTGACCCCCGGGGCGGCGTTCGACAAGGTCATCCCCTGGCTGCTGCTGATGGCGACGCTGACCTTCGCCGGGGGCAGGAATCTCGGCGTATGGCTGCGCCGGCGCGTGCGCATCGGCCGGAAGGCACTGCTGACGATCCAGTTCATCCTGGGCGTCTACGGCGGCTATTTCGGCGGCGCGGTCGGACTGATGATGATGGCGGCGTGGACGTTGCTTGACTCGATCGAGTTGAAGACCATGGCGCCGGCGCGAACTCTGTTGACCAGCGCCGCGAACGGCATGGCGGTGCTGTGCTTCGCGGTGGCCGGCGCGGTGTGGTGGTTGGAGGGCGTGGCGATGATGGTCTCAACCATCGCCGGCGGCTATTACGCCGCACGCTTCGCGCGCCACCTTCCGCCCGCGGTGCTGCGCGGGTTCGTTATTCTATTGAGCGCCTGCGTTACCGCCGGGTTCTTCCTGAAGGCTTACTGACGGCGGCCGCCGACGGGTGCTAAAGGACCGCGAGGATCGCCTCGGCCTTGCTGACTTCGAAGCCGCCGGGCGCTTCGACCGCGAGATGGGTCACCTTGCCGTCCTCCGCGATCAGGGCGTAGCGCTGGCTGCGCCAGCCCAGGCCGCGCGCATTGAGGTCCAGTTCCAGGCCGATGGCCTTGGTGAACGCGGCGGCGCCATCCGCCAACATCAGGATCTTGCCGGCGGTTCCCTGGTCCTTGCCCCAGGCGCCCATGACGAAGACATCGTTGACGGCGATGCAGGCGATGGTATCGACGCCCTTGGCCTTCAGCTCATCGGCGTATTGCACGAAACCCGGCAGGTGCTTGGCGCTGCATGTCGGGGTGAACGCGCCGGGAACCGCAAACAGCACGACCTTCTTGCCCTTGAAAATCTCGTCGGTTGAGATCTCCTTCGGGCCGTCCGTGGTCGCAACCATCAGTTTGATGGGCGGAATCGTATCACCGACCTTGATTGTCATCGACTTCCTGCTCCCCGAGAGGGTTTCGTGGTGTCAGCCATGAGCATGACAGGACCCGACTCCTAGCCGTCCGCGCGATGGAAGTCACCCGGGGGCGGCTGGCGGCGCGGGCGGAACCTCCGCTAGGGTGCGCCGCATGGAATTCGATCCGTACACCGCCGCCGGCATCCTGGGTGCCGGCTGTTTTGTCGCTGCCTATTTCGCCACGCTTCAGGGGTGGATGGACCCGGCGAACTGGCGCTTCCCGGCGGTCAATCTGCTCGGAGCGACGTTGGTGTTGGTGTCGCTGACCGATGCCTGGAACCTGCCGTCCGTCGTGCTGGAGAGCTTCTGGGGCGGGATCAGCATTTACGGGCTGGTGCGAAGCCTGAAGCGTCAGCCGTAAACCGTCTGTTAATGCTCTACCGTCTAAATGAAGGAGCCGGCGGGAACGACCCCACCGGCTCAACATCCGGAGGTATGTGATGCACAACCATCTCTATCTCCTGTCGTTATTGGTAGTGATCGTGACCATAAAAGTCAAGGTTAACATCAAGAAGCGGTAGGGGCGCTCGGGCCGGTCCGTTCGCGGGCCGGTCCACCCCGGATGGCCCCGGACCACCGCGCGACGCTGCCATTACCGGATGCCATGATCCCCCCATTGATGGTTCATGATGAGTGCGGCACAACGCGCCCGCAGTCTCGGGTGGAAAGGATCGAACAATGAGCCTGAACGGAAAAGTGGCCCTCGTCACCGGATCGACCAGCGGCATCGGCCTCGGCATCGCCCGCGCCCTCGCTGCCGCCGGGGCGGACATCGTGCTCAACGGCTTTGGGGACGCGGCCCAGATCGAGGCGCTGCGCTCGGAAATAGCGTCCAAGCACGGCGTCAAGGTTTCCTACAACGGCGCCGACATCAGCAAGCCCGCCGAGATCGCCGCGATGGTCGCCGAAGCGGCCAAGGCGCACGGGTCGGTTGATATTCTGGTGAACAATGCCGGCATCCAGTTCACCGCGAACGTCGAGGACTTCCCGGATGAGCGCTGGGACCAGATCATCGCCATCAACCTCTCCGGCGTGTTCCACGGCATCAAGGCTGCGGTTCCGGGAATGAAGGCGAAGGGCTGGGGGCGGATCATCAACGTCGCCTCGGCGCACGGCCTCGTCGCAAGCCCGCAAAAGGCGGCCTATGTCGCGGCCAAGCACGGCGTGCTCGGGCTGACCAAGGTGTCGGCGATCGAGCTGGCAAACTTCGGCATCACCGTCACCGCGATCTGCCCCGGCTGGGTGTTGACGCCTTTGGTGGAGAAGCAGTTGCACGCCCGCATGGAGCGCGACGGCAAGACGCTCGAGCAGGTGACGCACGAGCTGGTGTCCGAAAAGCAGCCAATGGTGAAGTTCACCACGCCGGAGCAAGTCGGCGGCCTCGCCCTGTTCCTATGCTCCGATGCCGCGAGCACGATTACCGGCGTCCCGCTGTCGATCGACGGC
>Ga0326728_10007020_pt1:0-2500 | contig 29588 bp, 24 predicted proteins | sample MB3enrmetagenome_FD_207602 | JGI IMG/M metagenome (GOLD analysis project Ga0326728, IMG submission 207602) | Lab enriched peat soil microbial communities from McLean, Ithaca, NY, United States - MB31MN | ecosystem: Environmental > Terrestrial > Soil > Wetlands > Peat | place: USA: New... | reverse complement strand
GCCATAGCGGGTGATAGCCCCGTATGCGTAAATGTCGAAGAATCCTTGAGTAGGGCGGGACACGTGAAATCCTGTCTGAACATGGGGGGACCACCCTCCAAGCCTAAATACTCCCTGGTGACCGATAGCGAACAAGTACCGTGAGGGAAAGGTGAAAAGCACCCCTAAAGGGGAGTGAAAGAGACCTGAAACCGGATGCCTACAAGCAGTCGGAGCGGCTTTTGCCGTGACGGCGTACCTTTTGTATAATGGGTCAGCGAGTTTCCGTTCGCGGCAAGCTTAAGCCGGTAGGCGTAGGCGGAGCGAAAGCGAGTCTGAACAGGGCGTTCAGTCGCGGGCGGAAGACCCGAAACCGAGTGATCTAGCCATGGCCAGGCTGAAGGTGGGGTAACACCCACTGGAGGGCCGAACCCACGCCTGTTGAAAAAGTCGGGGATGAGCTGTGGCTAGGGGTGAAAGGCCAATCAAACTCGGAAATAGCTGGTTCTCCGCGAAATCTATTGAGGTAGATCGTCATGTGTTTACCTTCGGGGGTAGAGCACTGGATGGGCTAGGGGGTCCCAAAGACTTACCAAACCTAACCAAACTCCGAATACCGAAGCGTACAGCGTGGCAGACAGACGGCGGGTGCTAAGGTCCGTCGTCGAGAGGGAAACAGCCCAGACCGCCAGCTAAGGTCCCCAAATGATGGCTAAGTGGTTAAGGATGTGGGAATTCCAAAACAACCAGGAGGTTGGCTTAGAAGCAGCCATCCTTTAAAGAAAGCGTAATAGCTCACTGGTCTAAATAAGAAATCCTGCGCCGAAGATGTAACGGGGCTCAAGCCATCTACCGAAGCTGCGGGTTCAGTGATCAGAGGTCAGTGATCAGTTATCAGGAGAATTGAGGATGGCGGGCGATGTCGATGACCTGGTGGTCTTTCGGCGGGCTTATGCGCTGTCGCTCGCGGTCCACCGGGCGAGCCTGGAATGGCCGCGGGTGGAACAGCAGAGCGGGATCGCCAGCCAGTTGCGCCGATCGTCGAAGTCGGTCTGCGCCCTGCTGATGGAGGGCGCCGGCCGGTTGAGCCGGTCACGGCCGGAGTTTGCGCGCTATCTGGTGATGGCGCTCGGCTCGGCCGACGAATCCCGGCTGTGGTGCCGCTACGCCGAAGACCTCGGCTACGTCACCGCCGACGAGGGGGCCGCATGGCGCGACGAATACGTGCAGATCGCGAGAATGCTGCAAGGCCTGCTCGCGCATCAGCGGAAGACGTCTCCTGATCACTGATCACTGGCAGCTGAAAACTGTCCGGTAGCGGAGCGTTCCGTAAGCCTGCGAAGTTTCACCCGTAAGGGGGGATGGAGGTATCGGAAGTGCGAATGCTGACATGAGTAGCGACAAACAGAGTGAGAAACTCTGTCGCCGAAAGTCCAAGGGTTCCTGCGCAAGGTTAATCCGCGCAGGGTGAGCCGGCCCCTAAGGCGAGGGCGAAAGCCGTAGTCGATGGGAACGGGGTTAATATTCCCCGGCCTGCTGGAAGTGACGAATCGTGGCTTTGGTGCGGACTTATCGGATTGTCCGTGCTGCGAAGCGGTTCCGGGAAACAGCTCCAGCGTATAGACCGTACCCGAAACCGACACAGGTGGACTGGTAGAGCATACCAAGGCGCTTGAGAGAACGATGCTGAAGGAACTAGGCAAATTGCTCGCGTAACTTCGGGATAAGCGAGACCACTCAGTGGGCAACCATTGGGTGGTGGCACAGAGCAGGGGGTAGCGACTGTTTAGTAAAAACACAGGGCTCTGCGAAGTCGAGAGACGACGTATAGGGTCTGACGCCTGCCCGGTGCCGGAAGGTTAAGAGGAGGTGTGCAAGCACCGAATTGAAGCCCCGGTAAACGGCGGCCGTAACTATAACGGTCCTAAGGTAGCGAAATTCCTTGTCGGGTAAGTTCCGACCTGCACGAATGGCGTAACGACTTCCCCACTGTCTCCAGCATCGGCTCAGCGAAATTGAATTCCCCGTGAAGATGCGGGGTACCCGCGGTCAGACGGAAAGACCCTATGAACCTTTACTGTAGCTTTGCAGTGGCATTAGGAGAGAGCTGTGTAGGATAGGTGGGAGGCTTTGAAGCCCGGGCGCCAGCTTGGGTGGAGCCAACCTTGAAATACCACCCTGAGCTCTTCTGATGTCTAACCGAGACCGGTCAGCCCGGTCCGGGACCCTGCATGGCGGACAGTTTGACTGGGGCGGTCGCCTCCTAAAGTGTAACGGAGGCGCGCGATGGTGGGCTCAGGCCGGTCGGACATCGGCTGCTGAGTGCAATGGCACAAGCCCGCCTGACTGCGAGAGTGACAGCTCGAGCAGAGACGAAAGTCGGCCATAGTGATCCGGTGGTCCCGCGTGGAAGGGCCATCGCTCAACGGATAAAAGGTACTCTAGGGATAACAGGCTGATCTCCCCCAAGAGTCCACATCGACGGGGAGGTTTGGCACCTCGATGTCGGCTCATCACATCC
>Ga0326728_10007017_pt1 | contig 29602 bp, 20 predicted proteins | sample MB3enrmetagenome_FD_207602 | JGI IMG/M metagenome (GOLD analysis project Ga0326728, IMG submission 207602) | Lab enriched peat soil microbial communities from McLean, Ithaca, NY, United States - MB31MN | ecosystem: Environmental > Terrestrial > Soil > Wetlands > Peat | place: USA: New York... | reverse complement strand
GCGGCCAAGGCGCTGGCGCTCGTCGGCGCCGCGCCGCAGGCCGCGCCAGCGGCCGCCGCGAGCCCGGCGCCGCCCGCCGTCGACGCCGCCGCGCTCGCCGAGCGGGTCGGCGCGCTCGAAAGCGCCGTCGCGGCGCTGAAATCGGCCGCGCCCGACGCGGCTGCGATCGACGGCCGCCTCGCCAAGCTCGAAGGCGCGCTCGCCGCGCCAAAGAGCGAAGCGCGCGTCGCCGCGGCGGACGCCCAGGCGCCGCGCGGCGCGGCGGCGGCGGCGATCCTCGCCGTCGCGCTGGAGGAGCGCCTCGAAGCGGGCGCCCCGTTCGCGCAGGAATGGGCGGGGCTCTCGCGCCTCGGCGCCGACGCCGACCGCCTGGCGGCGCTCAAACCCTACGCCGACGCGGGCGCGCCGAAGGTCGCGGCGCTCGCCGCCGCCTTCGCCAAGCTCGAGCCGGCGCTGACCGCGGCGGCGACGCCGGCCCCGCCGCCGAGCGACGAGGGCGTCGTCGATCGGCTGCTCGACCACGTCCGCGCGCTGGTGCGCGTGCGCAAGGTCGGCGCGGCGGGCGAGGGCGCGGAAGGCTCGCTGGCGGTCGTCGCGGCGGCGCTCGGGCGCGGCGATCTCGCCGCGGCGCTCGACGCCTACGCGCGGCTGCCCGAATCGGCGCGCCAGGCGGGCGCGGACTGGGCGAAATCCGCCGCCGCGCGCCAGGCGGCGAGCGCTGCGGCGCGCGGGTTGCGCGACGACGCGGTCGCGCGTCTCGCCGCCGGCGATTAGCCCCGCCGGCAGGGGATTTTTCACCCGCGGCGCCTTAGGCTTTCTCGCCGCGCGCTCGTAAGGCTCGAAGCGGAGACGCCATGATTCGCCTGTTGCTGTTCCTGGTCGCGCTCGCCTTGGCTGCCTACGGCCTGACCTGGCTCGCCGAGAACCCCGGCGAAGTCGCGCTGACTTGGCGCGGCGTCGAATACGACGTGTCGCTGATGGTCGCGCTCGGCGTCGTGGCGGCGCTGGCGATCCTGCTGTCGCTCGCCTGGGCCGTCGCGCGCTTCGTCTTCCGTCTGCCCTCGCTGGTGTCGCTCGCCAACAAGGCGCGCCGGCGGGAGAAGGGATATGCGGCGCTGTCGCGCGGCATGATCGCGGTCGGCTCGGGCGACGCGCGCGCCGCGAGCCGCCACGCCGCCGAAGCCGGCAAGCGCCTCGGCGACGACCCGCTGGCGAAGCTGTTGCGGGCCCAAGCGGCGCAGCTCGCCGGCGATCGCGCCGGCGCGGCCGCCGCCTTTCGCGCCATGCTCGACGATCCGCGCACCCACGCGCTCGGCCTGCGCGGCCTGCACATCGAGGCGCGGCGCAGCGGCGACCACGAGGCCGCGCTCGAATACGCCGCGCGCGCGCACCGCCACGCCGCGCTGCCCTGGGCGGGGCAGGCGATGCTCGACGACCGCGCCGCGCGCGGCGACTGGCCGGGGGCGTTGGCGATCGTCGAATCCAACGCCGCCCGACGGCTGATCGACAAGCCGACCGCCAACCGCTGGCGCGCGGTGTTGAAGACCGCGATGGCCGAAGAGATCGCCGAGCGCGACCCGCAAGGCGCGCTGGCGCTCGCCGAGGAGGCGTGCGCGCTCGCGCCCGGCTTGGTTCCCGCCGCGGCGCTGTGCGGCCGGCTGACCGCCGCCGAGGGCGACTATCGCCGCGCGGCGAAGATGGTCGAGACCGCCTACCGGCTCACCCCGCATCCCGACCTCGCCGCCGTCTATCTCAGGATGCGCCGCGGCGATTCGGCGGCGGACCGTCTGACCCGCGCGCGCGCGCTGGCGCGGGTCGCCCCGCTCGACGTGGAGAGCTGGATCACCGTCGGCCGCGTGGCGCTGGAGGCGCGCGATTTCGTCGCGGCGCGCGCCGCGGTCGCGCGCGCCCAGGCCTCGGGCGCGGAGGGCGAGCGCCCGACCGCGCGCCTCTGCCTGCTGATCGCCGACATCGAGGAGGCGGCGGGCGACGCCGGCGCGGCGCGCGAATGGCTCGCCCGCGCCGCGCGCGCGCGGCGCGACCGCGCCTGGGTCGCCGACGGGCTGATCAGCGACCGCTGGGCGCCCGCCTCGCCCTCGGGCGCGCTCGACGCTTTCGTCTGGCGGACGCCCGACGAACGGCTGAGCGCCCTGGCGCCGCCGCCTTCGCCGCCTCCGTCTCCGCCGTCTGCGCCGCCCTCTTTGCCCGCGGCGCCCGTCGCCGAAGCGCCGCCCGTCGCGCCGCCGCCGCTGGAAGAGCCGCCGATCGCGCCCGCGCTCGCCGCGCCGCCGCCGACCGAGGCGCCGCCCGCCGCCGAAGCCCTCGCCGCGGTTCCGCCGCCGGTCGCGCCGACTGCGGAGGCCGCGCCCGCCGACATCGCGCCCGCCGCCGTCGCGCCTGCGGCCGCGCCGCCGCGCGCCGCGACGCCGGCGGTCATGCTGCCCGCCGGCGCGCCCGACGATCCGGGTCCGGAGGCGGACGCCGCGCGCAGGTCGGGATTCCGCCTGTTCGCGCGCGAATGAACGCTCAGGCGCCGCGCGCCGCGGCGTCGCCCGCATTCTTGCCAATTCCAGGCGAAGTGGATTAAGAGACTGCGTCCGCCGGCGACCGACGCGCTTCGCTTCGCCGCCCGACGCCGCAATAGCTCAGCTGGTAGAGCACGTCATTCGTAATGATGGGGTCGGGAGTTCGAATCTCTCTTGCGGCACCATTAACCCAAGCCTCTGAATCCGCTCTCGAATCGGTAACGCCGTCAACCGGTTAGCGGCCAACGCGCGGCTCGCCGCGACGGCGTGTATCCCCAAATGTACGCCGCCCGAGCGGGCCCGCCCGACGAGAGCGAAGGGCATCGATTACGGTGACAGCTTGGTAATTCCCCAATTTCGCGATCCGCAGCCAGCCGACGGCGACAGCGCGATGAGCCGCGCCTACGGGAACCATCGGCGACCTCGCGCGCGCAACCGCGTCTTCGCGCAGACCCCGCCTCTGCCTGATCCGCGCTCGGCGTCAAGGCCGAGCCCGCTCACGCGGGCGCGCCGCTATGCGGCGCGGCCCCTCCGCGCGGATCAGGCCGTTCGCCACCGTGAGTTTGCTGAGATCGCCGGCCCGGAGGGCCGTTCGCCTCAGCAAACTCACGGTGGCCAAACGCCGCGTCGGAACGGCGGAGTCACCCGGAGGGCCGGAGCGAAGCGTAGGAGCCGACCGAAGGGCGGCTTGACGCCGACGGGCCGACGCGGCCCCGGCGGCGGTCGGAGGCTTGCGCTGTAGGCGCGGTCGGCGATCGCGCCTAACGGAACGGCCGGCGGCCGCGCCTCAATACCGATACTGCTCCGCCTTGAACGGCCCCTCCCGCGGCACGCCGAGATAGTCGGCCTGCTTTTCCGTCAGCTTGGTCAGCTTGGCGCGGACCTTGGCGAGATGGAGCGCGGCGACCTTCTCGTCGAGGCGCTTGGGCAGCGTGTAGACCTGCCGCTCGTACTTCGCGTGGTTGGCGTAGAGCTCCATCTGCGCCAGCGTCTGGTTGGTGAACGACGCCGACATGACGAACGACGGGTGGCCGGTGGCGTTGCCGAGGTTCACCAGCCGCCCTTCGGACAGGAGGATGATGCGCTTGCCGTCGGGAAACTCGATCTCATCGACCTGCGGCTTGACGTTGCGCCACTTGAAGTTGCGCAGCGCCGCGACCTGGATCTCCGAGTCGAAGTGGCCGATGTTGCAGACGATGGCGCGGTCGCGCATCTGGCGCATGTGCTCAAGCGTGATGACGTCGACGTCGCCGGTCGCGGTGACGAAGATGTCGGCGCGCGGCGCGGCGTCGTCCATTGTCGTCACCTCGTAGCCCTCCATCGCCGCCTGCAGCGCGCAGATCGGGTCGACCTCGGCCACCAGCACGCGGCAGCCGGCGTTGCGCAACGACGCCGCCGAGCCCTTGCCGACGTCGCCGAAGCCGTTCACCATCGCCACCTTGCCCGCCATCATCACGTCGGTGCCGCGGCGGATGCCGTCGACCAGCGATTCGCGGCAGCCATAGAGGTTGTCGAACTTCGACTTGGTGACGCTGTCGTTGACGTTGAACGCCGGCCACAACAGCCGGCCCTCCTTCGCCATCGCGTAGAGCCGGTGGACGCCGGTCGTGGTCTCCTCGGTGACGCCGCGGATCGCCGCGGCGTTCTCCGCGTACCAGCCGGGCTTCGCCTTCAGCCGCCGCTTGATCGCGGCGAACAGCGCCTCCTCCTCCTCGGAGCCGGGCTGGTCGAGAAAGGCCGCGTCGCCCCTCTCGGCGCGCACGCCGAGGTGGATGAGCAGCGTCGCGTCGCCGCCGTCGTCGAGGATCATGTTGGGCGAGCCGCCGTCGGCCCACTCGAAGATGCGGTGGGTGTAGTCCCAATAGTCCTTCAGGCTCTCGCCCTTGACGGCGAACACCGGCGTGCCGCCGGCGGCGATCGCCGCCGCCGCGTGGTCCTGGGTCGAATAGATGTTGCAGGAGGCCCAACGCACCTCGGCGCCCAGCGCCTTCAGGGTCTCGATCAGCACCGCGGTCTGAATGGTCATGTGCAGCGAGCCGGCGACGCGCGCGCCTTTCAGCGGCTCAGCCGCGGCGTATTCGGCGCGCGTCGCCATCAGCCCCGGCATCTCGGTCTCGGCGATGGCGATCTCCTTGCGGCCGAAGGCGGCCAAGCCGAGGTCGGCGACGGCGTAGTCGGCGGCGCGCTTGCTCATGGTCGGGAACCTCGACGGTTGCGTCGCGCACGCCTTACCAAATCGCCGGAAACGGCGCAATAAAGATATAAGTAAGTCTTTATATTGCCCGGCGGCGGGCCGCGGCGCGGCGCGGGCGCGCCGCCGTCCGCCGCTTGATCGAGGCCAAGGGACGAATCGCCGCACCGTCAACCAAGAACCCCAATTCGGGCCGCCGGGCGGTCTCGGGCCTTGCATTCGACGCGCGGTTGCGTGTTATAAGCAAGAAACGAGCCGCGAAGGAGCGCGGCGGCGCGAAGCGTAGCGAAGGCGAGTTGGTGGTCCGGTATGGCTTTGGCGAACAAGCTCGCGATGCGGCAAGGCCAGGCGATGGTCCTGACGCCGCAATTGTTGCAGGCGATCAAGCTGCTGCAGATGCCGAGCGTCGAGCTCGTCGCCTTCATCGAGAACGAATTGGAGCGCAATCCGCTGCTCGAGCGCGCCGACGAGGCGCCGGCCGCGGACGCGCCGGTCGAGCCGGAGGCCGCCGAGCCGCCCGCCGCCGCGCCCGGCGACTGGGCCTCGGAGGCGCTGGAGACCGACGCTGAGGCGCTCGCCGCCAATCTCGGCACCGAAATCGACAACGCCTTCGACGCCGATCGCCCCGCCACGCCCGCCGAGCGGCCGCCGCGCGACGAAGGCGCGGGCCTTTCCGCGACCTCGTGGACTGGCGCGCCCAGCCGCGGCGACGACGACGAGGCGCCCAACCTCGAGGCCTATGTCGCCGCGCCGGTGAGCTTACGCGAGCACCTCACCCGCCAGGCGGCGATCGTCCTGACCGATCCGGTCGACCGCCTCATCGCCGCCGCGCTGATCGACGCGCTCGACGAGGCGGGCTATCTGACGGTCGCGGTCGAGGAGATCGCCGAGCGCCTCGGCGCGCCGGCGCGCCGGGTCGAGGCGACGCTCAAGCGCCTGCAGACCCTCGAGCCGACCGGCGTCTTCGCCCGCAGCCTCGCCGAATGCCTCGCCCTGCAGCTTGTCGAGCGCGACCGCCTCGATCCGGCGATGCGCGCGCTGATCGACAATCTGCCGGCGCTCGCCCGCCGCGACATGGCGACGCTGCGCCGCGCCTGCCGGGTCGACGACGACGACCTCGCGGCGATGATCGACGAGATCAAGCGGCTCGATCCCAAGCCGGGGCGCGACTTCGGCGCGACCGTCCCGCCGCCGGCCATCCCCGACGTGTTCGTCACGCCGGCGCAAGACAATTCCTGGCGGGTCGAGCTCAACAGCGAAGCGCTGCCGCGCGTGCTCATCAACGAGACCTACGCGGCGCGCATCCGCCGCGGCGTCGGGCGCGACGAGGACCGGCGCTACCTCTCGACCAACTTGCAAAGCGCGAACTGGTTGACCAAGAGCCTCGAGCAGCGCGCGCGCACCATCCTCAACGTCGCCGCCGAGATCGTGCGCCGCCAGGACGGCTTCCTGATCAACGGCGTCGCCGGCCTCAAGCCGCTCAATCTCAAGACCGTCGCCGATTCGATCGGCGTGCACGAATCGACCGTCTCGCGCGCCACCTGCAACAAGTACGTCCAGACCCCGCGCGGCCTGTTCGAGATGAAATACTTCTTCACCGCCTCGCTGCCTTCGGCCTCGAACCCGGGCGGGCCCGCCCATTCCGCGGAGTCGGTGCGCTTCAAGATCAAGCAGATGATCGAGGCGGAGGACCCCGAGGCGATCTTATCCGACGACGTCATCGTCGCGCGCCTGCGCAGCGCCGACATCGTCGTCGCGCGGCGCACGGTGGCGAAGTATCGCGACAGCCTGCGCATCCCTTCCTCCGTCGACCGCCGTCGCGCCAAGCTTGCGCCGGCGCGCGCCCGCGCGCGGCCCGACGAGCCTGCAAACCTATGAGAAAATTAGGGTTCGCGGCGCCTCGGGCGCGGCTCGCGGCGGCGCGATTGACATCGCCGCGGCCGGCTTCTAACGCTAGCCTCAAGAAGAGAAGCGAAGCGGGCGGTTGCCCTGATAGTGCGCTTCACGGCCGTCGCGCGCGGGTTCGTGGGACGGCGGAATCTCGTCGCTGTGAGTTTGTGGGCCGTCGCCGCAGGCGGTTGGACTTGGAGCGAACCAGAGAGGCAAGGCGATCAATGCCTTTACAAGTGTCCGGCAAGAACCTCGACATCGGAGAATCGCTGCGCCGTCACGTTCTCGACAAGACCGAGGCGATCGTCGCGCGCTACTTCGACGGCCAGGTGACCGGCCGCGTCGTGATCGCGCACGAAGGGTCGGGCTATCGCGCCGATTGCGCGCTGCACCTCAGCTCGGGCGTCGACCTGCAGGCCGAAGGACGGGCGCAGGAGCCTTACGCGAGCGTCGAGCAGGCGCTCGACAAGATCGAGCGCCGCTTGCGCCGCTACAAGAAGCGGCTCAAGGGGCGCCAAACCGGCGGCCAACCGGCGCCCGAGAGCGGCGCCCGGCTGCAGGTCGTCGACTACACCATCCAGGCGCCCGACGAGACCGAGGAGGAGCCGACCGGGTACAACCCGGTGGTGGTCGCCGAAGGCTCGCGGCCGCTGAAGAGCTTGTCGGTCGCTTCGGCGGTCGCCGAGCTCGACCTCAGCGGCGCGGCTTTCCTGGTGTTTCAACACGCGGGGAGCGCGCGCGTGAACCTCGTCTATCGCCGAGCCGACGGCGCGATCGGCTGGCTCGATCCCCACTAGCGGCGAGCCGCGCCGCAAGCGGGAGGCGCCTCGCGGCGCCCGCGGCGCTCGGCTCGTCGCGGCATGTCCTCATTTTCGAGTTGAAGATGCCCTTATCCGACCTTCTCACGCCTGACGCGATCCTCCCCTCGCTTCGCGTCAACGGCAAGAAACAGGCGTTGCAGGAAATGAGCGAGCGCGCCGCCTTGGCGTCGGGGCTGCCGGCGCGCGAGATCTTCGACGCGCTCTTGCAACGCGAGCGCCTCGGCTCGACCGGCGTCGGCGACGGCATCGCCATCCCCCACGGCAAGCTCGCCAAGTGCGGCCGCATCTTCGGCATCTTCGCCCGCCTCGAGCGCGCAATCGACTTCGAGGCGCTCGACGGCCTGCCGGTCGACCTCATCTTCCTTCTGGTGGCGCCGGAAAGCGCCGGCGCCGATCACCTCAAGGCGCTGGCGATGATCGCGCGCGTGCTGCGCGACCCCAATCTCGCCCAGCAGCTGCGCGCCACCCGCGACGCCTCGGCGATCTATTCCCTGTTGACGCTGACGCCGACCTCCAATGCGGCTTAGGCGAAATATCCCCTGAAAAGCGAGGCCGGTCGATGAAAACCCGCGTGATCGTCACTCTGAAGCCGGGGATCCTCGACCCGCAGGGCAAGGCGATCGAAGGGGCGCTGAGGTCGCTTGGCGTCGAGGGCGTCGCCAGCGTGCGGCAGGGCAAGGTGTTCGACATCGAGCTCGACGCCGACGACCGCGCCGCGGCGCAGGCGAAGCTCGCCGAAGCGTGCGAAAAACTGCTCGCCAACGCCATCGTCGAGGACTACGCGATCGAAAAGGGCTAGACCGTTGCGCGCCGCCGTCATCCTCTTCCCCGGCTCCAATCGCGAAGGCGACGTCGCGCGCGCGCTCCGCCAGGCGAGCGGCGTCCCGCCGACCATCGTCTGGCACGACGACCGCGCGCTGCCGCCCGGAACCGACCTCGTCGTCCTGCCCGGCGGCTTCTCCTACGGCGACTACCTGCGCTGCGGCGCCATCGCCGCGCGCGCGCGCGTCATGGACGCCGTGCGCGCCCACGCCGCGCGCGGCGGTCTGGTGCTTGGCGTCTGCAACGGCTTCCAGATTCTCTGCGAGGCGGGTCTCTTGCCCGGCGCGCTGATGCGCAACGCCGGCCGCCGGTTCCTTTGCAAGATGCAGCATCTGCGGGTCGAGAACGCCTCGACCGCGTTCGCCCGCGGCTACGCGCCGGGCCAGGTGGTCAAGTTCGCCATCGCCCACGGCGAGGGCAATTACGCCATCGACGCGGCGGGCCTCGCCGAACTCGAGCGCGCCGGCCGCATCGCCTTCCGCTATTGCGACGCCGCCGGCAAGGTCGGCGGCCGCGCCAACCCCAACGGCTCGATCAACGACATCGCCGGCGTCTACAACGACAAGTTCAACGTCCTCGGCCTGATGCCGCACCCGGAGAACCTCGTCGATCCCTTGGTCGGCGGGACCGACGGGCGCCCGATGTTCGCCGCCCTCGCCGCGGCGTGACCGGCGCGCCGACCGGCGCTTGACGCCGGCCGCCGACGTCGCCAAATCCACGCCCACGCGTCGTCAGCATGGGCGCAATCGCCTCGGCCGCCCCGGGCGCGCCGACCGCCCAAGGAGGCTTCCTTGAACGAAAGCAGGCTCGACGACCGACTCGGACGCATCCGCGGCGAACCGACGAAGACCGACGAGGCGGCGCGCGCGCTCCTGCCGCCGGCCGCGCCGGACCCGACGCTGGTCGCGCGCGATCCCGTCCTGTTCGCCGACTCGACCGACGGCGCCGACCTTCACGACGCGGGCGAAGCGATCCGGCCGCTCGCCGAGCTCTGCCTCGTCGCCGAGGCGCAGACGCCGTTCTTGGCGGGGATCGTCGGCCCCTCGGGATCGGGCGCGAGCTTCGCGCTGCGCCGCCTCGCCGAGACGGTCGAGGGCCTTTCCGCGGCGGCGGCGCGGTCGGCCGAGACGCCGTTCCTGTCGCGCGTGGTGGTCATTCCCGTCGACGCCGCCGGCGTCGTCGGCGACCCCGCCTGCGCGCTCGCCTCCGCCGCCTTCGCCGCGCTCGAGCGCGACCGCGAGGGCCTCGGCTACGCCGCCTTCGCCGACGAAGCGGCGCGCGCCGGCGGCGACCCGCGCCGCGCCGCGGCGGCCGCCCAGGAGCGCCTCGACGAGCTCAGCGCCCGCCTGGAGAGCGAGCGCGCCCAGCGCGACGAGGTCGAGGCCAAGCGCGCGCGGCTCACCGAGACGCTGCTCTACGACACGCCGGGATCGCGCGCCGACGCCTTCATCCGCGCCAGCCGCGCCTTGATCGAATCGCGCCTGCGCCGCTTCGACCTCGCGCGCGGCGACGCGACCGCCAACTTCCGCGACTTGGTGCGCGACCTCGACAGCGTCGGCGCGGCGACGCGCGTGAGCCTGGCGATCCGCTCGATCTGGGCCTATCCGAGCCAGACCCGGCTGCTCACGCTGGCCGCCATCGCCTTCGCGGCGGCCTTCCTCCTCGCCCAGGCGGGCGGCGCGACGCTGACGGGCTGGCTGCGCTCGCTCAGCGCGACGACCGCGCCCGCCGCCGACTGGCTCGCCGCGCACGCCGATTTGCTGGCGACGGCGGCCGACGTCGCCGCGGCGCTCGGCGTCCTCGCCGTCCTGCTCAACCTCTGGCGCGCCTTCAGCTTCGTCGGCCTGTTGTTCCGCGGCCTGGGCCTGCTGCATCAGGACATGCGCGAGCGCCGGCATGAGCTCGACGCGAGCGCCGCGCGCCTCAATCAGCGCGTGCTCACGCTCAGCGCCGAGGTCGAGGCGGCGGCCGCCCACGCCCAGGCGGCGGCGCGGCGGGCCGGCGGCGCCAAGCCTTTCGCGCGCGGCCCAGGCCCCGCCTTCGCGCGCGGCCCCGAAGCGCCCGCCGAGGCGGCGCGCGCGTTCTTCGTCGAGCTAGGCCGGCTGATCGGCGCGAAAGAGCCGCCGCCGTTCCCGACGCCGCAGCGGCTCGTCTTCGCCCTCGACAATCTCGACGCCGCGCCGCCCGGCGAGGCGGCGCGCCTCCTCGCCGCGGCGGGCGCGCTCATCGGCCCCGGCTGCGCCGGCGTCGTCGCCTGCGACCTCGCCACGCTCGCCGACGCGCGCGGCGGCGAGGAGACGGCGCGGCGGCGGATGGAGAAGCACTTCCAGGTCGTGGTCAACGCCGGCGCGCTCGGCTTCGTCGACGGCGGCCGTTTCGCCGCCCGGCTGATCGGCTCCAACGCGGTCGCCAGCCCGGCCAGCGAGCTCGACGCGCGCGTCTCGCGCCTGATCGAGCCGCTGACGCAGGCCGAGGCGGCGCTGTTGACGGCGCTCGCGCCCTTGGCGGCGAAGACGCCGCGCGGCGTCAAGCGCTTCCTCAACGCCTACCGCCTGGCGCGGCTCGCGCCGGCGCCGAAGCCGGCGATCGCGCTGGCGCTGGCGACGCAGCTTTCCGGCGACGGCGCGGCGAAGACCGCGCTGGCGGCGGAGCTGGCGCGAAGCGAGCGCGCGGAGCTTTCCGATCCCTCCGGCCCGCCCGAACTGGTCGAGGCGACGCGCGCGGCGCGCGCCGCCAACGACGGCGTCATTTGGCTCACCGACGCCCGCGCGGCGTGGGAGGCCGCGCGGCGCTACACGCCCCCGACTGACTCGGCGCCTTGACGTTCAGGGCTTCGGCGCGGGCGTGGGCGGCGGCGCTTCGGCGGCGATCGTCGCCAGCGGCGGCAGGTCCTCGGCGCGCCACCCGCCGCCGAGGGCGACGATCAGGTCGACGACGTCGGTCAGGCGCTGCGCGCGCGTGCTCAGCGCCGATTCCTCGTCGGTGAGCTCGGTCGCTTCAGCGGTCACCACGGTGGTGAAGTTCTGGGTGCCGGCGCTGTATTCGTTGAGGGCGATCTGCACCGCCTGCTTGGCGGCCTTGACCGCCTCGGTCTGCACGTCGAGCTCGCGGCTGAGGATGGGGATCGCCGCGAGCTGGTCCTCGACCTGCTGGAAGGCGGCCAGCGCCGTTTGGCGATAGGCGGCGACGCTCGCTTCGTAGGTCTCCTTGGCCGCCTCGACCTGCGCGTCGGTGAGGCCGCCGTTGAACAGCGGCTGCGCCAGCGACAGGCCGTACGACCACACCGGATTGGCGCCGGCGATCTGCTTGATGAAGGGGTCGCCGACATAGCCAAAGGCGCCCGACAGCGTGAAGCTCGGATAATAGCCCGCGATGGCGACGCCGATGGCGGCGTTCTCTTCCTGCATCGTCCGCTCCGCCGCGGCGATGTCGGGTCGGCGCTCGAGCAGCGCCGAGGGCACGCGCACCGGAACGTTGGGAATTCCCGCCGCCAGCTTCCCGCGCGGGATCGACAGCTCGGCGGGCGGCCGGCCGATCAGCACGGCGACGGCGTGCTCGCTCTGCGCGCGCGTCACGCCCGTCGCGATCTGCTGCGCCTGCGCCGCCAGCAATTGCGCCTGGGCGGTGATGACGTCGGACTTGGCGGCGGTGCCCGCGTTGTACTGGTTCTGGGTGATTTGCAGCGAGCGCTGATATTGCTTGACCGTATCGCTCAAGAGAGCGTCGAGCGCTTCGGCCTGCCGCAACTGGAAGTAGGCCGTCGCCAGCGAGGACTGCGCCGACAGCGTCGCGTTGGCGAGATCGGCGGCGCTGACTTGCGCCGCGGCGCCTTGCTGCTCGACGGCGCGGCGAACCTTGCCCCACACGTCGAGCGTCCAGCTTCCGCTGACCTCGGCGTCAAGCGTGTAGGAGATGATGTGGCCGACCTTCTGGCGGGTTAGCGAAGGGTCGAAATTCACCGTCGGGTAGAGCCCGGCGCGCGCTTCGGCGATCATCGCCAGCGCCTCGCGATAATTCGCCTCGTCGGCCTTCAACGTCTGGTTGGAGACGGCGACCTGGGCCTCAAGCGCGCTGAGCTCAGGATCGCGGAATACGCTCCACCATTCGCCCTTGGCGAGGTCGTCGCGCGGCGTGGCGAGCTTCCAGCCTTTGATCTCTTTGTACTCGGCGGAAACGATCGCCGCCGGGCGCTGATAATCGGGACCGACCGCGCAGCCGACAAGCGGCGCCGCCAGACCCAACGCGAACACGCAGGCCCCCCGGCCCAAACTCATGACCCAGCTCCCGCCAGACGCTCCCCACGGCCCCGCAGATAGAGGCGGTCCCACAGACGATGCAGCCAATTGCCGAAACGATCAAGATACAGGAAAATGATCGGGGTCGTATAAAGGGTTAGCGCCTGGCTGACGAGCAATCCGCCGACGATGGTTATCCCCAGAGGATGACGCAGCTCCGAGCCCTCCCCGGCGCCGAGGGCGAGCGGCAGCGCGCCGAACAGCGCCGAGAAGGTCGTCATCATGATCGGCCGGAACCGCAACAGGCACGCCTCGGTGATCGCCTCTCGGCTGGAGCGGCCTTCGCGTTCGGCCTGCAAGGCGAAGTCGATCATCATGATCGCGTTCTTCTTGACGATGCCGATCAGGAGAATGATGCCGATCGCGGCGATGATGGTGAATTCGGTGTTGGACATTTTCAGCGCGATCAAAGCGCCGACGCTCGCCGAGGGCAGCGTCGACAGGATCGTCACCGGATGGATGTAGCTCTCGTAGAGGATGCCGAGCACGATGTAGACGGCGACGATCGCCGCCGCGAACAACAGCGGCAGCGTCGCCTGCGACTGCTGGAAGGTCGCCGCCGTTCCCGCAAACGAGCCGCGCACCGTCCTCGGCATGCCGATGGCGGCGCGCGCCTGCGCGATCTCGCTCTCCGCCTCGCTCAGCGCGCGGCCCTCGGCGAGATTGAACGAGATCGTAGCCGCGGCGAACTGTCCCTGGTGGTTGACGCTGAGCGGCGTGCGGTCGTGGTCGAGCCGCGCGACCGCGGAGAGCGGGATCATCGTCTCTTTCGAGGTGGAGATCGCGGAGCCCGCCGAAGCGCTCGAATGTCCGCTCGCCGCCAGCGCGTTCATCGCCAGATTGCGCGCCGAATCCGAAGCGATCGACGCGGCGGAAGCGGCCGTCGCCGACGAGGCCGAGAACTGACCGGCGACCGCGTTGGTCTGTTGGGTGCCGGTGGGATTGGCGCCCGACGTCGACACCCAGACGTCGTTCAGCGTCGAGGGGTCCTGCCAGTAGCGCGGCGCCACCTCCATCACCACATGGTACTGGTTGAGGGCGTTGTAGATGGTGGAGACCTGGCGCTGGCCGAAGGCGTCGTAGAGCGTGTTGTCGATCGCGCTCAGCGTCAGCCCGAGCCGCGTCGCGGTCGGCCGGTCGATGGTCAGGTCGGCTTGGAGGCCGCCCTGCTGCTGGTCGGAGTTGACGTCCTTCAGCACCTCGCTCTTCTGCAGCGCCGCCATCAATTTCGGCGTCCAGTCGTAGAGCTCCTTGGTATCGTCGGAAAGCAGCGTGTACTGGTAGGTGGCGGCGCTCTGGCGACCGCCGGTGCGCAGGTCGGACACCGCCAACAGGAACAGCCGCGCGCCGGCGACGGCGGCGAGCTTGCCCCTCAGCCGCGCCACCACGCCGTCGGCGGTGATCTTCCGCTCGGCCTGCGGCTTCAGCGAGATGTAGACGAAGCCGCTGTTGGTCTGCCGTCCGCCGGTGTAGCCGACCACCGACGCGACGGCGGGGTCGTCCTGGACGATGGCCTGAAGCTGCGCCATCTTCTTCTTCATCGACTGGAAGGAGATGCTCTGGTCGCCCTGGATCGAGCCGATCATCAGCCCGGTGTCCTGCGCCGGGAAGAGGTCGTAGGTCATCTGGCTGAACAGGCTGACGTTCAGCCCGATCATCGACAAGAGGACGAGCATGACGATCAACGGATGGCGCAGCGCTACGCCGAGCGTCACGCGGTAGAAGGCGAGCATCGCGGCGAAGCCGCGTTCGGTCGCCCGATAGAGCGGGCCGTGGGCGAGAACGACCCGCCGCGGCAGCACCAGCGCGCACATCATCGGCGTCGTGGTCAGCGACACCGCCAGCGAGATCATCACCGCGATCGACAGCGTCAGCGCGAATTCTTGGAACAGGCGGCCGACGATGCCGCCCATCAGCAGCAGCGGCAGGAACACCGCGATGAGCGAGAGGCTGATCGAGAGGACGGTGAAGCCGACCTCGCGCGCCCCGCGGATCGCCGCCTGCACGCGCGTCGCCCCTTCTTCGAGGTGCCGAGTGACGTTCTCCAGCACGACGATGGCGTCGTCGACGACGAAGCCGGTCGAGATCGTCAGCGCCATCAGCGACAGATTGTCGAGGCTGAAGCCCAAGAGATACATCACGCCGAAGGAGCCGAGGATCGACACCGGCACCGCGACGCTGGGGATCGCCGCCGCGCGCACGTTGCGCAAGAACGCGAACACCACGAGGATCACCAGGCACACGGCGGTGACCAGCGTGCGCTCGGTGTCCGCGAGCGAGCCGCGAATGGTGATCGAGCGGTCGACCACCACGGTCAGCCCGACGTCGCCCGGCAGCGAGGCGGCGAGGCGCGGCAGCTCCGCCTTCACGCCGTCGACCGCGGAAATGATGTTGGCGGCGGGCTGGCGCGACAGCACCAGCGCCACCGACGGCTTGCCGTTGGCGAGCCCGGCGTTGCGCAAATCCTCCACCGAATCGACGACCTCGGCGACGTCCGACAGGCGCACCGCCGCGTTGTTGCGGTAGGCGACGACGAGATCGCGATATTGATCGGCGTGGATCGCCTGGTCGTTGGCGTAGATCTGATAGTGGAAAGCGCCGTCCTCGATCGCGCCCTTGGGGCTGTTGGCGTTGGCGGCGGCGAGCGCGGCGCGCACGTCCTCCAGGCCGACGCCGTACTTGTAAAGCGCCGTCGGGTTGAGCTCGACGCGCACCGCCGGCAGCGCGCTGCCCACCACGTCGACCTCGCCGATGCCGTCGAGCTGCGACAGCTGCTGCTGCAGGACGTTGGAGGCGATGTCGTACATCTGCCCGGTGGTGCGGGTGACCGAGGTCAGCGCCAGCACCATGATCGGCGCATCGGCGGGGTTGACCTTGTGATAGGTCGGGTTGGCGCGCAGGCTGGTCGGCAGATCGGCGCGCGCGGCGTTGATCGCCGCCTCGACGTCGCGCGCCGCCCCGTCGATGTCGCGGTCGAGGCCGAACTGCAGCTGGATGCGCGTCGACCCGAGCGAACTCGACGACGTCATCTCGTTGACGTCGGCGATCTGCCCGAGATGGCGCTCCAGCGGCGCCGCCACCGCCGAAGCCATGGTGTCGGGGTTGGCGCCGGGCATGGTCGCCTGCACCGAGATGTTGGGGTAGTCGACCTGCGGCAGCGGCGACACCGGCAATTGCGCGAAACCGAGCAGCCCCGCCAGCGCAATGCCGATCGTCAGCAGGATGGTCGCCACCGGCCGCCGGATGAACAGCTCGGAGAAGCGGTTGTTCACGGGGCCTCCGCCTCGGCCGCCGGCCCGCTGGTCGCCCCGGCGCCCACGCTCGCGCCGAGGCGCTCGAAGAAGAGATAGATCACCGGCGTGGTGAACAGCGTCAGGATCTGGCTGACCGCCAGGCCGCCAACGATCGCCAGGCCGAGCGGCTGGCGCAGCTCGGAGCCGACGCCCGTTCCCAGCATGAGCGGAAAGGCGCCGAACATCGCCGCCACCGTCGTCATCAGGATCGGCCGCAGGCGCAACAGGCAGGCCTGGAAGACCGCGTCGCGCGGCGACTTGCCCTCCTGGCGCTGCGCCTCGAGCGCGAAGTCGATCATCATGATCGCGTTCTTCTTGACGATGCCGATCAGCAGCACGATGCCGATGACGCCGATGATGTCGAGACCGGCGCCGGCGAACTCGAGCGCCAGCAGCGCGCCGATGCCCGCCGACGGCAGCGTCGACAGGATCGTCACCGGGTGGATGAAGCTCTCGTAGAGCACGCCCAGCACGATGTACACCGTGGCGATCGCCGCCAGCAGCAGCAACAGCTCGTTCGACAGCGACGACTGGAACGCCTCCGCCGCGCCCTGAAAGTTGACGGCGAAGCTGGCGGGAAGGTTGATGTCGCCAAGCGCGGCGTTGATCGCCTCGACCGCGCCGCCCAGCGACGCGCCGGGCGCGAGGTTGAACGAGATGGTGGTGACCGGGAACTGCTTGAGGTGCGAGATCTGCAACGGCGCCTTCTGGACCTCCACCGCGCCGATCGTCGGCAGCGACACCTGGCTCGAGGTCGAGGCCGCCGACGGCAGGTAGATGGCGTTAAACGCGTCGAGCGATCCCGCCATCGCCGGATCAATGTCGAGAATGACGCGATACTGGTTCGACTGGGTGAACACCGTCGAGATGATGCGCTGGCCGAAGGCGTCGTAGAGCGCGTTGTCGACCGTCGCCGCGGTGATGCCGAAGCGCGCGGCGCTGGCGCGGTCGAGGTTGACGACCGCCGAGCGCCCGTTGGGCTGCAGGTCGCTGGCGACGTCGACGATCTCGGGCGCCTTGGCGAGCCGCGCCAGCACGGTCGGCGTCCAGGTCTGCAGCAGTCCGAGGTCCTGGTTGTCGAGGGTGAACTGGTATTCGGTGGCGCTGACCGCGGTGTCGATCGTCAGATCCTGCACCGGCTGCATGTAGAGCGAAATGCCGGGAACGCCGGCGGTCTCCCGCTGCAAGCGGCGGATCACCTCGCTCGCGGTCGCCTGGCGCTGGTCGTGCGGCTTGAGGTTGATGAGGAAGCGGCCGGCGTTGAGCGTGATGTTGGAGCCGTCGACGCCGATGAACGACGACAGGCTTTCGACGTCGGGATCGGCGAGGATCGCCTTGGCGAGCGCCTGCTGATGCTCGGCCATCCCGGCGAAGGGAATGTCGTCGGCGGCCTGCGTGACGCCCTGGATGATCCCGGTGTCCTGCACCGGGAAGAAGCCCTTCGGGATCGTCACGTAAAGGTAGCCGGTGAGCGCGAAGGTCGCCAGCGCGACCAGCAGCGTCGCGGCCTGGTGGTCGAGCACGACGTTGAGCATCCGCGCGTAAAGGCGCGACAGCGTCTGGAAGAAGCGGCCGCCGCTGGCGTGGCGCCGGCCGCGCCGCGCCTCCCCGCGCTCGGCCGGCCTGAGCAGCTTGGCGCACATCATCGGCACCAGCGTCAGCGAGACGAAGGCGGAAATGACGATGGTCGCCGCGAGCGTGATGGCGAACTCGTGGAACAACCGGCCGACGACGTCGCCCATGAACAGCAGGGGAATGAGCACCGCGATCAACGACACGGTGAGCGAGATGATGGTGAAGGCGATCTGCCGCGAGCCCTTCAGCGCCGCTTCCTTCGGCAGGTCGCCCTCCTCGAGGTAGCGCGAGATGTTCTCGATCACCACGATCGCGTCGTCGACGACGAAGCCGGTGGCGACGGTCAACGCCATCAGCGACAGATTGTCGAGGCTGAAGCCGAACTGGTACATGATCGCCAGCGCGCCGATCAGCGACAACGGCGCCGACAGGCTGGGGATGATCGTCGCCGGGATGTTGCGCAGGAAGAGGAAGATCACCATCACCACCAGCGCCACCGCCAGCGTCAGCTCGAACTCGACGTCGCTGACCGAAGCGCGGATGGTCGTCGTCCGGTCGGTGAGCGGCGTGATGGCGACCGCCTGCGGCAGGTTGGCGGAGAGCCGCGGCAGCAGCCGCTTGATGCTGTCGACGACCTGGATGACGTTGGCGCCCGGCTGGCGTTGAATGTTGACGATCAGCGCCGCCGTCTGGTTCATCCACGCGGAAAGCTGGCTGTTCTCCGGCGCGATCTCGACCCGCGCGACGTCGCTGAGCAGCACCGGCGCGCCGTTGCGGTAGGCGACGACGGAATTGAGATAGTCCTTGGGATCGCGGATCTGGTCGTTGGCGTTGATGGCGAACGCCTGGGTCGGGCCGTCGAAGTTGCCCTTCGGCGTGTTGACGTTGAGGTTGCTGATGGTCGTGCGCAGGTCGTCGAGGTTGAGCCCGTAGGCGGCGAGCGCCAGCGGGTTGGCGTGGATGCGCACCGCCGGGCGCTGGCCGCCGGAGATCGACACCAGACCGACGCCGGAGAGCTGCGACAGCTTGGGGACGAGCTGGCTCTCGACGACGTCCTCGACGTCGGTGAGCTTCAGCGTCTTCGAGGTGACGCCGAGGGTGAGGATCGGCGCGTCGGCGGGATTGACCTTGGCGTAGACCGGCGGCGCCGGAAGGTCGGAGGGCAGCAGGTTGCCGGCGGCGTTGATCGCCGCCTGCACCTCCTGCTCGGCGATGTCGAGGTTGAGGTCGAGGCTGAAGCGCAGGGTGATCACCGAGGCGCCCGCCGAGCTCTGCGACATCATCTGCGTCAGGCTCGGCATCTCGCCGAACTGGCGCTCCAGCGGCGCCGTCACCGAAGAGGTCATCACCTCCGGGCTGGCGCCGGGATAGAAGGTCTGCACCTGGATGGTCGGATAGTCGACCTCGGGCAGCGCCGACAGCGGCAGGAACTTGTAAGCGGCGACGCCGACGAGGAGGATGGCGACCATCAGGAGCGTCGTCGCCACCGGCCGTTCGATGAACAGACGCGACGGATTCATCGTCTTCCCTCCGTCGCCGCCGCAGTCATGGGGTGGCGGTCGCCGCCGGCGTCGCCGGTTTGGGCGCGTCGACGCTCGCCGCCGGCGTCGCCGGCTTGGGCGCCTCGGCCGCGCCCTGGTCGCTGCGGCGATGTCGCTGCGGCGTCTGCCCGGCCGCCGCGTCGCTCGCGGGGCTCGGCTTCGCGCCGGCGACGCTCACCTTGGCGCCGTCGCGCAGCCGGTCGACGCCGTCCACCACCACCTTGTCGCCGGCCGCGAGCCCCGACTTGATCACAGTGTTGTTGGCGTCGGCCGGGCCGGCGACGATGTTGCGCGCCGTCACCGTCGAATCGCTCTGCAGCAGATAGACGAAGCTGCCGTTGGCGCCGAGCTGGATCGCCGCGTTCGGAACCAGCGTCGCGCCGGACAGCGTGTCGACCAGCACGCGAACGTTGACGAACTGGTTGGGGAACAGCGCCCCTTGCGGATTGGCGAAGGTCGCGCGCAGCTTGAAGGTTCCGGTCGTCGTGTCGATCTGGTTGTCGAAGGTGGTCAGGGTTCCGGTGGCGAGTTGGGCGACGTTGGCGCGGTCGAGCGCCGTGACCGGCAACGTCGCGCCGGCATTGAAGCGTGCGGCGATCTGCGGCAGATTGTCCTCCGGCGTGGAGAAGATGACGCTGATCGGGTCGAGCTGGGTGATCACCACGATGCCGGTCGCATCCGACGGCTGCAGGTAGTTGCCGGGGTCGACTTGCCGCAGGCCGACGCGCCCGCCGACCGGCGCGACGATGTGGCAATAGGCGATGTTCAGATTGGCGGTGTCGATCTGCGCCTGATCGCTGCCCATTGCGGCTTTGTCTTGCGCCACGAGGAACTGCTGGTCTACGACCTGCTGGAGCGCGATCGAATCCTGCTTGCTCAGCGTTTCGTAACGCGCCAGGTCGGACTGCGCCTGCTGGTAGAGCGCCGTGTCCTTCGCCAATTGCGCGTGGGCCTGGGCGAGCGCGGCCTCATAGGGGCGCGAGTCGATCTGGGCGAGAAAATCGCCGGCCTTGACGATCTGCCCTTCCTGGAAGCCGACCGACATCAGCTTGCCGGCGATCTGCGTCTTGATCGTCACGGTGGCGAGCGGCGTCACCACGCCGAGCGCGTCGATGGTGATCGGCATGTCGCCGGCGACGACCGGCGCGACGCCGACGGTCTGAGCGGCGGCGGATCCCGGCCCCGCGCCTGGCCCCGGCGCCGGGCCGGTGGACGGCGCGACGCCCGCGTACTGGCGCCAGGCGAACGCCGCCGCCGCGGCGAGCAGGATGAGGACCGCCAGCCTGCCCCAGCGGCGCTTCTTCTTCGCCGAAACGGCGGGCGGGCTCGACGAGACGGGCGCGGCCGCCTCGACCTTGTCCGGATCGACGGTTTCGTTCATTAGTCGGCCTCGCGCCGGGATGGCAGCCCTTCGCACAGACGAGCGGAAACATCAATTCACGCTTGAGTGTCGCGATTGTCCGCCAGAGCGACGACCAATTCAAGGCGCCAGGGGAGTTGCAATCCGCCGCAGCATGCTTCATAAGCGCGCGGTCGGGTGTCTCCCGTCACGGACGCGGGTGTAGCTCAGAGGTAGAGCACAACCTTGCCAAGGTTGGGGTCGAGGGTTCGAATCCCTTCGCCCGCTCCAAATTCCAGCTTGACGATGAAGGCGGAAAACGCGCCCCCGGGGGCGCTTTCGCGCGCCTGCGCGACGTCCGACCGCGGCCAAGGGGCGAAGGCGCGCCGCCGCCCCTCACGGCGAAGAGGCGCCGAAGATGGCGCGCAGGCCCTCGATGAGGCCGGGGCGCTGGCGCGTCTCCGCCAGCGCCGAGAGAAAGGTGTCCGCCCAGTGCTCGACGTCGTGCGCGAGCAGATGAGCGAGCATCGGCGCGTGGCGTTTGCGCCGCTCATCGAGCGGCATCGCCAGCGCCGCGCCGATCGCAGCGGCGAGGCCCTCCGCTTCGTGGGGGTTGACGATCAGCGCGCCGTCGAGCTCGGCGGCGGCGCCGGCGAATTGCGACAGCACCAGCACGCCGGGGTCCTCGGGATCCTGCGCGGCCACGTATTCCTTGGCGACGAGGTTCATGCCGTCGCGCAGCGGCGTCACCAGCGCGACATCGGCGGCGCGATAGAGGCCGGCGAGCGCGGTGCGCGAATAGAGCCGGTTGACGTATCGCACCGGCGTCCATGACGCTTCGCCGTAGCGGCCGTTGACCTTGCCGATCAGCGCCGTCACCTCGTGCTCGATCGCCGCGTATTCCTTGATCTCCTCGCGGCTCTTGGGGGTGATCTGCAGGAAGGTCACTCGCCCGCGCCACTCCGGCTGCACTTCGAAAAAGCGATCGAGGGCGTTGAGCCGCTGCATGATGCCTTTCGAATAGTCGAGCCGCTCGACGCCGAGCGCCAGCCGCTGCCCGGCGAGGCTGTCGACGATCTCGCGCACGAACGGCGAGCGCTCGGCGTTGCGCGCCGCCCGCGCGTAGACCTTGGTCTCGATGCCGACCGGAAACGCGCCGACGCGCGTGTGGCGGCCGTCGAGCGCGTAGACGTTGGCGCGGACGGCCTTCGCGCCTTGCGAGAGGAGATAGCGGGCGAAATTGTCGCCGTCGTTTTCGGTCTGGAAGCCGATGAGGTCGTAATAGACCAGGCTGCCGAAGATGTCGCGATGATTGGGCAGCGTCTCGAGAATGTCGGGCGGCGCGCAGGGGATGTGGAGGAAGAAGCCGATGGGGTTCAGCCGCCCCCGCGCGCGCAGCTCGCGCGCCAGCGGCATCAGATGGTAGTCGTGGACCCAGATGACGTCGTCGTCCTCGACGAAGGCCTCGAGCTGGTCGGCGAAGCGTCGGTTGACGCGCATGTAGCCGCTCTGGTCGGCGCGCGAATATTCCTGCAGGTCGACGCGGTAATGCAGGATCGGCCACAGCACCCGATTGGCGAAGCCGTTGTAGTATTCCTGATAATCCGTGCTCGACAGGTCGATGACGGCGTAGGCGACGCGGTTGCGCTTAACGAAGCGCGGCGGCCCGCGGCTCTCCTCGCTGATCTCGCCGCTCCAGCCGAACCATACGCCGTCGCGGTTCCTCAGCGCCGCCTTCACCGCGACCGCCAGGCCGCCGGCGGGCTGCTTGCGCCCGGAGGCGGGCAGGGCGACGCGGTTCGACACGATGATCAAGCGCATGCCCAGGCCTCCTCCCAGCTCGAAGACAAACGCGTCGCGGTGTTGATGATTCCCGCCATGGAATAGGCTTGGGGAAAATTGCCCCACAGCCGCCCGGTCTCCGGGTGGACGTCCTCCGACAACAGCCCGAAATGATTGCGGCAGGAAAGGATCGAGGCGAAGCGCTCGCGCGCCTCCTCGCGGCGGCCGATCAGCGCCAGCGCGTCGACGTACCAGAAGTTGCAGGCGAGGAACGCGGTCTCCGGCGCGCCGAAGTCGTCGTCGGCCGCGTAGCGCATGACGCGGCCGTTGCGCATGAGCTCGCGCCCGATCGCCTCGCAGGCGCCGCGGAAGCGCGGGTCGCTCGGGGCGAGCAGGCCGAGCTCGGCGAGCAGCAGCACGCTGGCGTCGAGGTCGGACGAGCCGATCGCGCCGGTCAGCGCGCCGCGCTTTTCGTCCCAGGCGCCGACGAGCAGGCGCTCGCGGATGTCGCGCGCGCCGTCGGCCCAGTAGCGCGCGCGTTCGTCGAGGCCGAGCAGGCGCGCGATCTTGCTCAGCCGGTCGCAGGCGGCCCAGCACAGCGCCACCGAATAGGTGTGCGCGCGCGCGCGCCCGCGATATTCCCAGATGCCGGCGTCGGGCTCGAAGGCGACCTTGCGCGCTTGGCCGCCGAGCTTCTCCAGGTGGCTGAACAGCGCGACGTCGCCCATCTTGGGCAGCCGCTCGTCGATAAACATCTGCGTCGCGCCAAGCACGATCGAGCCATAGACGTCGTGCTGCGTCTGGGTCGCCGCGAGGTTGCCGACGCGCACCGGCCCCTGCCCGCCGAACCCCTTGAGATCTGGGGCCGTCCGCTCGTCCAACGGGGTGAACGGCACGACGCCGTGGACGGGCGCGATGTTCGGCGAGCGCTCGGTGGCGACGGTGGTGAAATAGTTGATGTAGGCCTCCATCGTGTCGGTGGCCCCGAGCCGGTTGAGCGCCTGGACGACGAAGAACGCGTCGCGCAGCCAGCAATAGCGGTAGTCCCAGGTGCGCGCCGTTCCCGGCGCCTCCGGGATCGACGTCGTCACCGCCGCGACGATCCCGCCGGTGTCCTCGAAGCTCAGCAGCTTGAGGGTGATCGCCGCGCGCACGACCGCCGACTGCCATTCGTAAGGCGCGCCGAGGCGGCGGACCCACTCGAGCCAGTGGTCGCGGGTGCGGTCGAGAAACTCGCGGCAGATGACGTCGATCGCGCTGCGCAGCGGCTCGTCCTGGCCGAACAACAGGTTGACCGGCCGGCTCAAGGGGAAGCTGGTCTCGGAGAGAATGTAGGAGATCGGCGCGTCGGTGGTGAGCCGCAGCGCCTCGTCGCCGCCGAGGTAGCAGATGTGGTTCGACCCGACGCTGAGATTGCCGATCGGTCGCCCGTAGCGGCAGGTCGGCCGCGACTTGATGGCGACGCGCGGCAGGCCGGCGATCGGCTCGACGCGCCGGATGATCTGCGGCGCGCGGTAGATGCGGCCGTAGAGCTCGAAGCGCGGGGCGAAGTCGGTGACGCGGACCTTCGCGCCGCGCGCGTCGACGAGCTCGGTCGAGACGATCGCCGTGTTGCGGACGTATTGCGCGTCGGCGCCCTCGTCGACGGCGTCGGCGAGCGTCACCTCGCAGAAACCCTTCTCCTCGTCGCCCGCCAACAGGCGGGAGAACGCCGGATCGGAATCGAAGCGGGGAAAGCACCACCAGACGATGCGCGCGCGGCGATCGACCAGCGCGGCGGTCTGGCAATTGCCGATCAGCGCGAAGTCCAAGCCCGCGCCGACGTCCGCCGTCGCGGCGTTCATGTCGCCCACCGCCTGTCGGCGAGGGCGGCGAGCCATCGGCGCACCGTCGCCGGGTCGGCGAAGACCTCGGCGACGCCCGGCCGCGCCCGGCCGACCGCATAGGCGACGCCGCGCCGGTCGGCCGTCGCGGCGAACGCGGATTCGTCGGCCGCGTCGTCGCCGACAAACACCGGCGTTCGCCCCGCGAACGGCTCGCGCGCGAGGAAGCGCGCGACGGCGCGGCCCTTGTCGAAGCCGCGCGGCTTCAGCTCGTAGACGAAGCCGCCCGCGGCGACCTCGAGGTCGAGCCCGGCCTCCGCCTCGGCGAGCCGGCTGAGCGCGGCGCGGAGCGCCGCCGCCGCGTCCGGCGCGGCGCGATAGTGGACGGCGAAGGCGAAGCGTTTGTCCTCGACGAACACGCCGGAAAACTCCGAGAGCGCGGCGTCCAACGCCCGCCGCAGACGGCCGGGCAGCTCGGCGGCGACGACCACGACCTCGCCGTCCGGCTCGAAGCGCATCTCGGCGCCGTGCACGCCCGCCGCGCGCGTCGTCAGCGGCCGGAAAAGCCGATCGACGTCGGCGAGGGTTCGGCCGGTGACGATCGCCAACGCGCCGCCGAGCGCCGCTTCGAGGCGCGCGAGGCTGGCGACGAGTCCGTCCGGCGTCGCCACGCCGGAAGGCGTCGGGGCGATGTCGAGCAGCGTGCCGTCGACGTCGAGGAACAGGGCGGCGCGATCAAAGTCCAGGGGACGAATCGCCGTCGGCGCCGCGTCAACGGTGGTCATGTCCGCGCCTCCTTCGAGCGTGCGACCTTTCGCCGCATATGTGGCGATTGTCTGGCGCGTCGACAATGCGCATTTCGCGGCCCGCGCTGAATTTTAGAGCATTCGGCGTTTGCGTTGAGGCAGACGCTCGCCAGCCGACCCTGTGCGCCGCCGATCCCTGCTATATCGAATGAGGGGCGCGCCGATTCCACTGGCTCGCCCGACGCTTGACGCCCTCAGCTCGACGGGCGGTTGTAGACGTCGTCGAGGCGCACGATGTCGTCTTCGCCGAGATAGGAGCCGGTCTGCACCTCGATCAGCTCGAGGTTGATCTTGCCGGGATTGGCGAGCCGATGGGTCGCGCCGATCGGCAGAAAGATCGACTCGTTTTCGTGCACGATCGTCGTCTCCGCGTTGCGCGTCACCTCCGCCGTGCCCTTGACCACCACCCAGTGCTCGGCGCGGTGGAAATGCTTTTGCAGGGAGAGCCGTCGGCCCGGCGCGACGACGATGCGCTTGACCTGGTAACGGAGCCCGGAGTCGATCGACTGATAATATCCCCAGGGGCGGTAGATGCGCTTGTGCTCGACCGCCTCGCGGCGGCCGCCTTCCTTCAGCGCGTCGACCAGGCGCTTGACCTTGTCGCCCTGGTCGCGCCCCAGCACCAGCACCGCGTCCTGGGTCGAGACGACGGCGATGTCGTCGACGCCGACCACCGCGGTCAACAGGTCGCTGGAGCGGATCTGCACGTTCTTGGCGTCGAGCGCCACGCCCTCGCCGACGATCGAATTGCCGTTGGCGTCGCGCTGCGACAGCTTCCACACCGCGTCCCAATCGCCGACGTCGGACCAGCCCATCTCGGCCGGCACCACCGCCGCCCGTTTCGTGCGCTCCAACACCGCATAGTCGATCGACTTCTTCGGCGACTCGGAGAACGCGTTGGCGTCGAGGGCGATGAAGCCGAGGTCGTCGACCGCGGCGTCGAGCGCCTTCGCGGCGGCCTTCGCCATCTCCGGCTCGAAGGCCTCAAGCTCCGCGAGCATGACGTCGGCGCGGAAGAAGAAGTTGCCCGAGTTCCATAAATAGCCTTCGGCGACGTAGCGCTTGGCGGTGGCGAGGTCGGGCTTCTCGACGAAGGCCTCGACCCGGCGGGCCTCGCCGGCGCCGATCGGCGCGCCGGGGCGGATGTAGCCGTAGCCGGTCGCCGGCTCGCTCGGAGCGACGCCGAGGGTGGCGATGAAGCCTTCCGCCGCCGCCGCCGCCGCGGCGGCGCAGGCGCGCAAGAAGGCGGCTTGGTCGAGCACAACATGGTCGGCGGCGAACACCGCCGCCACCATCGCCGGGTCGCGCCGCGCCGCCACCTCGGCGGCGATCGCCACCGCCGGCCCGGAATCGCGGCGCGACGGCTCGAGCACGATGGTCGCCGTCGCGCCGATCTCGTCGAGCTGCTCGCGCACGAGAAAGCGATAGTCGCGGTTGGTGAGGACGACCGGCGTGTCGAACAGCGGATCGGCGACGCGCCGCATCCCGTTCTGGAAAGTCGACGACGGCCCGATCAACGGAATGAACTGCTTCGGCATGGTCTCGCGCGATTCCGGCCAGACGCGCGTTCCCGCCCCGCCGCACATGATGACCGGGAGAATCTTGCTCGCCATCGATAGCCCCGTCCTGTCGTTTCGCGCTGCGAATCCCTGAGCGAATTATGACGCTTGGACGGCGGCGCGGCAAACCGCGCCGCGTCGGCGAGCAGTCCTCTGCGCAAGCCTCGACTCGAGTTTGGCGAACGGCGCCGCCGACGGCCGCGCCTAAGCGTCGTCGCGTCGCGCGCGCGCGAGGCTTCGCCAGGCCGCGCCGACCAGCGCCGCCGCGAGCAAGGTCTTGAGCACGGTCGCCGCGTAGAACGGCGCGACGCCGACCGCCCAGGCCCGTTCGGCGCCGAGCGGCGCGGCGAGCCATAGGAAGCCGAGGACGAACAGCGCGACATGGCCGATGGTCATCGCGCCGACCAGGCGCAGCCAGTCGCGGTCCCAGCCGCGCTCGGCGAGCCAGCCGACCAGCGCCGCCGCGACGAGGAAGCCGACGAGATAGCCGCCGGTCGGGCCGGCCATGTAGGCGGGGCCCGCGACCGCGCCCGCGAACACCGGCAGTCCGACGAGACCCTCGGCGAGATAGAGCGTGAGCGTCGCCGCCGCGAGCCGCGCCCCGTAGGCGGCGCCGATGACGAGCACGGCGAGCGTCTGCAGGGTCATCGGCACCGGATAGAAGGGAACCTGGACCTTGGCCGAGGCGGCGAGGAGCAGCGTTCCGCCGATCGCGAGCATGGCGGCGCGGACGAGGCGGGAGGCGGCGCGCGAGGGCCACAGCGTGGCGATCAACGTCGCGTTCGGCGGTGTTTGCATGGCCCCATCCCTCTCCCTCGAACCTCAAGGCTCGCCGCGGCCGGTTCGCGCCCGGCGACGGATGCGGGTATAGACGGCGGAAGCGGGCGTAGACAAGACGGCGAATGCGCCGCCGCTTTCGTCCGCAACCGCCGGAGCGCGCCCTTGAGCCGCCGATCTTCCCCGGTTTCGCCGGCGCCGGCCGAGGCCGAGGCGCTCGCCCGCGGCGTCGCGACGCGGCTCTCGCCCCTTCTGCGCCGGCTGATCGCGGACAATCCCTCGCCGTTCACTTTCACGGGAACCTGCAGCTACGCCGTCGGCGAAGGCGAGGTGGCGGTCGTCGACCCCGGCCCGGCCGACGCGGCGCATCTCGACCGGCTGCTGGCGATGCTCGCCGGCGAGCGGGTGAGCTGCATCGTCGTCACCCACAGCCACCGCGACCACGCCGCCGGCGCGGCGGCGCTCCAGCGCCTGACCGGCGCGCCGATCTACGGGGCGCGCGCGTATGTTCCCGGCCGCGCCGGCGCGTCGCGCGCCGACGCCTCGCACGCGCTCGACTACGTCCCCGACGTCGCGCTCGCCGACGGCGAGCGAATCGCCGGGCGTGGCTTCACGCTCGAGGCGATCGCGACGCCGGGCCACGCCGCCAACCACCTGTGCTTCGCCTTCATCGAGCAGAACGCGCTGTTCTCCGGCGACTGCGTCATGGCGTGGTCGAGCTCGGCGATCATCCCGCCCGACGGCGCCATGGCCGACTACGCGGCGTCGCTAATGAAGCTGCGCCGCCGCCGCGAGGCGGTCTACTGGCCCGGCCACGGCGGCCCGGTCACAGACCCGCAACGCCGGCTCGCCGCTTTGGCGCGCCATCGCCGCCGGCGCGAGGCGGCGATCCTCGACCGGCTCGCGGCGGGCGAGGCCGACGTCGACGCGATCGTCGCCGGCGTCTATGCGGGTCTCGGCCCGTCGCTCCTTGGCGCGGCGAAGCTGTCGACGCTCGCCCATCTCGAGGACCTCGTCGCCCGCGGCCTGGCGGTCGCGGACGGCGCGCCGACGCTTGGCGCCCGGTTCCGCCGCGCCTCAAGCCTCACGGCCCCTGGGTCGCCTCCTGCACCGCGGCGATGAACTTCTCGACGCGGCGCGCGTTGGCGCCGAAATCGTGCCGGCCGACCCGCGACACCGAACGCAGGTCGATGCGCGTCTGGTTCGCCAGCGGGCGGATGCGGATGGCGATGTCGGAAACGAAGCCGAACAGCGGCGAACGCGCGATCGCCTCGATCTGCGCCACGCCGTCGACGCGCAGGTTGGGGGGGTTGGAGTCGACGACCTTCCAGCCGAGGTCGTTGGCGACGCGCAAGGCGAGCTGGTAGGCCTGCGCCGGCTCGAGCTCGACCAGCAGCGGCTGCGCCTTGGGATAGGCGGCCTTCTGCAAGAGCGCGATTTCGACCGTGCGCTGCGGCGGCGACCAGCCGGCGCGCGCCTCCCGCGCCTTGGTGGAGATCATGAACGAGGGCGGCGAATCGAGGTCGGTGGCGACGTCGGCGATCTGCGGCAGCCGCAGCGCCGAGAGGGCGAGATAGGCGGGATAGGCGATGAGCGCGAGCGCCAGCGCCGCGCCGAACGCCGCCTGGCCGGCGCCGCGCCGGCCGGTGCGCCAAATCACCGCCGCCGCCGCGCCGGCGAGCAGGACTGCGAGGATCGCCAGCGTCAGCGCCGCGCCGAACACGGTCAGCGCCGAGGTCGCGTCGAGGCCGGCGAAGCGCGACAGGCCGGCCGCCACCGCCGCCGTCGCCAGCGCGAACACGGCCGTCCGCAGGCTCCACGCCGCGGTGTTCGACACCGGCTCTTCGACGATCAGACGACGCATGAACGGGCGCGGCGCGGCGCCCCGCCGTCCGCCTTACTTGCCGCCGCCCTGGGCGAGCCCATTGCGCGCGCTGATCTGGCCGCTCGCTTCGGTGAAGGCCTTGTTCTCATCGCCAAGCTGGACCGTCGGCATGCAAAGCGGGTTGCACCAATAGGATTCGCGCGCAGCGCCCCGCTGTACGACCAGCACCGATCGGGTCGGCTCCACGTCGATGTCCTTTTCCTCGATTATATTGCCGGAGGCGTCGAGCGCAATCAAGTTGGTCTCGCCGTAGCCCTTGCCGGTGATCACCATCGCTTCGCCGCCCTTGAGCATGGTGACGTCGGCGATCGCCGGATTGCCGACGATCAGGGTGCGGACGCCCGCGGGGAGCTGGGCGACCTTCGCCTGGTCGAGCGTGACCTTCACCAGCTCGGGCTTCGCCGAGTCGGCGGCGGCGAGGGCTGCGGGCGCGAGCCCGACAGCCAGCGCGAGAGAAAGGGTGACGTGGCGGAGCATGGCGCGGCCTTTCGGACGGCGGGCGCGAGCCCGCGCCGTCAAGAACTTACGCCGCCATTGTCGCCCGAAATTAGTGAACGAACCCTCAACGGGGAGCCTTCCCCGCGGGCGTCCCCGGCGTCACGCCCGCTCCAACCCGACGACGGTCAGGCCCTCCGGCACCGCGGCGGCCGCCAGCGCGGCGTCGCAAGTGGCGAGCGT
>Ga0326728_10007015_pt1 | contig 29603 bp, 24 predicted proteins | sample MB3enrmetagenome_FD_207602 | JGI IMG/M metagenome (GOLD analysis project Ga0326728, IMG submission 207602) | Lab enriched peat soil microbial communities from McLean, Ithaca, NY, United States - MB31MN | ecosystem: Environmental > Terrestrial > Soil > Wetlands > Peat | place: USA: New York... | reverse complement strand
AACTCCCGGCCCGTTTGACAATGTGCTGCAATATTTAATCGCGCTTAGTAACCAATTCTCGAATCCTGGTGTACGGGATGAGGTGATCCATGGTGGCCGTGGTAAACACTTTTCCGTTCAAACGCAGCAGCAATTGCCGCATATCCTCTCGCCTTTGTCGGAACCCGCGACCATCGATACAGGCGATTACTTCATAACTCGGGCGTCCCAGCGCTACATGCTCATTGCGCTGAGTCTCCAATTCCTTTATGCGAGCCACTTTGTCTCTGGCTGTCCCGTCATCGCTCGTGATCTTTGCCTCGATTACGGCAATCGGGCTAATTTCGTCAGGAATGCAGAAATCAGGAGCTTGACCAAAGCCTGGAATCCTTTCCGCCCTCCCTGTCTTTCGGTAAGATACTCCGGCATTTCGCAGGCGCTCTTCAACGGCATTTTCCATAACCTCTCCCACCAATTCCGAAACAGCGTCGCGATGCCCGGCAAACGGACGTCCCAGATAGCGCTCATACAGCAGGACGGCATAAGGGACATTTTCGCCGGTTGCATACCTGAGAGACTCGAGACCGCTCTGAGTGTCAAATTTAGCCAGTCGGTGGATGAACCCTTCCTGGTGCTGCGGGGCCCCCTTGACTATGTAGCTGATGGCAACTCTGATGAGTTGGTCGAGCCTTTTCATCGTCTTCGGGCGAATCGGAGGATTGCGGCCCGAGTTAGGGGCATTCTCCACCTTGTCTCCATACCGGGACAGGACCTTTCGGATGTAATCCGGGTCGTCTCGGCACCGTCTATCGAGAGTCCGGGCAGCACCCTGGGTTACGTCGCTGCCCAGTTCAGAACGAGCCAACTCCGCCCACTCCAGCGCGGTCATCCCCAAAATTGATCTGATGACTCCTAAAACTCGGCTGTTTTCCAGTAATGCGGCGTTTACAGTCGTTTCAGAAAAATCCTCAAAAGCCTTGCTCGTGCGTTTCAGAATTTCATAGGCATCACGGAAGTCGATGTACTTGGGGAAGCACTTGCCCATAGGCATGAGGAGAAACTCGGATACCTAATCGGAGAAGACAGCATCCACCACTTCTTCCAGATGCTGCTGGAGTTCTTCAGGAGACAGCTCAAAGGGCCGTTTTACCGCCATCAAATCCTTCTCCGGGTATAGACGCCATGATTATCTTGACGAGGCGTTCAGCGTCAAGTACCTCCCTTAGGTTACCAATTGTTGCCCGGGCGAGTCCCATACGTTCCTGTGGGGTGGACCGTGATTCCCAGCCCTGCCTCAACCGGTTGATGGCTGCTCGTGCTATGTGTCCGGCGAGCAGGCATCGGATATCTCCTTCGGTAACGCGAAGCCCGGCTTCGTGGAGAGCAAATAGATCGGTATGCAACCTACCCTTGACAGTTTGCGATCCGGCGCCAACTACTACTTCCCGGCATACGAAGACAGAATCGAGAATAGATGATTTGGTTCGGGCTATATGGAGCGATGCGCCCATTTCCGCCGGGGCCGGCAACGTGGCGGTGCAATCGAGTCCCGCGTCCAAAACGGCCACGATTATCGGAATGTAGGCTTCCGGGTGGTTATGGTGGAAAGTGAAAACAAAAGGAGCTCCCGGCTTCAGGGCATTCGCATAATGACGGAATATTTTCGACAAGCCCTTGGTGAAGTGCTCCAGGCCTCGCCCCATGGCTTCGTTGCCGGTGAGTTCCTGTAAGGTCCTGGTCGATGGCGCCTTGAAAGCGTCGAATTCATTCGTAAGCACCATGCGCAGCCATACGTAGCAAAAATCCATTAGTTCAGCGTACTGAACATTGTCAAAATAGGGCGGATCGGTAAAAACTCCGTCTAGTGAATTAGGCTCAAGCCGCACTCTTTCCGCAGATTGTAAATTTATCCATGCTTCGCGGGCGTTGGCTCCGGGAAACCGCGTCACCTGTTCGGCCCTGATGCTCTCCCCCAGTATGGGGACCAATTCTTTCCGGCGACCTTTGTGTCTCGTCTCAAAAGGCTGCAGGCAATAATCTTTGGCCCTGCGGTATTTTTCAATAAAGTGGCGGAAAGCTCCTGCTCCAACCCTGGGAATGCCCAGCAAACTGTTTTCACATTGGACCAGTCCCACCGGGAAGCCGTGGACACTAAAAATATCCTGGCACTTCAGTGCATATGTATCATAGCGCGCGAGCATGTTCTGATAACGAAGGAAATCGGAGAACACCGTGAGCAGTGCGTGCCTTTGTGGGGTCTCTTCAACTGCGGAGATTCTCTTGAGCAGTAAGCCCAGCCCCAGGAGTTGTCGTTCATTGAACATCTCACGGAAAAATTTATAGCCCCAGCGGTGGAGGCGTTTCGTTTCAACTCCCGGAGGAATTGGGTCCGATGGGATCAACAACTCGGACGACCTCTCCTGCAGTGCCCGCTTCGCCTCCAGGCATCTCTCAAGGTCGTCTTTATCCGGGGTTTTAAAAAAGCGTCCCCGGTGGGTCGGCTCACAGGCTGGACAATGGTATTCAATGGCCCACATACGATGTTTGGGCGGCCCGGACGGGTTCTTCTCCGGGTAGGAAAAAACATTGGAGCAGGCAGAACAATTTATTTTGTTTCTTTTTGCGGGTCCATCGACAAATACTGGCTCGCCGCAGGCGTGGCAGGGCGCCGGACGAGCACCCGTAGGCTGGTCTTTGAATTCATTGAGTTCGCCACATTTACGGCAAACCACCACGTGATAGGGATGCCTTTCGGCTTCGGCCAGCAAACAGCCGGGGAAAAGATCATTTTCGGTCCCGCATTGTGGACAGGTTTGAGTTTTCACCCACAGGAAGTATTTGACGCCGGCTAGCCCACCACAGCGTTTGCAGGCGGTGACGTATAAGGAACCGATTTCTCGTTCCAAATCGCGGATTACCGACTCGGCGGTCTGGCCGAAAGCGTGCAGATCGAGAGGAGCTAGTGCCTGCCGAACGATCCAGAACGCCATCGGGTTAATGTCGGCGCCAATCACGCTGAAACCCAGGCGGTTGGCTTCAAAAATCGGGGTGCCGCCCCCCATAAAGGGGTCCGCAATAACCCCCTCGAACTGGTGGGCTCGCCAGTAATCTTCCTGCAAAGAATTCTCACCATTAAATTCCGCCAGTAGGAGATTGCGGAATACTGTGCCGGGACGGCGCGCAAACCACTTGTGAATTCCTATGATCGGCCGGTAGTTCTGTTGGATCTGTTTTTCTTTTTGCGCAAGGGAAGCGGTAAATCCTATGTCGAAGCGGGACTCCAGAGTGCCGTGGGACGGTGCTTGTTCGGTCCGGGGATCATTTTGCCGCGTTGGATAAATGATAACAGCTTGTCGCATCCTGCCCCCGGGATTTAATCTCAAAAAACGGTTGTCCAATGCCTTCTGGATCTTCGGCCAAACAAGATAGATGATTAAAATAGTATAGATTCCATTGAAAAGTGAATCAAAGGGATATTTTCAGATCTCGATTCGATCTGCGCAGAATAGCGAGAACGTCGTCTCTTCTCATGACGGCCCGTCAATTGATTTTCATAATTCTTAACAGTATCATTGCATAAAAACGTCTACAACCTTGACGGCAAATTTGCCCACTTTGGCCTTTTCAGGATTCAAAAGGAAAATACGGCTCATGGAAAAGATCAGGCTGGGAATAAGCGCCTGTCTTCTTGGGGAAAAAGTCCGCTACGACGGGGGCCACAAGCTCGACCGATTCCTGACGGAAACCCTTGGAAATTATGTCGAATACCTGCCCGTTTGCCCCGAGGTGGAGTGCGGGCTTGGGGTTCCACGGGAATCGATGCGTCTGGAGGGTACCCCGGAATCGCCTCGGCTGGTTACGGTCCGAACCGGGAGGGACTTCACCGACCAAATGCTCGATTGGGCCGGCGAGCGGGTCCGTGAACTCGATGGAGAAGACCTGTGCGGTTTCATATTCAAAAGCGGTTCACCGAGCAGCGGTATGGAACGCGTTAGGGTCTACGGCGCAAATAGTGCGGCAAGAAAGATGGGGACGGGTCTTTTTGCCTCCGTCTTTATGAGGCATTTTCAACTGACTCCGGTAGAAGAGGAGGGCCGGCTGCATGACCCGATGCTTCGGGAGAATTTCATCGAGCGTATCTTCGTTTTCAAGCGTTGGCGCAAGATGCTCGACCAGGGAGAAAAGCTGAATCAACTGATGGATTTTCATGCACGGCACAAGCTGCTTATTATGGCCCACAGCGCCAGACACCTCCGGCTCATGGGGAAGCTTGCCGCGGAGGCGAAGGGCAGGGACTTGAGTTCGGTCTTCGCCGAATACGGGAAGCTGCTAATGGGAGCCCTCGAATTAAAAGCCACCGTTAAGAAGAACACGAACGTGCTTCAACACATGATGGGTTACTTTAAAAGACAGCTCTCCGGCCGTGAGAAAATGGAACTGATCGATGTGATTTCGCACTATTACAACGGAGATCTTCCGCTCATTGTTCCAATCACTTTGATCGGACATTATGTGCAAAAATACGGGCAGGAATACCTGAAGGAACAATACTATCTATGCCCTCATCCGCTGGAGCTTCGACTGCGAAATCACGTTTGAAGAGGCTGCGAACCCCCCGGCGTTATTTACCTGCGGCCTACCGCGAAATCTCCCGTATAATTGATGACCGCCCAGGCCGTATGCGCCTCCGCGTCTACCCCGTAGGTCCCGAGGCCGTAGCTTGAGTTCCATGGGCCGGATACGAAAGCTTTTGCGCCGCCGGCGTTTAAGTCCACTGCATCGACCCACCGGCCGGAAGAATCCCTCGAAACAAGCCCGGGAACGTGTTTGGATTTAACCGATTTGCCATAACTCATGGAGAGAACATAGACGTGGGACCGGCTGCTCCCTGCGTCCGTCATTCCCCATAGGGTCAAAACGTCGCTCGCGATTGCGCGTCCGTTTACCTTGCCGGGGGACCATCCGGTATCGACGGCTTTGGTCAGTTGCCTGCATTGGGACCCTCCGGTCGCAATCAGGCTTCCGTCCGTCATTGTGCTGTCGTTTTTTCCGCTGAGTATCCGGGCCGTCGTGCGAATATAGCCCTTTTCTCCGCGGGCGATGGCCTTTGTGGTGTCGTCGGTCAAAATATAGCTGCCGCCCCGGGCCACCAGGATCTCCTTGCCGTTCAAACTGTAGCCCCAGGTCTCCCTTTTCGAGAAGTTCAAAAGGGGTGTGACCTGCGATCCGGCGCCGCTCGGACCGTTGGGATAGTCGGCGCCGGAGAGCCAGTTGCCGGTGGTGTCCGCATAGTAATCGACGCTCACCCGGGGCCCGTCGACGGTGAAAATATAGTAGCCAAACCCACCTTGTTGGTGCGAGATCGAAGTCTCGCGGACCTTTTGGCCGAACCAGTTTGCATCGTCTAAAGGTTTTGGCGTGTAGAATTTGGTGCTGTCGCCCGTGCATATGAGTTCATGGACGCTCGATGCGCCGTCCGGGCTGGTGATGACGGAGCGTTGGTGCATGTGGTCGTGGCCGGAGATATAATAGTTGACGTCATTGCTCTTGAGAGCGGCGAAAAAGGTGTTCTGCATGTCGGGATTGGCATTCGTATAGCCGATGAAGGGCGAATCCTGGTGGCTCTGGGCCATGAGCGGCTGGTGCGACAATACAAAGGCATGTTCGGTGCGGCGGGTTTTCTTGTCGAGCGTGCTGTTGATCCACGGTTGCTGGTCGCCGATGGAATAGCCGTACTTGAGGCGGACGGCTTCGATGCATTTGCCCGGCGTCGCCCAGTTGTCGATAATGACGAAACGGGCACTGTCGCCGTGCCGGCCGAAATCGAATGAATAGCTCATACCTTTCAGATCGGAACTGACCTCTGTCGGGCTGCTGAAGTTCGAGCCCACATGGAATGTCCTGCCGTCGGATCTTTTGAAATTGCCGGATTGCGTTTGCGGAAAATTTTCACGGAAAACCGGAATCGCGTAATCGTTGGCAGGCTCGCCAATGGTCTCGTGGTTTCCGCGCATCGGGAAAAAACCTATGCCGGCGTCGGTCAATGACTTGGCGGCGGCGGCACGGGCCTTGATCCCAGCGTTGCTTCCATTGTCGGTCAGATCTCCGACCTGGATTACGAATTCCACGCGGGCTTTGATAAATTCCGGATTGATCTGTTCGATGATCGATGCGGGCACCGAATCGGAATTGTTTCCTCGGGGATCGGTGGGGCACGTCCATTGCGTATCGCCCATGACGCCGAATTTCCATGGCTTCGCCATTGCCTGTGTGGCCGCAAGGATCAACGCGGCCGCCAACGCGATGGTCAGTACGCATTTTATCCTGAAATTCGATCTTCTATCCATCCCACTTCCCCCGGTGTCGAAGAAAATATGCTCCAGGCCGGTCAGTTCACGCGCGGGGGCGCCGGGTCGCTTTCACTTTTTTGCGGACGGGAATTCCCCGGACTCCGCAAAGCTTTGCGGCCGTGTGCGCCGGTGCGCGTGGGCAAGAAAAAACGTTTCGAAAAAGCGGCTCTGAACCCGCCGTTGTCTTTATCCGGGTGTTCAGTCGTCATGAGGTAAGGCCGGTGTGCTCATCATCATCTTGCCGTACGGCCTTTAGAATCGAATCATATTTGTGAGTTACAGACTGAAGGGCTTCAAAGGATTCCCTAAGTTCGTGGAGTTTTGCCTCCATCATGACTCCCAGAACCGCCATCCGGTCTTCATACCCTATGACGTTTTGAAGCGCGCGGTCTATTTCGTCCTGGTAAGCCTGGAGAGAAGGCCGCTCCTTAAGGAGCCGATCTTTTGCCTTGAGAGCTTCGGCAAGCCTCTGCTCGCTGGGAGCTAGACTCCGTCCGGCGTTTGGGGGTGTCTGAAACCATATCCGCTCAGCCATTTAATCCTCCGATCAGCAGCAGGTCAAAATGCAATAACTCCACGGCGGCGCTGCCGGAACCGAAGCAGTTTGATTTTGGCCGTCGGGAGAAAATTTCGCGGGCAATGGATATCTCGATTTGCCCGAATAATAAAATGAACCGTTATCGTATATTGTAAAGGGGTAATTTAGGGGGGATGCAATAGGTAGCTGATTTACCCAAAACATGGAGGTTGGTTCAAATCCGTACTGTGTGAGACAGAAGCAAGAGTCTTTGGTTTTCGTCGTCGTAAGGACATTTTATTCTTGCGCTCGGGCGTTTCGATGCACACTATTGCCAATGAGCAGGCCTTTGCTCCGGTTTCGCTAATGCGAGTTTTTCAAGGCGGATTTGCGGCGGCCTTATTGGATTTTGGCTCCTTTGAGGGCTCATATCATGATTGAACACCTCGACCCGGTTTTGCTATCACGCATCCAGTTCGCTTTCACACTTTCTTTTCATATTATTTTTCCGACTTTTACCATCGGACTTGCGAGCTGGTTGAGCGTGCTCGAATGGCGATGGCTTCAAACCGGCAACCCGGTCTATGCCGAGACATACCGGATGTGGGTCAAAATCTTTGCGGTGACCTTCGGCATGGGCGTCGTATCGGGTGTGGTCATGTCCTTCCAGTTCGGTACAAACTGGTCCGTATTTTCAGACAGGGCAGGGAACATACTCGGTCCGTTGCTTGGCTACGAAGTGCTGGGCGCGTTTTTTCTCGAAGCTTCATTTCTTGGAATCATGCTCTTTGGCTGGAACCGGGTGAGCCCATGGATTCATTTTGCCTCGACCGTTATAGTGGCCCTTGGGACCCTGATTTCGGCATTTTGGATCCTTGCGGCGAACAGTTGGATGCAGACGCCGCAAGGGTTCAGGATCGGCGAAAACGGCCTGTTGTATCCTTTGGGATGGATGCCGATCATCTTCAGCCCTTCGTTTCCTTACCGTTTCGTCCACATGGTCACGGCCGCCTACCTGACCACGGCCTTTTTCGTGGGAGGCGTCGGGGCCCTGTACCTGAGGCGGGGACTGCATGCCAGGCAGGCTCGCGTCATGTTTGGAATGGCCATGATTATGGCGATTTTCGTCGCTCCCCTGCAACTTTGGTTCGGCGACGAGCACGGCCTGAACACACTCGTGCATCAACCGGCCAAAGTGGCCGCCATCGAAGGCCTATGGGAAACGCGGCGCGGAGCGCCTTTAAACCTTTTTGGGTGGCCGGACCAGAACGCGGAAAAAACGCTGTATGCAATCGAAATACCTAACCTTTCAAGCCTGATTCTTACCCATGACTGGCATGGCGAGGTCAAGGGACTGAAAGCCTGGCCCAAAGACGAACGACCGCCGGCGCCCTGGGTCTTCTGGTCCTTCCGCGTCATGGTCGGACTCGGCATGTTGATGATTTTCACGGGCTTGAGCGCGCTCGTCCTCTATCTGCGAAAGCGTCTCTTCGACACGAAATGGTTTCATGCCTGGTGCGTGGTCATGGCTCCGGCCGGATTCGCCGCCGTGCTCGCGGGGTGGTTTGTCTCGGAAATCGGAAGACAGCCCTATATAATTTATGGCGTCATGCGAACCGCGGATGCCGTTTCTCCGGTCACGGGGCCGCCTGTCGCGATTTCGCTCGCCGCCTTTTTCCTTACGTATTCGGTCGTGTTCGGAGCCGGGAGCTATTACATCGCAAAGCTGATCAGGCATGGCCCCGATATCGAACCGGAAGTTTATGGTTCCCACGGCGTAAAAGAGCCTCCACTGATTACGAATATTGTTCCGGAAGAGGGGAAACGGGATGGTCAACCTTGAGGGCTTGGTGGATGTTCCGCACATCTGGTTCGGCCTGATTGCCACGGCGCTTTTTCTATATGTATTGCTCGACGGTTTCGACCTTGGGGTCGGCATATTGTTTCCCTTTGCGCCCTCGGACCAGTGCAGGGACAGTATGATGAACTCCGTCGCCCCTTTCTGGGACGGAAACGAGACCTGGCTGGTGTTGAGCGGCGGCGGGCTTTTCGCCGCCTTTCCCCTTGCATATGCCATCCTGATGCCGGCGTTCTACATGCCGGTCATTTTGATGCTCCTGGGGCTTATTTTTCGAGGAGTGGCCTTCGAGTTCCGCTTCAAGGCGCTCAAGTCCCGTTTTATCTGGGACTACGCTTTTCACTTTGGATCGATAGTCGCCGCGTTTATGCAGGGCATGATCCTCGGGGCCTTCGTCCAGGGAGTGCATGTCGAGGGGCGCAGCTTTGCAGGACATCCGTTCGATTGGCTGAACGCATACAGCTTCATGACGGGAGTGGCCCTTCTGTTCGGTTATGCGCTGCTGGGTTCCAGTTGGCTGATAATGAAGACCGAAGGCATCACCCGGGATTGGGCGCGGAAATGCTCGGTGTATGTCATGGGCTACGTCGCCCTGTTCATGGTGATCGTGAGTATCAGCATGCCGATGATGAATGCCGGCGTAAAAGAATTGTGGTTCAGTGTGCCCAACGTGTTCTACCTTCTGCCTGTGCCTCTGGTGACAGCAGGCCTTTTCATCTTGTTGTGGCGCGATTTGCACAAGGGCGCGCAGACTCGTCCCTTTTTCCTCAGCATAGGTATTTTCCTAATGGGGTACCTTGGCCTGGGCATCAGCCTCTGGCCCTGGCTGGTCCCGTTTGCCTTCACGTTCCGGCAGGCGGCCGCCGTGGTTGAGTCTCAGTCTTTCCTGCTGGTCGGGACCGTCCTGATCCTGCCGGTTGTTCTTGCCTATACCGGTTTCTGCTACTACCTCTTCAGAGGGAAGACCTCTAACGAGGGCTACTATTGAACCTGAGAGAATTTATTTTTTCGACTTTTCACTGAGCTTGGCCCTCATGAGGTCGGCCATCGTCCCCATGGAGGAGCTTTTCTTTAAATACTGGGAATAGTTTTCGTCTGCTTCTTTTTGATCCGCTTCGCTTTCGCTTCCTGCCAATGACAAAGAGATACGCTTGTTTTCCCTGTCGATGCCGTCGATCTTAACTTCGACTATCTGACCTTTTTCCACGGCTTCGTGCGGGTGCTTGATCCTTTTGCCCGCCCCAAGCCTGGAAATGTGGATAAGCCCATCCACTCCGGGGGCAAGCGAGACAAATGCGCCAAAGTTCGTCAACCGAACCACGGCCCCGTTGTGGTGCGAACCCGGAGGAAAATCTTTCTCTATGCTCTCCCATGGGTCGGGCAGGGCTTGTTTCATGCTGAAAGAAAAGCGATCCTTCTCCCAATCCAGCTTCATGACCACAACTTCGACTTCCTGGCCCACCGTGAGCAGCGCATTTATGTCTTCCACCCGCTCCCATGCGATTTCCGAAATGGGAATCAGTCCCTCCACGGCGCCTATCTTGATAAATGCGCCGAAGCTGTGAATCGATCCGATCGTTCCCTTGACTCTGGCCCCTTCACGCAGACGGCCCTTTTGCTCGTCCTTTTGCCTTTGGCGTTCGTCTTCCAGCACAAACCTGTTGGACAAAACGATATTTCGTCCCTTCTCGTCGTATTGAGTGATGCGGAATGCAAGCCGGCTGCCCAAAAGTTCTCCGGGGTTTGCCTCGCGCTGAAGGCCCATTTGAGAAAAAGGACAAAAACCGCGCAGCCCTCCGGTAATCTTGATCTCGAAGCCACCCTTGATCTCTTTTTCGACCACGCCTTCCACAGGTATTCCGTTCCGATACGCGTCTTCCATGTAATATTGTCCGGCCTGGCCGCCTGTGATCCTGGATGCGAAACGCTGTCCGGTGTCGTCCGATGAAATGAAATAGGCCTCGATGAGGTCGCCCTCCTGCACCGAAGGCTTTCCTTCCTCATCGAGAAATTCCTTGATGTCCAGATAACCTTCGCTCTTGCCGCCCAAATCGATGAAGATCCATTCGGGCGAAATCTTGACGACCCGCGCCTTCAGCTTCTGCCCTGGATTCAACCGGACAGGCTTTACAAAACTGTCCCGCAAGAGTACAGCGAAGCTTTCCTCTTCCATGGAGTTTTCTTCGATTATTTCGTCATTTTTTTCATTGTCGTCGTTCATCTGCCTATCAACCCTCTCTGAAAAACAAATTTTGAAACTCGAAAGTTAATCATCTATGAAGTTAGTTATCTATTATGATGGGATGTCAACGCAAAATCAACCGGACCCCGAACCTGGTATTCAATTCGGAATTACGTCCGGCGCCGTCTCCGGATCGGTTGATTTTCATAACCCTGGAAAATCCTCCGCATGGAATTGAGCCTCGAAGAAAATTCTAACGAGCCGAAAATTTGGGGTCAACGATATCTTACGCAAGCTAAGCAACAGGAATAACAGAGAATATAGTCCATCTGGATGCCTTTCCCATGCATCACCGGTGTCCCTGCGGCGATGTGTCGGCTCCATTTTAATTTTAGCCCCGTTGAAAGCCTGCCGAAATAGTGATGAATGAGAGTTCCTTTGTGAAAAAGCCGCGGTGCCGGTTTGCTTTCGCAAAAGCAGTGCACGAGGCCGGGCCGGAACAGGGTCTATATTAGAGTAAACCAGTATCATCGAGCGACTTAACCCTGATGAGGATGTTATGGCTCATAATACGAATATCCTTCTTACCACCGGCACGAATGAAATGGAAATCATGGAATTCTATATCGATGAAGTAATCGATTCGACAATCCACCGTGTCTGCTACGGAATCAATGTGGCCAAGGTGGTTGAAATCATTCGCAAGCCAAAAGTAACCTGTCTGCCCCTTACGCCTCCGGGTTTTCTTGGAACCTTCCTTTCACGCAACAAAGTTATCCCAATCGTGGACCTGGCGATACAACTTGGAAAGAATAAGCCCGAACAAGAAACAAACCCGTTAACCATAGTGACCGAATTTAATAAATTCACCCTTGCCCTGGTAGTTTCCGGCGTGAACCGGATCCACCGTTTGATGTGGGGTCAAATAGAGCCCGCCGGGCAAGTTCTGGGCTGTATGACCAGTTCCGTTACGGGCATTGTTAAAATGGAGGATCGGAACATATTGATTCTCGATATGGAAAAGATTCTCGGGGAACTTAATCCTCAATATGCAATCAAAGATAACGTGGAAATGTGCCCTGCAAACGCAGATGTTCGTTACAAGGCGTTGATAGTAGATGATTCTTCACCGATCAGAAAAATTCTTTCGAAGAACCTTGAAAAGGCCGGTTTCACTATCCGGACAGCGGGGGACGGCTGTGAGGCATGGGAATGTCTGAGTGAATTGAAAACCCTGTCGCAACAAAACAATCGCCCAATTTACGATTATCTGGATATAGTCATTTCCGATATCGAAATGCCGCAAATGGACGGGTACAGTCTGTGTAAGTCGGTAAAACAGGACCAGGTGCTGAAGGCATTGCCCGTTGTGCTCTTTTCCTCGCTCATTAATGATAAGCTGTTCCACAAGGGTCAGTCGGTGGGCGCCGACGAACAAATATCGAAGCCTGAAGCCGCAAGCCTCGCTCAGCGGGCGGGGCAATTAATCGCTCAGTACAGAAATATCCAAACCCATTAGGAGTCTCAAAGTACTTCTGTATCAGTGCAAGTTATTGCGGACACAACAAATGTGAAGGATGGAATCAGGTGATATACAAAAACATGACGGCTATGGTTGTGGATGATTTTGCCACGATGCGGCGCATTGTGAAAAAAATCCTGAAAGATCTTCAATTCGAGGAAATAATTGAAGCCGAAAATGGCGCCGAGGCGCTCGGCCTGCTCGAATCCAATAAAGTTGACCTGATCGTCTCGGACTGGAACATGCCGACGATGACCGGGCTTGAACTGCTCAAGCAGGTGCGAGCGGACGATCGGCTGAAAGGCCTTCCGTTTCTGATGGTTACCGCCGAGGCCCAGAAGCAGAATATTATAGAGGCGATCCAGGCCAAGGTCAGCAACTATGTTGTCAAACCCTTTACTCCGGCAGTGTTTGCTGAGAAACTCTCCAAGATTATACCGCAGGGAAAGTGATAAGGACCATGGATATTAAAATGATCAATCCCTTTCTTGCCGCGGCCATGCATGTGCTGAAAACAATGGCTCAAATCGAAGCCAAACCGGGAAAGCCGTTTCTCAAGAAAGACGATCTTGCGCTGGGAGATGTTTCCGCGATCATCGGGATCACCGGTGCGGTCCAGGGGTCGATGGCCTTGATTTTTGCCGAAGACTGTATCAAGGACATTGCCTCGAACCTCCTGGGGGAGCCTTTCACCGAGCTGAATAATGAGGTGAGAGATGCCGTCGGCGAACTTGCCAACATGATCTGCGGAGATGCCAGAAGGCGCCTGGCTGAAGGTGGATTCGTTCTCCAGGCTGGAATACCGACCATAGTCGGAGGAAAGGGTCATACCATAATGCACGTAACAACCGGCCCGCGCCTCGCCGTTCCATTCGAAACGTCTCAAGGCAGTTTCATGGTCGAAGTGGCGTTCGGTGGATAGGCGTGATCCGGCGCCTGCGCTGTGGTGTTTCATCATCGGTTCGACTGGACACAGGGCCGCGCGGCGGCGTTTGGTGAGGCGGGAAGATCGGGCCGCTTTTTTGGGCTTTTCCGTATCAGACGGGAAGAATTCTTTCGGGGTGCGTATAGATACTCATTCCGTTTTCGCGCAAAAAACCTATCAGCGTGATATTCAGCCTTTCAGCCATCTCGACTGCCATGCTGGTTGGCGCCGACAGCCCGGCAAGGATTTCAAGACCCAGCACGGCGGCCTTCTGCACCATCTCGAAACTGAGTCGTGACGAAACTATCGCAAGAAACGCCTCCTCTGTTTTTCCCGCGTTGACCAGCGCCCCGATTGCCTTGTCAAAAGCATTGTGCCGGCCTATGTCCTCGGCAAAAGCCAACGGATTTTGCCGGGGGTCGAAAAGACAAGCCGCATGGGTGCACCCTGTGATCCGGAACACTGTTTGCCGGGCTTCGAACAATTCTTTGAGCTCCAGGATGTCACCCGCTGGAATGCCGTGGAACGTCCGAACCGGAGGGATTTCGGAATATATTTCTTCGGCCCGGGTCTTGCCGCACACTCCGCAACTGGATTTGCTGAAGTGCTCGGGCCTGCCCTGGTGCTGTGCCACACCGTCCGATCGATTCGGGTTCAGGTATACAAGCACCCTGCGGTCTCCCGGGATGGTTTTGCAGTGTTTTATTTCAAGCAGGTCGTTGCGGGAGGCGATGATGCCCTCCGTAAAGCAAAATCCCGCGGCGAGATTGATATCGTCGCCGGGCAGGCGCATGGTTATGGCATAAGGACAATCGTCGATGTAGATTTCAAGGAGTTCTTCCACCGCAAGATCATAATCGGCGGCGAAAAAACCGTCGTCCTTGAACCTGAGGGTATTGTGCCTGAGTACCTGGCTTGGTTTTTCTTTTTCACTCAAATTCGTGATTTGCCGATTTTCCTGCAGATCTCCGCAAAATTTGCTGCCCTGATACGGTCGCTTTCCTGCTCCTTGCGCGCGCGTGCGGTCATGGCGTGCCGCGCTGCTTCATCAGCGGCATCATCCTGCGGCCGCCGCGGGGATTTTTTCGATCGCCACGGCGCACGCCTTGTATTCCGCCGTCTTGGTTACCGGGTCGAATACTGGATTGGTGAGCCAGTTGGCGCAGCCTTCACGAAAATGGAAAGCCATCCACGCCATGCCCCGAGGCACCTGTTCCGTCAGTCTGGCCTTCACCGTCACCTCTCCACGCCTGGACGTCACCCGGACCTTCTCACCATCTTCAATGCCCATGGTCCTCCCGTCTTCTGGCGACATATCAACGGTTTCCTCGCCGAGCAGTTCGTTCAAACCTTTCGATCTCCCGGTCTGGGTGCGCGTATGGTAATGATAGAGACGCCGGCCCGTGCTTAGAACGAACGGGTACTGCTCGTCCGGAACTTCGGCGGGAGGGGTCCAATCCACCGGGATCAACTGCCCGAGGCCGCAGGCGAACTTACCGTCGCGGTGCAGGGTGGAAGTGCCCGGGTCGTTAGGCCCCCGGCATGGCCACTGCAACCCATCGCCTTCCAGCCGGTCGTATTTCACGCCGGCCAAAGCCGGGGCCAGGACCGATATTTCATCGTCCCATATCGCCTTGGCGCTGTCGCTGGGCCAGTGATGTCCCATGCGACGGGCGATTTCTCTGAAGATCCACCAGTTTGGCATGGCGACCCCCGGGGCCTTGCTCACCGTGCGAACCCTGTTTACCCGCCGCTCGCTGTTCGAAAACGTGCCGTCGTTTTCGCTCCAGGCCGCGGCCGGCAAAATTACGTCGGCGAACCGGGTCGTCTCCGTCGGGAAAATATCCTGGCAAACCAGGAATTCGGCGGACTGCAGGCAGTGTTCCACATGCGCGATGTGCGGTTCGGAGTTTGCGAGATTTTCGCCGAAGATATAAAATGCTTTTATCGTCCCATCGGCCAGGCCGTCCATCATCTGAGGCATCATCAAACCGGGTTTGGACGGAAGGTCGCTTACCCCCCACGCGGCTTCGAACTTTGCCCTCGACGCCTTATCGGCAACCTGCTGGTAGCCTGGAAATACGTTTGGCAGAGCGCCCATGTCACACGCCCCCTGCACGTTGTTTTGCCCCCGCAGGGGATTTACGCCTGCGCAATCGAAACCGACGTTTCCGAGCAACATCTGCAAATTTGCGCAGGAAAGCACATTGTTCATCCCGCAAGTGTGCTCGGTAATCCCGAGCGTATAGGCCAGCATACCAGGTCTTACCTCGGCCAGACGCCGGGCCGCCCCGCGGATGATCTCCGGGTCTATGCCGCTGATTTGCGCCGCCCGCTCCGGCGGATATTCCATTACTTTTTCTCTTAGCGCTTCGAAACCCGTGCAGCAGGCAGCCACATAATCCTTGTCAACCAGGTCTTCGGTTATAAGTACGTTCATGAGGCCGTTCAAAAGGGCGATGTCGCTGCCGACCCGAATCTGAAGATGCAGCGTCGCATGATCGGCAAGACCCGTGCGGCGTGGATCGACAACGATCAGGTCGGCTCCGTTTTGAACCGCATTCTTTACAAAGCTTGCGGCCACGGGGTGAGCTTCCGTCATGTTGGTGCCTATGGCCAGGATGAGCTTGGCTTTTGCAAAATCGGCAAACGAATTGGTCATTGCTCCCGAACCGAAAGATTTCGCCAGACCGGCGACGGTGGGGGCGTGTCAAGTGCGCGCGCAATTGTCTATATTGTTCGTCCCGATTGCCGATCTTAACAACTTTTGCATCTGGTAGGAATCTTCGTTGATGCTGCGCGAAGAGCTCACCCCGGCAATGGAGTCCGGACCGTATTTTTCCCTGATCTCCATGAACCTGGATGCAACCAGGCCGAGCGCCTCGTCCCAGGATGCCTCGCGAAACTCGCCGTTTTCTTTGATCAAAGGCACCCTTAAGCGTTCCTCGGAATATATGAAATCATAGCCAAACCGGCCCTTGACGCACAAACGGCCGTCATTTGGCGCGCCTCCTTCTACGGCGCTCACCTTCGCGATCTTGCCGCCCTTGACGTGGAGCCACATCTGGCAGCCGACTCCGCAATAAGGGCAGGTCGTGCGGACTTTTTTCATCTCCCATTCACGGCCCTTGCCCTTTGCCTTCTTTTCCGTCAGGGCGCCGACCGGGCATGACTGTATGCACTGGCCGCAGAAAACGCAGTTGGATTCCTTCAACGTACTGTTGTTGAAGGTGGATATGAAGGAATCCGAACCCCGGCCCGCAATGTCGATCACCCCGTTTACCTGCACCTGCAAACAGGCCCTTACGCACCGGCCGCACAAAACACACTTGTTGTGGTCGCGGACAATCATCGGGCTTGTTTCGTCCTTTGGCCGGGCCTTGAATTCTGTTTTTATTCGTACTTGGTCTATCTCATGTTCGTAGACCAGGTCCTGCAGTTCGCAGGCGCCGTTTTGTTCGCAGAGCAAACAGTTGTGGTCGCCGTAGGCCAGGAGCAGTTCAAGGACCGTCTTGCGCACCCTCCTGAGCCTGTCCGTATGGGTGCTCACCACCATTCCATCGGCGGCGGGAGTGGTGCACGACGGCGGAAGACCGCGCATGTTTTGAATTTCGACGATGCAAAGGCGGCACCCTCCGTAGGGAGGCATTTTCGGATGATGACACAGGGTGGGGACGTGAACGCCGCTGTCTCTCAAAACCTCCAGGACCGTCTGACCCTTGCGGCCGGTTACCCGCAGGTTGGTGACGTCTTTGCCGTTGACTGTCAGCGTGATTGAATCATCCAATTTTTCGTTTTTGCCGTTCATGACGACTGGAATCACTCCTGCGTCGCCCGGACCGCGAGCCGTATTAACCCTCGGGTGCCGGCACGATAATTAGCTCCGATCCGAAAAGATCGGCCTGGAAATGATGCAACTGCACAAGGCGCACTCCACCTCGGAATCCGTGGAGCATCGGACTGCATTGTATCATATTTGGCATAACGGCCCTGCACAAAAGCTGTTTCGCCTAAAGTGAGGGTGTTCCCCTCAATGGCCGTGGACGTGTGAGTCCACAGCACTCTAAGCTGCTCCAGAAGGTTTATTTTTACATCTTCAGCCAAGCCTCGAAGGAACTCCATTGGGGGACCTTTTCATCAGGTTTTCTTTTTTCAGTGAGATTGTATCATTTTCAGCGCGCTGACGCGAACGGCAAAAGACGAACCGTCTATTTTGGATTCCCTATGTGCCACACCCTAAAACCATGAAATCTTCCATTTTACCTGTTTCCTCTCCTTGTTGCCGTGTACGATGCTCTCCTTTTTCAGCTCTTTCGTTAAATTGCTTATGAAAAAAGACAAACCGCTGGAATAGACAATTTTCAGAGGAGATGATAATCTCTATCCGAGAGGAGATATGAAATGCAGATTTCGCAAAAATGCCAATACGGTCTTCGGGCTATTTATGAGCTGGCCAAGCATGATGGCTCGAAGCCGCTCAAAATTGCGGAGATTGCGCGCAGGCAGGTCATTCCATTGCGATTCCTGGAGGTCATTCTCAATGAACTGAAACGGGGAGGTTTTATCCGGGCGCTTCGAGGAAAAGACGGGGGCTGTATGTTGGCGCGTCCCGCCGGCGAGCTGACGGTGGGCGAAGTGATGAGGTTTATAGAAGGCTCCTTTGCCCCGGTCGGCTGTGTCAATGAAGACCAAACGGATTCCTGCCCGCTCCAGGGAAGGTGCGTTTTTCTCCCCCTGTGGGGAAGGGCCCAGGATGCGCTGGCAAGCGTCTATGACGGCACCAGTTTCCAGGATCTGATCGATCAGGAATCCCAATTGGCCGAAAACTATGAGTCCTGCCTCAATTACACGATCTGAGGCTCCATCCCGCTTGAACTCGCCGAGAGACGGCCTGGTATATGTCCCCGTGGGCTGTCCCCTGAATATCTTCGGGCTGTGAGACCATGAAAATCGAAAAGGCCGCAATCGAAGACGCTCCCCTGATCCTGGCGCTGCAGAAACTGGCTTACCTGAGCGAGGCACAAATCCATAATGACTTTTCGATTCAGCCGCTGACGCAGACCCTGGAAGATCTCAAGGGCGAGTTCAAATCCCGTGACGTTTTCAAAACTGTCCGGGGGAAAGGCCTGGTGGGCTCGGTGCGAACGATCGTAAGCGACGGTACGTGCTACGTCGGCAAGCTTATAGTGCATCCCGCGTATCGGAATCAGGGGATCGGCTCCGCGCTCATGAACCACGTCGAAAGCTATAATGTGGCGGCACAAAGATTCGAACTGTTTACAGGCCATCTCAGCGTGCGGAACCTATCCCTGTACGAAAGGCTCGGCTACCGTGAATTCAGGCGGGAAAAGGCCAACGACAAACTTACTTTGGTTTTTCTGGAAAAACTGCGCGCAATTCAGCAATCCGAGCCATCACAAGGCCGGAACTCGAAATAAGAATTTCGCAGGCAAAGCCGCGACTGAATGAACAAAAGGTGGCGGCGCTATTTGAGCCCATAGAATGACCGCGTATTGCTCTCCGTGATCCTTCCAGCCTCAGAAGTAGAAATCCCTTTTATGCGCGCCAGCTCTCGAATCGTGAGTATTACGTCGGCGGGGGCCGAAATCCTTCCCTGATATTCGACCGGAGCGTCGGTTTCGGCCATGATGCGCTCAATGGGCGCAAATGCCGCCGCTTCTCGGTGAAAGGGGCTGTAGGCAAGTGCCGGTGTTACGGAAATAAAGTAGCCCGAATCGAGGATTTTGGACAGGACTTCCTTTTCACCCGTGAACCAGTGGAATACTGCCCTCTCGATCTTCGATGAAGAGGTCATCTCGTATGTGCGTGCATGCGAAAATCGGCAGTGAATGATTACGGGCTTATCCGCTTCTTTTGCCATCGAAAGGAGCCGTTCATAGACGTCCCACTGCACCTTTTTTTTGACCTTGGCTTTATAGTCGATGCCGACCTCGCCCATGGCAATGCAAGATGGGAGGTTTTCCTTTATGAACGCGAGGTTTTGTTCGATTTCGCCGGTGGCGATGGACCATGGATGGTATCCGAGCGCCGGATAGACTATCCCAGGAAAGGAGCCGGCGATATCGAGCGTCGCCCGGTTCGACTCCATATCCATGCCGACGCCTATTATGGCGCTCACCCCGGCGGATGTGGCCGTTGAGACCGCCGAGGAGATATCGGCTATTTCGTTAAGATGAGCGTGTCCGTCGATCATAAAATCCCACCAAAGACAAGCAGGTCACGAAGCACACGAAGAAGACACGAAGCGCACGAAGGGAACCGCCAAGAAAGATCGAAGGGATCACAGGACGAATCGTTTGATCCCGTTTCTCACTCCATCTTTTTTTCCTTCGTGTCTCCTTCGTGTGCTTCGTGAGAACCGAAAAGGAGAAGGGATTTTGGATAACCCTTTTCTCTCCCGCCCTGCCGCTGCCTTTTACAGTGCATCACCGCGCGTTCGCTTTTTTCCCGCGTTCCCGAGTCTTCGTTCCTCCGCTCAGGTCCTTCACCCCGCCTCTGCTTTTCCCGAAATCTTCCGCGCTACATAACTATAAATACCGTCGATATCGTCCGCATCGAAATGCCGGAATTCATGGTCGCCCCGAAACCAGGTGATCTGCCGTTTCGCGTAGCGGCGGGTTTCCTGCTTTATAAGGCGCGTTGCCTCACCCAGCGATAAGACCCCCGATATGTGCGCGCTCATCTGCTTGTAGCCGAGTGACTGCATCGGTTTCACCTGAGTGGAATAGCCCATGCCAAGAAGCCTTTCGACCTCGTCCTTTAAGCCCGTTTCTATCATGGAGTCCACCCTGCGTTGTATCCGCTCGAATAATACCTCCCGCTCGCGGTTGATAAAGATCTTGATTGATGGAAAAAGCTTTTCTTTAAAACCGTGGCCTTTTTGCAAAACGGAAAGGGCAACGCCGGTCAGCTCGAAAACCTCGACGGCGCGTAAAATCCTTTGCCGGTCGTTCGGGTGGATCCTGGCCGCCGATTCGGGGTCGATACGCAATAGATCGCTGTAGAGCCGGGCGAGGCCCTTGGACTTCTCATCGGCAATGAGCCTCGCCTTCAGTTCGGGGTCCGATGAAGGCCCGGGGCATATGCCCCCGGTCAGGACCCTCATGTAGAATCCGGTGCCTCCCACGACAAGGGGAACATGGCCTCGTTTTCGAATATCTTCGATTACGGGAAGGGCGAGTTGGAGGTATTTTGCCGCATCGAAGGGCTCATCGGGGTCGGCTACGTCCAGGAGATGGTGGGGAATAGCCCGCCGCTGTTCCAGGGACGGTTTGGCGGTCCCGATATCCATATGACGGTAAACCTGCATGGAATCGGCGTTCACGATTTCAGCCGAAATCCTCGATGCGAGTTCGATTGAGAGCGAAGTCTTTCCTGATGCAGTCGGACCGGCCAGAAGGACCGGCGGAATACCGCGTGACGGCTCAGCTTCTCTTGAAGAATTTGAAGATCTGCTCATATGTCAGCTTGTATGAAAGAGGCCTGCCGTGAGGGCACGTAAACGGGGTATCGGCCGAATCGAGCATTGAAAGCAAAGCTCTAATTTCCTCTGTTTTGAGCCTGCGGCCGGCTCGCACCGATCCGTGGCAGGAGGCCGTTCGGGCGAGTCCCAGCAGGATTTCTCCCTCGCTTGCCGGGCACTCCTCCTCGGCATAGCGCAGGTAGTCTCTTAACAGTTCTTCCGGCTTGATCTCCGAAAGGATCGCCGGAAGTGCGTGCACGGCGAAAGATGCGCCCCCGAAGGGCTCTATGTCGAACCCGATATCGTGAAGGGATGGGAGAATGCTTTTCAACAGCACGGCTTCTTTTGGCAAAAGGTCTACGACCGCGGGCCGGGTGAGAAGCTGCGAGGCACTCGAAGCCTTTTTGCACAGGCTGTTAAAGACTATCCTTTCATGCGCCGCGTGCTGGTCTATGATGATTAGTCCGTCCGGCGCCTCGATAAGTATGAAAGAATTGGCTAGCTGCCCGATGACGGTAAGTTTTGAAAATCCAAACTGTTCCGCCTCGGTTGCCGGTTCGAAGACGGCAAAAGCTTCGTCCTGCGGCGGCCCCTGTGAGTCCGGGACCGTCTCCTCGGACGTTTGGCGCGGGACATCGGAAATTGAATACGGGCTGCAGCCTTCAGCGGCTTCGATCCCGAAAGGGTTGCCGACAAACGGGACCGGCGGTCCGAATGACATCTGAGCTTCCATCGCCGTTTGCATCCGATGGTCCGCCCGGTTTTTTTCGAAAGATCGCGCCTCGGGCGGTGTGAATTCGTACGGCCTTGTGCGAATGGCCGAAAGAGCCCTAAAAAGGGCGTCCCGCAAAATCGATATGACTTCTCCCGGATTTCTGAACCGGACTTCTCTTTTTGATGGATGCACGTTTACATCGACAAGCGCCGGCGGAAGGTCCACAAAAAGAAGCGCGACGGGAAATTTGCCGCGCGGGATGAGGGCTTCATACGACGTCAGGACGGCCCGCTGGAGCAGTCTGTCCCATACGGCCCTGCCGTTGACATAAAGAAAAAGGCTCTGAGCGTTACTTCTCTGTACATCCGGAGGCACAAGAAAGCCCGAAACCTTCACGCCGTTTTTTTCGAAATCTACGGGCGACATCGACCGTGCGATTTCTGCTCCGAGCGCCTGTGCGGCCCTTTGAATCAGCCTATCGCACCCGGGGTATTCGCAAACGGTTTTTTCTCCGCTCGACAGTTGCAGGTGGACCCGGGGATTTGCCAGGCAAATGCGCAGAAACTGGTCCGAAATATATGCAAGTTCGGTTTCCGCGGCGCGCAAAAACTTGCGCCTCGCCGGCACGCAGTAGAAAAGGTCGCGGACGAGAACCTGAGTGCCCGGAGGACACCCCTTGTCCCGTACGTCTTTCAGGACGCCGCCTTCAACTTTTATGGAAGTTCCGCAAAGGGCCTCATGTTCACGCGTGGTAAGCTCAAACCGGCTTACAGCCGCAATGGACGGGATCGCCTCCCCACGGAACCCGAGCGAAGATATGGCGTCGAGGTCCCGGGCGGACCTGATCTTGCTTGTCGCATGCCTTTCGAGCGACATGAGCGCGTCCTCGGGGCTCATCCCGCACCCGTTATCCACCACGTGGATTTCCCGCCGTCCTCCATCGAGCAACCCGACGGAAATCCTTGTGCTCCGAGCGTCGATGCTGTTTTCGATCAGCTCTTTCACCACGGCGGCAGGACGTTCGACAACTTCGCCGGCGGCAATCTGGTTACACAGAATATCCGGTAAAATCGAGATCTTGCCCATGCATTTCCCCGGGGACTAAAGCCTATTGACAGATAAGTCTCATTCCAGTACTTAAAAGGCTCTTAACATATTTTATCATACCGTAAAATCTCCAGGTAAAAACAGCGCCAGGGATTTTCATTTCAGCGGGAGATTGAACACCTGCGGTCAGCAGGGGTTTTGGGGGCGCATCCATTGAGGCCTGCGTCTCGCAAAACCGGTTCCCAGGAAAGAATCGAGCAGCCCTATGGTTTCCAATCCCTACCAGCCGCTGGTAAGTCTTCTTTCCAACATCCTGGAAGCTTATACAACAGCTTTTTTTATTTTCGATCCAAAAAACCGGCAGTTGAACCTGGCTGCGGCGCAGAGCCTCAGCAAGTTCATCCCGCCCGAGATCTCCTTGCCCCTGGAGGGCAGCGGTATTCTCTCCCAGGTGCAGAAAGTCGGTCAGACCATACACCTCGATAAGCTCCACGAAGCCACTTCCTCCATTCCGCTCACCCTTCCTTTCTACCGTGAAGGCGAATCGCACATAAAGGGGCTTTATGCCGTTCCGGTAGCGGGCGGAGCGGCCGTTCTCTATGTGGATACCAAGTATGGCTGGGGTTTTAACGATAAGCAGCAAAAATGGATACAGGAGTTTGCCGGGCTTCTCGGAGGAATTTTGAACAGCCAGGAGGACGGAAAGAGGCGCGAAAACTTCGCCAGGGTATTCGAGGTGCTGACCCAACTCGATGAAGTGGCCTTCAAGGGCTACGCCCTCGATAATTACTGCGAGCTTTTCGTGACCGAATTGGCGAAGCTGCTTGGTATGGATTACGGCTTTCTCGCTTTGAGGGAACCTGGGAAGAAAACCTTCCACACCCTGGGCTGCACGTCAAACACGCCTAGAGGCCCCGCCACCCAGAGTTTTCCCTTAAAGCAGGGTCTTATCGGCTGGATATTGCAAAATCAGAAGAAGCTGCTCATAATCCGCTTGAATCCGGATACACCGGACCATTTCCTGTTTTCCCGCGGTGAAAACCTTCCTCACATGGGCACGCTCTGGGGAATGCCCGGACAGACTTCTCTGGGCTATGAACTTGCCCTCGTTTTCCTTTCCAGGCAGATGATCGACTGGGACGGGGATTCCGAACGCGCGGTTGCGCACGCCTTTCATTTTCTTCAGCTTCTTCTCGAACAAATCTATTACAAGGAAGAGAACGAGGCCCTTCATTCATACGACATTTGCACGGGCCTTTTCAGCGCCCCGGCTTTCGAGTCCAGGGTCGAGGGTCTGTTTCACGCCTCTATGCAATCCAACGCCCCTTTTGCTCTCGGGCTCATTCAATTCGAACCCTGGCAGATACTTACCACCAAAGTTCTGCCGAAAAGAATCCGGCAGCTCCAGCGCGAACTCGCATCCGCTCTTTGCGAAGCTTTGCCGCCCGGAGTCCTGGTCGGGCAGCTTGCTCAAAACCGCTTCGGCCTTTTGTTTGCCGAAACGACCGTGCAGGAGGCTGAAAGCCTTCTTGCCGAACTCGTACGCTACGGTAAGATCGCGCTCAAGGGAATCAAGGGAATTAAACTCCACGCCTACATATCCTCGGCGGGGTTTCCGCAGGACGTGGCAAAGTTGGAGGAACTCTGGCCCCTTGTCAACCAGCGGCTCTTTGCGGCCTTTGGGCTGAAGCCGGAAAAAGCGGTCTCCTAAACAGTTGACCTGTTGGTTCATTGTCTATAGACTCCCTAATGGAACTGATCGGACAGAAGGGTCATATATGCTTGGATGGCTGTTTTCATATTTTTCGAAAGATCTCGCGATGGACCTCGGGACCGCCAACACACTCATCTACCTGCGGGGTAAAGGAGTGGTGCTGAACGAGCCTTCGGTTGTCGCGGTCAACCAGGATACCCACCAGGTCGTGGCGGTGGGACAGGAGGCCAGAAACATAATCGGAAGGCACGGGCACAGGATCGTCACCATTCGCCCTCTAAAAGACGGCGTCATTGCCGACTTCGAAGTGACGGCCGTGATGATCAAGTATTTTCTGGCAAAGGTTTTGCGCAGAAGCCAACTGTTTCGCCCGAAGCTTGTCGTCGCGGTCCCGACCGGGATCACATCGGTTGAGAAAAGGGCCGTAATCGAAGCGGCCGAACAGGCCGGCGCCAGGTACATACACCTCGTCGAAGAACCGATGGCCGCGGCGATCGGGGCCGGCCTTCTCATCGATCAGCCCTGTGGAAACATGGTGGTCGACATCGGCGGCGGGACAACCGAAGTTGCGGTTATCTCCATGTTCGCGGTGGCCTACAGCGAATCGGTCCGGGTGGCCGGCGACGAGGCCAATGAAGCGATTTTGCGCTACATCCAGCGCGAGCGCCAGATGATTATAAGCGAGGTCCTTGCCGAATCGGTCAAAATGAGGATAGGTTCGGCCGTCGCCCCCGAAAGGCCTGAAACGATTTCGATAACCGGTAAGGAAATCCTGTCCGGCATACCCAAAACCTTCACCGTATGCGATGAAGAAATACGCGAGGCAATAAAGGAACCCGTGACGGCAATAGTCGAAGCCGTCAGGCGCGCCCTTGAAAAGACTCCCCCCGATCTCGCGGCCGACATTCACGACAACGGATTTTGGCTCGCCGGAGGAGGAGCGCTTTTGAGGGGCCTCGATAAGCTTTTGTCCGAAAACACCATGCTAAAGGTCAATATCGCCGAAGACCCGCTTACCGCCGTGGCCCGTGGCGCCGGGTCCGTGATTGAAAACCTGGACTTCTACAGGAACGTTTTTATAAATTAGGCGGTTTTCGTCCGGCGACAGCGACCAGGGGGAAGCTACGGTCTACCGGAGCAACGGTTTTTTCCCCTGACGCCGGCGCAAAAAAGACTTCCCCCAATCGGACCCTAAGGCCGTCCATCACGCATTCCGAAAGCGTCGCCGACGCTACGGCGCCTTTTCCACTCAACAAGCAAAGACCGCGAACGTCATGAAGAGCATCGAAAAAAGCGCCAATATCGGCGTCGATCTTGGAGGGACCAACCTCAGGGCGGCCCTGGTGGACCGTCGCGGAAAGATCCTTGACGTGCGCACTGCGCGAGTGCCGGCGGAAGGCCGGGCGATTTCAAATGAACTGGCGTCCCGGTGCCGCTCGCTCGTTCACGCAGCGGCCGATCTGGGGCTCGATGTTCGCGCCGTTGGGCTCGGGGTCGCCGGAAAAATCGACAGGGCGGAAGGTTCGGTCATCTTTTCGCCCAACCTGCCGAGCCTGAACGGCTTTCCCCTCGGACGGGATCTCGGGCGGGAATTGGGAGTTCCCGTTGTTATGGAAAATGACGCTAACGCCTTCGGCCTGGGCGAGGGCTGGACGGGGGCCGCCAGGGGAATCCGGAACTGGGTCGGGATCACGCTTGGCACGGGCACGGGCGGCTGCCTTTTTCTTAATGGAAAATTGTGGGAAGGCGACGGCTTGGGGTTTTCGGGTGAGATCGGCCATATGATCGTGGAGCCCGGTGGACCGGCTTGCCCATGCGGATCGAAAGGGTGCCTGGAAACTTTCGCATCGGCGCGCGCGCTCGTTTCAGGAGCAAGACGGGCCATTTCCCTGCAAGAAGAGGACTCCCCGCTCAGGACGCTTGAGGGCAGGGGGAAACTAAACGCGGAAACCATCTATGAGTGCGCGTCAATGGGAGACCCGACGGCGCTTGGCCTTTTCCGCAAGATGGGCTGGGCGCTCGGGATCTGCCTGGCAGGCGTTTTTTCGCTTCTGGGGATCAGGTTCGCGGTTGTAGGAGGAGGCGTCAGCGCCTCCTGGGACCTTTTCAGCGAAACGCTGAATAAGACTCTGGCTCAAAACGCCTCGATGCTCGGCCCCGGCTCGGCTGTCGTCGCGCGAAGCAGCCTCGGCGGCGATGCGGCCCTTATCGGCGCAGCGCGGCTTTGCCGTAAGCGTGGGTAATTCTGGCGATTTTTTTGGATGCAAGAAAGGTGGGGATGGAGACCTTCGTCCCCACCCCCTTTTTCGCCCGGCCGGGCCTTGAGTTTTGAGATGGAACCTTGTGTCAGAACCGAATGAGATTGGAGCCGTAGTTCAGTCCGCCGCCGAACGAAACTGTCGCCACAAGGCTGCCGTCGTGGATCATATTGCACGCAATAGCCTCATCGAGGGCTATAATCACGGATGCGCTCGCGGTGTTTCCATACCGGTGGAGATTTATGAAGAACTTCTCGAACGGGATGTTCAGGGTCGATGATATCCCTTTCAGAATATTGATGTTCGCCTGGTGACAAATGAAGCAGTCAACGTCATCCAAGGAAATGCAGGCCTCCTCGGCCAACCTGGTCAGGATCTCGGTCCCACGCTTCATTGCGAACTCGTAGACGGCGCGCCCGTTCATTTTCAGATAGACCGAGTTCGGATGGGGGAGCCTGTTGAAAGGGATCATGGTCCCGCCCCCAAAGACTCCCACCGTGTCCCACAGATGGCCGTCCGACCCGAGACATGAATGCTGAACGCCCTTATCGCCGTTGCCCGATCCGAAAAGAATCGCCCCGGCGCCGTCGCCGAAATAGGGCAGGGTGCTGAAGTCGTTCGGATTGAGAATCTTCGAATACATCTCCGCCGCAATGAATAGTATGTTGTCGAACCTGGCGGACCTTATCAGAGAGTCGGCAAGGCAGATGCCGTAAGTGCTGCCCGCGCACACCGAATTTATATCGAAGGCGAAGGCCCCGGGCGCGCCCAGGCCTGCCTGGGTCCGGGTGGCCGTGGGAGGCTGCACGCGATCGGGGGATGATGTCGAAAGTATGATCCCTTGCACCTTCTCAACCGGAAAATTCGCTTTCTTAAGGCAGTCGAGGCCGGCCTTTATCGCCAGGTCGGAAGTACATGACTCTTCCGGGGCGATCCTCCTGGAGAGGACCCCGGTCTTCAGGGCGATGCGCGGCAGCGATTCGGCCGGAAATTGAGTCAAATCGTCGTTCTGGACTACTTTGTCGGGCAAATAGCTGCCCGTGGATTTGATAATTGCGCTTTTCATCTTAGTCGGCCATTCTCTGAAGGTTGCATGAAAACAAAGAGACAGCCCGGATCTTCCGGAAAGTTTATTGACCGGATATGTGGACCAATCTTAGACAGGGGATTCGATTCCGCGCGAATGAGGCCTGAGTTCGAACAGGTAAAAAGACGCCCGTCCCTTTTTCGATACGGGCATTTTAATTTATGATATCCACCGATCAATGGGGCAAACACAGTATTTGAGAATACACTCGGGAAGTGGAAAAGCGGTTTTTTCTCGTTCGCCTTTACTTTTTACGATATTTCCGATTGGATCAGTTCGCAGGAATCTTCGGCAAAAGGAAAAAGGCAGCTCATATCGAGGCTTCCGATATAGCTGTTTAAATCGGCAATCCGTTCAACCCTTAAAAAGCGCTCCATTCCGTCTATTATCTCGATGGAGGCCAGGGGATTTATGAAGTTGGCGGTCCCGACCTGGACCGCCCTGGCCCCTATCAACAGAAATTCCAGGGCATCGGTCGCGTTTGTTATGCCGCCGATTCCTATGACGGGGCATTTGACCGCGCGTGTGACTTCGTAGACGCACCGAAGGGCGATGGGCTTTACGGCGGGTCCGGAGAGCCCACCCAGAATGTTGGCCAGCCGCGGCCTCCTGGAAAAAATATCGACCGCCATGGCTGCCACGGTGTTTATGCAGGAAATGATGTCGCTTCCGGCCCCTTCGGCGGCCCTGGCAATCTCGGCGATGTTTGTCACGTTGGGCGTGAGCTTGGTGATAAGCGGCAGGGTCGTGGCCCGCCTGACGGTTTCGACCACTCTGGATGTCATCTCCGGATCGGTGCCGAAAACCATCCCGCCTGCTTTAACGTTCGGACAGCTCACGTTTATCTCGATTGCCGCCACACCCGCCGCATCGTTTAGCCTGGAGGCAAGCTGACGATATTCATCGAATGTCTCACCGAGGATGTTCGCAATCACCGGCACGCCCTGTTCACGCAAGAAAGGCAGCTTCAATCTCACAAAGCTGTCTACGCCGACATTTTCCAGGCCTATGGCGTTTATCATTCCGGCAGCGGTTTCGACTATGCGAGGAGGGGGGTTCCCCGTGCGGGGTTCAAGCGAAATCCCTTTGACGACGATCGCCCCCAGACGCTTCAGATCGAAAAACTTCGAATATTCCTCACCATATCCGAATGTCCCCGATGCGCTCATAACGGGATTTTTCAGGCGCAGCGGCCCTAGCTGAACAGCCAGGTCCGGGGAGGTTCCATCTGCTGAACTGAGATTTTGTTCCATTTTATCGATCCTGCCGAAAAGATTGGGCCGTCTTCGCATACATGGACAAAACTCTCGGGTCCGGGGCCGTCCGGTTGAGAAGCAGGCAGCGCGCACCCGAGACAGGCCCCGATGCCGCAGGCCATGAGCGATTCCATCGAAAGCTGTGCGAGCGTGTCATGCGAAAGCGCCCATTGCGCAACGTGATACTGCATCGTGAGTGGTCCGCACGAATAGATCTCCAGGGGCCGAAAGTTGTCTCCCGATGCGCATTCTTCAAACATCTTGGTAACAAAGCCCCTGTAGCCGAAGCTGCCGTCATCGGTTGCCACGCGGACCCGTACGCCCAAGTCCCCGAGAAAGTCTTCGGGTAAAAGCTCGGAGGCCGTGCGCGCGCCGTGGAAAAGATGCAGGTTGCCGGTGTTGTTTGGGCCGCGCTCGGATGCAACCTGTGCAATCAGTTCCAAAAGAGGCGCTATGCCGATCCCGCCGGCAATAAAGGCCAGGGGGATGCTCCTGTCGAGCGGGAGTTGGAACCCGTTTCCCAGTGGCCCAATAATACTTACCGTTGATCCGGAGGCAAGGCGCGACATCAGCCAGGTGCCTCGTCCCACAACCCTGTACAGGATTTCGAAATCCCCGTCTTCCGGGTATATGCGGCTAAACGAAAAAGGCCGGCGAAGCAGCGGATCGGTCCCCTCGCGCACGCGAACCATAACGAATTGCCCGCAGCG
>Ga0326728_10007014_pt1 | contig 29604 bp, 17 predicted proteins | sample MB3enrmetagenome_FD_207602 | JGI IMG/M metagenome (GOLD analysis project Ga0326728, IMG submission 207602) | Lab enriched peat soil microbial communities from McLean, Ithaca, NY, United States - MB31MN | ecosystem: Environmental > Terrestrial > Soil > Wetlands > Peat | place: USA: New York... | reverse complement strand
CGAACGAGCAACAATTCGAAGCGGCCATCCAGGCCTATCAACGTTCTCTCGCGCTCGTCCCGCGGGTCGTTACCGCCGAAACCAGCATGGGGTGGTGCGAAGAGTTGTTGAGCCGGCGGGAGGACGCCGCGACGGCGTACAAGACCGCCATCGGCTGGGAAGTGTCGAAACCGGACGACCCCGCGCCGTACCTCGGCCTGGGCCGCGTCCTGCTTAAACAGAATCGGCCGGCGGAGGCTTTGCCTTATCTTCGGCAGGCGGTGCAGATGGAGCCGGCATCGGAGGAGGCGCATGAAGAGCTGGGGAAAGCCTACTCCGCGCGGAATGAGCTCGACGCCGCTCAGCAGGAGATCGAGAAAGCGATGGAGCTTGCTCCCCAGGTGGTGCGTCTGCACTTTATGCTGGGACAGTTGTATCGCAGGGCCGGGCAAATGGAGAAGGCCAAGGCGGAACTCGATTCCTACGCGGCCAGCGTGGGTGCGCATTCGACTCCCGGTCAGGACCCGAGGTGATATGCGCTTCCGGATCGCCGCGACGGCGGGCGTGGTCTTGGTTCTGGGTCTGTGGTTTCTCGCCGCACGGGTGCAGTCCGGCTCCGCGGGCGAGCAACCGGATACCGTGCCGGGGAAGTTCGTGGACGCGACGGCCACGAGCGGTATCCAATTTCATCACTACGCCTCGCAAACCGCCAAGAAATACATGCTGGAGATCATGGGCTCCGGCGTCGCTCTGTTCGACTATGACAATGACGGCCGGCTGGACATTTTCCTTTTGAATGGAGCGCCCATCAGCGATCCCACTCCGCTGGGCGCCATCCCGCGCAAGACGGACCCCAAGTACTGGAACCGTCTCTATCACCAGAAACCCGACGGGACGTTCGAAGACGTGACCGAGCGAGCGGGTGTGCAGGGGAAGGGTTACGGATACGGCGTGGCAGTGGGTGACTACGACAACGACGGTTACGAAGATTTGTTCGTCACCGAATACGGGGGCAACCGGCTGTACCACAACAACGGCAATGGAACGTTCACCGATGTCACGGACAAAGCGGGCGTGGGCAGCAGCGGCTGGTCCACCAGCGCGGCCTGGGTAGACCTCGATAACGACGGCTTCCTCGACCTGGTGGTTCTGCGTTACGTGGAGTGGGATTTCCAAGACCACCTGTGCCTGGTGAACGGGACGCTGCGGACTTACTGCCGGCCGGACACTTTCCCCGCCATCGCTCCGCTGGTGTACCACAACAACCGGGATGGAACGTTCACCGAGGTGTCGCGCCAGTTGGGAATTTCCAAGCCGGGCAAGGGCCTGGGAATCGCCATCGCCGATTACGACCGCGACGGGCACATCGACGTCTATGTGGCCAATGACTCGATGCCGGGGTTCCTATATCACAATAAGGGCAACGGCACTTTCGAAGAAGTGGCTTTGCTGGCGGGCGTCGGGGTGACGGATAGCGGGCGCACCTATGCCGGCATGGGTGTGGATTTTGCCGATTACAACAACGACGGATTGCCGGACCTGGCAGTGGCCGACCTGGCCCTCGAGACGTACGCGCTCTACGAGAATGAAGGCAAGGGTTTCTTTAAGTACGCCACGGATGCGAGCGGACTCGGCAACATCACCATGCAGCATTCCGGCATGGGTTTGCACTTTATCGATTATGACAACGACGGATGGAAAGACCTGCTCGTCTCGCAAGGGCACGTGATGGACACGGTGGACCAGGTCAACCCCAATCTGCACTATCGCGAGCCGATACTTCTTGCACGGAACACCGGCAAAGGCTTCGTGGATGTCTCGGCCGCATCGGGTGAAATCTTCCATCAGGCGTGGGCCGGCCGGGGACTGGCGGTGGGTGACATCAATAATGACGGACGCATGGATGCCGTGGTATCGACCAGCGAAGGTCCCGCACACGTGCTCCTCAACCAGACGCGCACACCGAACCACTGGCTGATCCTGAAACTGACGGGACACAAGAGCAATCGCGACGCCATCGGCGCGGAAGTCAAGGTGGTCACCGCGCGCGGCATGCAGATGGCCACGGTGACCACGGCCGGCAGTTATCTTTCTTCCAGCGACAAGCGGGTGCACTTCGGCCTGGGGCCGGAGACGACTGCGCAAAAGGTGGAAATTCGCTGGCCCAGCGGGATCCTGCAAACCCTCCACGACGTCAAGGCGGACCAAATTCTGGCGGTGGATGAGCCGCGGTGAGGCGCCTCGCGCCCGGGCTGTAGCGCCGGGTCTTGAGCCCGGCACGAGGCGCCCCCGGCGCCGGGGTGCCGGCCTCAAGGTCGGCGCTACACTACTGGTTTGTCTGGATCGTCCCCGTCACCACCACTTCAAAGGCGCTGCCGGGAACGCTTTTGAGCTGGTCCAAGTCATCGTTACTCCACCCGGGATCGGGGGCGCCGGTGATAAACCAACTGCTGCCGTTGTCTGCCACGATCATGCCGTACTTTTTGAGCGCGGTCAGGATGACGAGGGACTGACCCGTGAAAGATGATAGGTTGTAGGAGGCTTTCAGGCGCAGGCGCAGCCCCATGGGGGGCAAGGCAGGATTATTCGACTCACTGGCGAAGTGAGTGGCAGGATGAATGAAACCCGCCTGACTTTGGTAAACGCTAAATCGCAACGCGTGTTTGATTTCGCCCGCCGCCACTTCATCATAGCGCGCCAGGCCGGCCAGGATGGGCAGCCCGGCGGCATCGGCAGAAGTCCAGCCGTCGGGCCTCAGCTTGTCGGAATAGAGGTTGAAAACCGCGCCGTTGGCCGCAGTCCAATTGTTATCGTTGGCGTCCTTAACGCCTTCCCATACCTCGTACAGCGTGCAGTTTTTATTATTGGGGTCGGCTTGGAGCGTCAGCACGTGGTGGTCGCTGCCGGCCTCCACGGGAGCGTTGGGTGGAAAGGGATAACACCCGCTGGTTCCGCTTGCGACCGTGCAGTTGGGGCCGGAGGTTCCAAAGTCGCTCTCCGCAGGATACTGATTGAAGATAACGCTCACCATCGGCTGGGTGCCGGGCACCACGATGTAAGGAATCCCGTCAGGGGGATCGGGGCCGAAGTCGGCATGGAGGTACTGCTTTTCCTGATTAATGCTCGCAATGTACTGGTCGGAGTTGGGATCAACGCAGTAATTGGAGACGTCGGTGTTCCAGGGGTTATCGGTGGGAAAAACCGGGCAGCCTGAAATCGTAGGGCTGGTGCTGTAGTCCGTGGGGCTGCCGGAGGTGGGGGGATTGGTACAGGTTTGCTGGGGAGGAGACTCGGGGGCCGTCGGGCTGGGAGAACTGCCGGCGCCACAGCCGAGCAGGAAGATCGCGCCCGCCAGGATGCCGGCGCATGAAATTGGAATACGATGGGATGAATTCGCTGCCATTTTCCTTCGACCTTGGTTGACCATTCCACGAAAGAAACGGCCCGCCGCAGGGCGGGCCGTCGAGATCAAGTTCAGAAACAAACGATCAGAAGGTTATGTGCGCACCCATCTGGATGGTGCGTGGACCATTCATGGGGCCCGTGATTAATCCGAAGGTGCCTCCCTGGGATGGAAGTCCGTCGCCCAGGGCCGTGTCCGGGCCGCCGAGCCCCGTGCGGTTAAAGACGTTTTGGAAGTCCGCGCGGAGCTGAACCTTGACCTGTTCGGTAATCCGGGTGTCCTTGAGGAGACCAAAGTCCTCTGCTTCGTGACCAGGCCCCCGGACATTCGGCAGGAGCGGCGGGGCCGTTCCCAGCCGCAGCGGGTAGCTATTGTTGGGTGAGGAAGGTACATCGGCGAACGCTGCGGGGTTGAGCCAGGCGGTCCCGTTGGTGACGGCCCCCGTCTTGGGGTCATAGGCAAGGACGGCGTTCAACCCCTGGGGCGTTACCGTCTTGGCAACGCCGGAAATGACGTCCGGGCGGATCGCCGGGGTGATGGAGGAGGACAAAGACGAGCCGATGGACAGGGGGTCGCCAGAGCCGTATCGTTGAATGGCCGTCAACTGCCATCCGGAGAAGATCCGGTCAGCAAAGCGGGACGAATTCAACCACCGCTGGCCGTGACCGAAGGGCAGCGCGTAGATCCAGGTCAATTTCACGACTTGCGGGTAGTCGAAGGATACAAGGCTTTTCTCCAATTTCCGGTTGTAGAGGTCCTGAATGTACACGTTGTAGTACCGCATGGCGCTGGCGCTGTCCGAGATGTTCTTGGAGAGAGTGTAGGCGCCGATGAACGTCAGGCCATGCGTCGAGTTCTTGCGTACCGTGAGCTGTAGGGCGTGATAAGTAGAGTTGCCGAGGCCGGGGGAATCGTTCTGCACGCCGCTGAATTGGGGGAAGGGGGTGAGCCCCGTAGCCACCGAATTGCTTAAAAAGGCATTGTTGTCGGTTTCAAAAGTGGGGTAGGGTAATTTGGTGATGCCGTATTTCGCGAGTGTAGCCGCGGTCGTGGGGTTGGCCAAATCCGCCCCGAAGTCATCCGCCAGAATGTCCCCCAGGCCCATATACTTCCCGTTCGCCTGATTGATTCCTCCCATATCATAGTTGATCAGGCGCGTCCCCTTTGAACCTACGTAATTGGCCTCCAGGACGATCTGGTGCGGGAGTTGGTACTGGAACCCGCCGCTCCAGTTCTGGATATAAGGCATGGCCAGGGAGTTGGCGGGGTAGTAGTCGACCGGGTTCCCATCCATGCTCGCGGGATTCGTGTTCGGCAACGTGCCTGTGAACGCGGGCATGCCCACCTGGCCGGGCGCCGAACCACTCGCGAAATTGGAAAGGTACATGACCGGATTCACGGCGTTAATCGAGCCAGATTGCCGGTGAACGGTAACACTGGAGTTGAACCCGAAGTACTGCTCTGGTCCCCACCCGCCTTCGATGGGAGGCTGATAGCTGATGCCGTACCCGCCGCGGAAGACCAGTTTATTGTTGATTTGGTAAGCCAGGCCCAAACGCGGCGCCCACCCCTTGAAATAATAATTCTGGAAATTAGAGCCCTTGCGGCAGCCGGAACAACTGCCCAGCCAGACCAGGGCGCCGGGAATGGTCGCGCCGCTGGGCAGCAGGTTCGCCACCGTGGGGTCAAATTGGGCCATGCGGTTGAAGGCTTCGGTCCTGGGGGTGGGAATCTCCCAGCGGACTCCGAGGTTGAAAGTGAGCTTGGAGGTGGCCCGCCAGTCATCCTGCGCGAAGAAGGCAAACACCCCCTGCCGGTAGCCCGGCTCGGTGGTGTAAATACTCTTGGTCGCACCGTCGGCGGCGCCCAAGAGGAAGCTGGCGAAAGCGTGCCCCGTGCTCCCGACGAACCCGGGAAGCGAAGTTTCCTGGCTGTTAAAGGCGAAGCTCCCGGACACGTTTCCAGGTTCGTAGTCGTTGGAGCGATAGCGGAGGTACGACCCGCCGAACTTCAGGCTGTGCTGGCCGCGCGTGGTGGAAAAGGTATCCTGGTAGAGGTAACTTTCCTCGGGATCTCTGGTGCCGCAACTGCTTCCGATCGAGGTCAGGAATGGGATGCTGTCTTTGCTCGCGAAACTCATGTGGGGAAGGCAATTATCGGGGACTCCTGGAATGTTCATCGCCGCCGTAAAGTTGCCGTCTGTCGAGTTGTGGTTGCTATCCGCGAACCGGTTGTAACCCAGCGAGAGGACGTTCACCGAGTGGTCGTTGAGCGTCCAGGTGTGCATGATGCGCAACTGCGGCCCGCCCACATCCTGCGTGTAGGCCCCGGTGAGGGGCTGGCTGGGCCAGGGCGCCCAACTGTCGGAACTGGGAGAATTGTGCCAGCGGTGCCGGATCGCCACGGTAAGAGAAACACTCAGTTTCTGCTGGGTGTTAAGCACCTGGTCCACTTTGGTGGTATAGGCGTCGCGCCTGAATACTGGGCAACAGGTGCCACCATAATGGGGAATGTTCAAGGTTAGGGAACTGTACTGGGGAGTCGGGAAGTACTGGAGCAGGGTGGAGGTGGCGCTGCTGAACTCTCCCGTCGGGATCTGGTTCAGGATACCACCGCTGGCAAAGGGATCGCGGATCACGGCATCCGCCCCGCTGTTGTTGGTTAATTTTGTGACAGGATCAACAGTGCCAGCGGGGACGAGTCGGGTGGTCGTGGGATCGTAAATCTCGTCTTTAAAGACCGCGCGTCCCAGCGCGTCCGTGCCCACCTGGCTGCCCAACCATGCATTGAAGTTTCCCTTGAGCATCGGGCTGGTCGGCACCGTAGTGAGGCCGCCGAACGCATATTGGCTATAGCGGTCTCCCTCGTAGTTGAAGAAGAAGAAGGTCTTGTTTTTCCGGATGGGACCGCCCAGGTTGGCGCCGAAGTTGTTTTCCTTATAGGTGCTCTTTGGCGAACCATAGGCGTTGTTCAGCAGGCCGTCGGCGTTGAACACGGGATTGACGTTGTATTCAAATCCGGCTCCGTGGAACTGGTTGCTGCCGGACTTAAGGGAAAAGTTGACAACGCCTCCGCCCGTTTCTCCGTACTCCGCGGAATAGTTGCTCAACTGCACCTTGAATTCACCGACGGAATCCGCCCCGGGCTGGAATTCGCCCATATTGTCCCAGTCGTAACGGGCGATGCTGGCGCCGTCGATGAGGATGAGGTGGCTGGAGTCTTGGCCACCGTTGATCGATTGCCTGCCATTCCAGTCCGGCGTGGTGCCGGGCATACTCTCCCAGACAAACGCGTCCAGGGGCCGCCCGCCGTCACTAAGAATGACCGGCAACGTCTGGAACTCTTGGGGGGTGATCGCCGTTCCCACTTCCGCCGTGGAGGTGGTCAGCAGCGGGGCCTCCGCGAGCACCGTGACGGATTGCGTGGCGCTGCCCACCTGGAGCGTTAAGTCAATAGTGACCACCTGGGCCACGGGCACCACAATGTCGGTGGCCACGGCAGCCTTGAAGCCTTCCTTGAGCGCTTCCACCTGGTATCGTCCCGGGGGGACAGGAACGCGGTATAAACCCGCGCTGGAACCCTTAACCACCGACTTGGTTCCAGAGTCCATGTTGGTAATGGTAATTTCTGCTTGCGGTACGACCGCACCAGAAGGGTCAAATATCGATCCGGTAAGGGCGCCCAACTGGCCTTGCGCGCATATAAACTTGGGCATGAGCATCAGCGCCAAACACAGGGCGATGATGCGAAAGGGCCTGTGCATAAAGATGCCTCCTTAGTTATCTCTGATTCCCAACCCGACGCTCGAAAGAAAAGCGGACGCCTAGGCAGCGCCCGAAATAGAATACCGACTACCAACTCAAGCGCCAGCACTTTACCTGCCAATCTTACGAATGCGTGCCTTCGTTTTTCTATTGTTATCGAATTTCTTTCACATTCTTTCGACTCGTTTGTTTGTAACGAGCAACAATCGCCTTGGGCGGATGGCCGCATGTTGACAAGATGTCATGTGAATTGCAAGTTCCGATATGCCGCGCCCGTCGGTCGACTAGGGACAAGGAATGACTGTGCGAATAATCACATCCAAGACCATGGGCCCTAAGTGAAATCGCGCAAATTCACGCGGCCACACGGGCCGCGCGAGCCACTTTGAGACCGGCACTGCCTCAATTCCAACTGGTGTTAGCCTTACACCGCCACGGCCAAGCCAGCTCACCGAGAAAGCCACTTACGATTGGTTTCGGGAACTCAAGCAACTGTGACAAATTGCCCGACAGATCACCCCGAACCGAACCTCGGAGTTGCGGAGAACGCCGGGCATTTGCGGAATATCCATAATGGGGTGATTGACCTTCCGTAACCAGTCCCTGCTTTCAGCGCTTGGAAACTAAATCGCCAAAAGCCGGCAGCAACTGGTATTTGTTTTCCCAGGTCGTGTACATGATGCCGGTGGCGCCGCGTGTGCGGTCGAGAGACTCCATCCAACCTTTGGGGTTTTCGAGGTCGTCGGCATCATAGTAACCCGCGCCCAGCGTCCGATATCCCAGCTTGGAGAAAAAATCGAGGCTCAGGTCGCGCTTCTCGTAGTACCAGCAGCCGATGACGAGGTCTTTCGGAATGTAATTCCACGTGCCGTGAAAACTGCCGTCGATGAGGAAGTATTTCTCCTGGGCGTTGTGGTTGGGATCGAACATGTCGGACCAGACGTAGACCTCCGCCTTGGGGTTTGCCGCTCGAATCATATCGTGCTGTCGTGTTACGCAATCACCGAGGATCTGGGCCATGGAGAGATGCCGGCGCCGGCAGGCTTCGCAGAAGCCGCCCACACGGACTTCATCCATGCTGAGAAAGTACTTTTTGGGTGCGAGATATTTTTCGATCAGCGGGATTTGCCGCTGCCAGATTTCGTAAACCGCGGGCTCCGACATGTCAATCGGGGTCTGATCGCGATAGATCGTGGTGCCGTGGTAATAGTCAATCCGCAGGCGGTCGCCTGTGTGGATGCGGCTGCCGGGCAGAAGCGAAATCGCCGGCCCCTCGTGGTCCCAACTGAAATCGAGCCGCGGGTCGGAAATCGCGGCATAGTCCCTGCCTTCCTCGTAAACCATGCCCGTTTTCTGATTGCGCACCTTCACCGGGGTCCCGGGGCGGCGCAGAACGTTGGTCAACCCAACTTCTTCGATGGCGACGTCGTCGACCCAAACCTTTCCGACTTTCCCGTCGGAAACACCCACGCGAAACTCCACATGGTCCGCGTACCAACTATTGAAGCCCCACGTCACCTCGTGCCACTCGCTGGTCTGGGGAAGGGGCGGCTCCATGTAACAAAGATCGCGGCCGTCGGGGGCGACGGCGAGCAGGTGGATCGCCATGTGCGGTCCGGCGTTCTCGGTCTTCACCCAGGCTCGCAGACGATAGCTGCGATAAGGGTGCACGGGCACCGACTGGGCGATGAATACCGCTCCTTCCTCCCCTCGGTAATCCTCGTCGGGACCGTAGGGGTTCTTTTCGTGTCCGACATCGAAACGCACGGAGGATTTGCCGGCGTGCCCAACGCCGGCGTCAAGCGTGGCCCGCGCCCCTCGCACTGTGAAGCCTGCCGGCAAGTCTCCCTGTTGCTGTTCGAAGCTGGCATTGGCAACCTTCACGGGCGGGTCCGCAACGAAATGCGCCTCATGCTCTCCGGCCACGAACAGCGCTCCGCGCACCGGCTGTCCCGCCGCCAGGTTCTTGTCATGCGACATCACCCCGCCTCCGTATCCGACGCCAAAACCAGTAGGAATGATCTCCACCCCGAGGTGGTCGCAGGTTTGCTTCAGCCGCTTAATGCGATTGAGAGCCTCAGGAGACTTCAAATCCATCGCGTCGAAGCCCGCCGACAGCAGCATGCCGTTGATGCCATGCTCGCTCGCCGTGCGCGCAATGCCTTCCACGCGCTCCAGCTCCTGATCACTATCGAAACCGGTGGAAACGTAAACCCAGCGGTCGCGATATTTATTGGGTTCGCTCCACATCACCGCCGTCATGGCAGCGAGGCAGGCCAGGACAGAGATAAGCGACCTTTTCATATTAATTCCCCTTCCATGAGTTCACCGCACCTCGATCGGTGCAAGGTCGTACCAGCCGTCGGGTTCGAGGCCCTCGATGGCGAGTTTGATGGCGGGTTGCCCCGTTCGCGGGTCGAGCAGCGCCAGGCGAAGGCGGTAGGTTCCCGGCTTCAGGCTTTCGGGAATATAAACAGTGCCATCGAATACAGCGTCACCGGGGAGCCACTTGCGGATGTCCACGGGCAACTGGATTTCTGCGTTGCTGCTGTCGGAATGCAGTTCCAACACCAGATCGTATGGGCGATAAACCGGTGCCACTCCCGCGTTCAGCCACCACATGTGGATCATTTGCATGCTGCCGGCAAACACCGAGCGTGGATACTCCAGCCGCCGCAGGATGAATCGGTACCCCATTTTCTTCTGAAATTCGTCGAAGGCGTATTTCCACTCTGGCGGAATCGCGGACGACTTGATGTTCACCGACGAGACGTGCCAACGCAGCGCCTGGGCGATGATGTAATCCAGGTCGTAGCCCTTTTCCTTCCAGCCGCCCGGCACCCAGCATGTCTCAAGTGAGACCGGACTGCGCTGCCACACATCCTGAATCCCCGCACGGACGATCTGCTGCGGATAAAAGTCCAACATGTGGCACCAGTGCGCCCCCGTGGTGCTGCGCATGTCACCCCAACAATCCAGCCGCCAGCCCGCGCCGTGCTCCGTTCCATACGCCAGAGCCTTCTCTTCATCAAAATTCATGAGCAGCGGCGTGTGCTTGAACGCCTCCAGCCAGATATCCACCAACGCTTTCTGCACCTCGAACGCTGGCATGTAGTCGCTCCAGCCTTCACCCCAATAGCCCACCGAGGAGATGTCCACGCTGTCCAAATCCGGATGCCCGTCGTAGCGTTCCCCTGCCGCGGCCACCACAGCTCCCCAATACTTCAGGTACAACGGGTCGGCGAAGTCCGGCTGCCAAATTTTCCCGTCCCGGTCAGTAACTTGGTTCGCTCGTCGCGCTCCTGACTTTTGGTACCACTCCGGCAGCGGATGCTTCTGGTCGTAGGGCATCAGCCGAATCGCCAGTGCCTGGTGGCGCGCCCGCGCTTCACGCAAAGCCTCATCCAGAATCTCCCAGTGGATTTTGCCTTGTTCCGGCTCGAGCGTCTCCCAGAACCAGCGGCAATATGCAATCGAGGATGCAGGGAAATCCATCGCGACGGCTGGGGGCGGCAGCTTCCCAAGCGGGCCTTCTTCCGACCAGCCGAGGCCGGGGTTGATCGCATCCCCGTTGAAGCGCTGGAATGTCTCGATCCCCATTCCCGGATTTACGAGCACGGTATCAATTTCCTTCGGACGGACGACGGCGGATTCCGTCTGCGCAGCAGCGTTCAGCGCGCAGACCAGGAGAAAAGAGACAACCAAAATCAGTCGACTTGACATGACAGTTCTCCGTTCCTTCAGAACCTTCAACGGATCTCGATCGGTGCAAGGTCGTACCAGCCGTCGGGTTGCAGGCCCTCGATGGCAAGCTTGATGGCCGGCCGCCCCGTTCGCAGATCGAGCAGCGCCACCCGCAGGCGGTAGCTTCCCGGTTTCATGCTCTCGGGAATATAAACGGTGCCATCAAATACGGCGTCGCCAGGCAGCCACTTGCGAACGTCCACCGGCAATTTGATTTCAGCGCCGCCGTTCTCAGAACGTAGTGACAATGCCAGATCGTAGGGCCGGTAAACCGGCGCCACTCCCGCGTTCAGCCACCACATGTGAAACGGTTGCAGGGTGCCGGCCAGGACAATTTTGGGGTACTCCAGCCGCCGCAGGATAAATCGATAACCCAGTTTTTTCTGAAACTCGTCAAAGAGCTTCTTCCACTCAAGCGGAATTGCCGTCGACTTGATGTTAACCGACGACACGTGCCAGCGCAGCGCTTGGGCAAGGATGTAATCCAGGTCATCGCCTTCCTTCTTCCAGCTACCCGGCACATCGCAGGTCTCGAGCGAGACGGGACTGCGCTGCCAGACGTTTTGTATTCCCGCACGAACGATCTGCTGAGGGTAAACATCCAACATCTCGGGAGGAAAGTAAGGATTTTCGGAGGAGGTTCGCATGTCCCCCCAGCAGTCCAGGCGCCAACCCGCTCCGTGCTTGGCTCCATACGTCAAGGCTTTTTCTTCATCAAAGTTCATCAGCAACGGTGTGCGCTTGAATGCTTCCAGCCAGATATCCACCAGCTTCTTCTGCACTTCGAACACCGGCATGTAAGGGCTCCAGCCCTCACCCCAATAGCCAACCGAAGAGATGTCCACACTGTCCAAATCCGGATGGCCGTCGTAGCGTTCCCCGGCCGCCGCCACCACCGCGCCCCAATACTTCAAGTACAACGGATCGGCGAAGTCGGGCTGCCAAATGTTCCCGTCCGTGTCAGAAGCTTGGTTCGCTCGCCGTGCCCCGCAGCTTCGATACCATTCCGGCAGCGGGTGTTCCTGGTCGTAGGGCATCAACCGAACCGCCAGCGCTTGATGGTGCGCGTGCGCCTGTCCCAGCGCCTGATCCACAATCTCCCAGCGCACGTGGCCTTGCTGCGGCTCCAGCGTCTCCCAGAACCAGCGGCAATAGGAAATCGAAGACGCAGGAAAATCCACGGCTCCTGCTGCTGGCGCCAACTTTCCAATCGGGCCTTCCTCCGACCAGCCGAGGCCGGGATTGATCGCATCCCCATTGAAGCGCTGGAAAGTCTCAATTCCCATGCCCGGATTCACTAACACTGTGTCAATTTCCTTGGGACGGATGACGGTGGTCTCCGTCTGCGCGCATGCATTAACCGCACATGCCAGCAATAAAAAGGGAACCAGAATCAGTCGCGATGACATCGTGGGTCTTCGCCTCCTCGGAGCATTCCCGGGCCTCCGCTCGCCCCTCTTGTTGCCCCGAAGCGCATACCTAAGGGCGCCATAGCAAGGTTCTTGTATCACACTGAAGGAAGGAGGGTCATGAAAAGTTTCTTTTGATTGCGATGCCTTGCGGTAGAATCCGAATTCCGCTTGGGGCCAACCGAAACCTGCGCCCGGTTGCTCAGATAACGACATGCCTCGCCGGAGGGCCCAGATGAATCGAACATTTTGCAGCGCAATACTGATAGGGGTTCTTGCCTTTGCCTTCCAGGTCATGCAAGCCCAAGCGCCGCTCACCCAAGCTGACCTCCGTGTAGTTCAAGATATTTCGCAAATGCGGCAGATGCTGCCAGCCTATTTGAACAACTTGGCACAAACCGCCACGGTCAAGCGATTGGCGCGCTTCAACCAAATCCAGACCCAAACCGACTTCCGCACCTGGCAGGAGGAAAACCGCCGGACCTTTTTAGATTTGATCGGGGGCTTGCCAACTGAGCGTTTGGCGCTGCACGCCCGCGTGACCGGGGAGATTTCGCGCGAGGGGTATGTCGTCCGTAAGGTCATTTTCGAGAGCCTGCCGGAGTATTACGTGACTGCAAATCTCTATCTCCCGACCATAGGTAAAAGACCGTTTCCCGCCGTTCTTACGCCGTGTGGGCATTCCCCGGCCGGGAAGGCCTATGACGTGTACCAGCATCTCTTCATCGGGCTCGTGAAGAGGGGGTACGTCGTCCTCAGCTACGATCCCATGGGGCAAGGCGAAAGGTATCAATACTGGAACTTTCTTCAGCGGGAGGCACTGTTGAAGGATCCCGACCACCAGCACGCCATGGCCGGTCTTCAGGAAATCCTGCTGGGACAAAACTTGGCCCGCTACTTCATCTGGGATGGGATCCGCGGCCTCGATTACCTCGCGAGTCTTCCCGAAGTGGATGCCTCGCGCCTCGGCGTGACCGGCAGCTCCGGGGGCGGCACGCTTACGACTTACATCTCCATGCTCGATCCACGCGTCAAGGCGGCCTCCATCGTCTGCTTCATAACTTCCCTGCCTGAGAAGATCGAAGCGCGCAGCTTGGATGCGGATGCCGATCCGGAGCAGGATATTCCAGGCCTCCTGGCTTCGGGCCTTGACCATACCGAATTCGTCGGGATGGTTGCTCCCCGGCCCGTGCTGATTGGAGCAGCCCGGCGCGACTTCTTCCCCATCGCAGGGACCCGCCGAACCTTCGCTGAGGTCCAATCTCTGTATCAGAAACTCGGCGTGCCCGAGCGCATCAAGATGGTGGAGTTTGATCACCGCCACATGTATAGCCAGCCGCTACGGGAAGCGACTTATGCCTGGTTCGACCACTGGCTGAAAGGCGTCGACTCTAACGCCCATGAGCCGGATATCGCCACGGAGAAGGATGCGACTCTGCAATGCACGCTGACCGGCCAAGTGATTACTTCTCTCGGCGGGAAGAGGGTTTACGACTTCAACCGGGCACAAGCGGAGCAAGAGTTGCGTCTGCTGGGTTCGCGGCGTCGCGCTGCGGACTTCCGTAAAACTCTTGCCGGGAAAATCCGCAGCCGCCTGGCGATGCCCGTTGACGTGCCAACGCCTGTAGTGAAGGTACTCGCGACAACCGAAGTGCGGGACTTGGTGATTGAAAAGTTGCTGCTTGAAACCGAGCCCGGCATCGAGGTTCCGACACGAGTGATCCACCGGAGGGGTTTACAAGGCAGAGTACGCACAGTGGTTTATCTGCGCGATCGCGCGGGGGAATCGGACCCCCCAGGCCTTTTCGCCGCACTTGCCGAGCGGGGTAGCGTGGTGGCGGTCGCTGACGTCCGCGGCTTTGGTGAGGCCTGGGCGCCTCGCGATGTGCACGAGCAGGAAGCAGATTACTTCCATCCGCGCGATGCGATGGATGCGGACTTTGCCTACGCCGCGTTCATTCTGAGTCGCCCGCTTCTTGGAATGCGTGTGGGCGATGCCCTTGGGGTGGTTCGCTATCTGCGCACGCGACCGGATGTTGATCCAAAGCGCGTGGCGATGGTGGGAAGAGGCTGGGCAGGAGTCACGGCACTCTTCGCCGCCTCTCTCGACGCGGAGATTTCGGCCACGGCCGTGGAAGCTGTGCCCGCGTCCTACGGCGCATTGGCGAAGGCGGAGCTCTACGAGCAGCCCGCTTACATTCTCTTGCCGGGGGTGCTCCAAGACTTCGATCTCACTGATGTTTTTGCCGCTCTCGCGCCACGGCCTCTGCTGGTGTTGAACCCGCAGGACCCTCTGACTCGGAAGATGGTCGAGCAAGAATCGTTCGCGGCCTTCGAGCCGGTTCGCACCGCGTATGAAGCGGCGAAGGCTTCTTCCGCATTCAGACTAAAGGTCGAGCCCATGGAAGCTGACGCGCCGAAAGTGCTGGAGGAATGGCTCCTCATCCCACTTCGCCACTGTTTGCCGAATGTAAGCATAGTTGGCCAGATGACAGCCCAGGGCGGCGCCAGAAAGCTCTCCGATATCTGGTCGACTGCCGACTTTGACGGCCCCGGCAACGGATGCTTCTCCCGGAACTTCCGGAAATAGTCCTCCCGCATCCCCTTTGGCCAGCCGAAAACTGAGTAACTCTCCGGCGCAGGCCGCCTATCTTGAGGCTAAAGGTTAGTACCGGACTGCTCAGTCCCCCTCAGAGCCAAAGCCCTAGGCAGGCATCGAAACGATGTCTCGTATGACCAGAGCGCCCTCCGTGCCGAAGATCGTCAAGTCGCTCGGGATGGAAATGACGAAAAAGACGGCTCCGACGGAGGCCGCTGGGCGTAGAATTGCTGCCGGCCAGGATGGCAAAACAGAAATCTTGGCTTAAGCAAGGAGGGATTATGTCCAAGCAGGAAATTTCCCGTCGCGAGTTCATGGGGCGCACCGTAAGGGGCGCGGCAGCGGCCAGCCTGGGAGTTGGTGCGCCGGCGCTTGGCCGGGTGGCGTCACCCAATGAAAAGATCACCGTGGGCGTGATCGGGGCCGGAATCCGCGGACTCGAAAACATGCAGAGCTTGTTGAAGGCGGGCGCGAATGTGGCCATGGTCTGTGACCTTTATGACGGCCACTTCCGTCGCGCGCAAGAGATCCAGGCCAATACGCCGACGACGCGCGACTATCACCAGGTGCTCGATCGCAAGGATATCGACGCTGTGTTGATTGCCACTTCCGACCACTGGCACAAGCCTATTGCCGTCGAGGCCATGAAAGCCGGCAAGGATGTGTACTGCGAAAAGCCCATGACGCATACCATTCCGGAAGCGCTGGAAATGGTGAACGTGTCAAAACAGACCGGGCGCGTGGTGCAAGTGGGCAGCCAGAGCCTCAGCATGCAGTCCACGGCTTGGGGCAAGCAGCACCTGGATGCGGGGGACATTGGCAAGGTCTTCATGGTGCAGTGCGAGATTTATAGGCCTGACCCAGTGGGCGCTTGGAAGTATCCGGTGCCGCCCGACGCCACGCCGCAGACGGTCGACTGGGAGCGTTACCTGGGCAGCGCACCCGAGCGGCCTTTCGACGCCGCCCGCTTCTTCCAGTTCCGCAACTGGTGGGACTACGGCACGGGCATTGCCGGCGACGAGTACGTCCACCTGCTCTCGCGTGTTCACTACTTGATGAACATCCAGTATCCCTTGAGCGCCGTCGCCAATGGCGGCATCTACAAGTGGACCGGCGACCGCGAAGTGCCCGACATCCACAACACTCTCTACGACTACGGCACTTTTCAGGTGGTGGTGATGGCTAATCTGATCTCCAACTGGGACGGCGGCGAAATTGTGCGCTTCATGGGCGACAAGGGTACAGTGGTGCTCACCGAAGAGTCCGCGCAGTTCAAGCCTTACGATGAGGATTGGGAGTTCGAGTATCCGCTGGAGTCCTGGCCCAAGGACACCAAAGATCCCTTCATCGCCGCGCACAAGGATGACCCGACCGCGGATGTGGGCACCTATAGGAAGCAACCGCAACGCCAGCCGCAGTCCATGCGGCAGACCGCCGAGGGCACCGAGGACCACATGCGCAACTGGTTCGAAGCCATCAGGACGCGCCAGCAGCCGATCGAAAACGTGGACTTCGGCTGCGGTACGGCGGTGGCGTGCCACATGGCCAATATCTCTTACCACGGAAAGCAGCGCGTGTTCTGGGACGCGGAGAAGGGGCAACTAACTGGCGAGACAGGCCCGGTCGATATGTACTGGCCGGGCGGCAAGAAGGCTGCGAGGCAACGCCGGCACCACGAGACACCGTCAAGCTGAGCGGAGCACGGAAGGGCTTCCGCTCCACTTACTCCTGCGGGCGCAGGTCCCTCCCTAACACTGTATTGATGTGTGATGTCGTGCAGGCCCTTCCAATCATGCGCCGATAGCCTGATTAGTTGTTCACCCGATACCCGCTCCCCCCTCATGAATGATCGGCCTCGGGGCGCGTTAACGGAGATACTTCAGGGTCTCATCAATCAGTCTTTGGGTGCCGGCGTAAGGCTCACCGTTGCCCTCCCATTCCATGGAGAAGTACCCGTGGTAACCTTGCGCCTTCGCGATCTCAAAACACTTGGCCACATCGACGGTGTGGAACCTCCCGCTGTCGTCGCCTTCTTCATCCTTCATATGCGCAATATTATAAGCGTGGTTGAACATGGCCTCCATGGCGCGATTGTTGAAGTCCTGGTCGTGGGTCATCATGGAATTGCAGAAATCCGGCAAAGCGTGCAGGTAGGGGTTGTTCACTTTCTCGATGACCTTCACAATGAAAAAGGGGTCTTCCGTGCGGTTGTCGTCGTTCTCCAGCGCCACGACGATGTTCTTGGCCGCGCCGTATTCGGCCAGTTGAGTAAGGCTCTGGGCGGCGCGCTCGACGTCGGGAGTCAGTTTGGCAGGGCCTTGAATATGTGTGCGGATGCTGGGCGAACCGATTTCGACAGCGATGTTTACCCATTTTTTGCCATTCTCCACCGCCACCTTGCGCCGGGTGGGGTCTGTGTCGTAGTAGCTAGCTTTCACGTCACAGGGGATATCCACCACGTGACAGTTGGCCTTTTCCACCGCCGCGCGAAGCTTCGTGAGGTAAACTGCGTCTGTCGAAGGAAAGTGCTGGTCCAGGGGTTCAATGTTGTGAACGCCAAAGCGCTTTACGACCATGGCAGGAAAATCGGTCAGGGTCATACCCGGCATCTTCGGATCGCGGGCCCACCTGTTGGCAGGAGACTCAATGAACATGCGGAAGGGCCAGGAGGCCACCGCGATGCGCTCCCGGGGCTGGGTGGGAAATGTCATTTGCGGCTCGGTGGCCATCCAGAGAGTATCATTCCAGGCCAGCGTGGCTGCGCCCGCAGCCAGACCCGAGTTCTTGAGAAACTGCCGTCGGGTGTTTTTGTCCATAAGCTCGTTACTCCTCAGCAAATCGTTCGTGCGAATGAATCCGCTCAGTGACGCGAACGAGGTGATACACCAGGATTTGCATCTTGCCATTCTGGCCGACAGCCATTCTACGCCCAACCACGTCCGTTGCCGCAGTGTTTGTTGCCAAAATCTCATGCGTGACAAAACAGCAGTGTCATCTTTGCTCACAACCTGGGCAATGCGCACGGAGCACTCGAAGGCACTCCGGCTGATTCTGAAACTTATAGACCGAAACGTGCTGTCTCTCGGAAAACTGTTGCTAAGCCCTTATGCCATCAGTGATTTTCAACCGATCGAATGCGTGGCGATCGGATTGGGAATGAAAAGTCGCCTTCCCATTGGCAACCCAGGCATTTGGCTGGATTCCGGCGCAGGATGGGGGTTCCAAATCCGGCAAAGTACTCCGCTAGCATAGTTTCCGAATACGTTGGCTTCCGACCGGAATCGCCGACGCCACCCTCGATGGCACCCGCAAAGCGGGCAATTACTTCGATTTCGGCAGGGTTTTCTTTGGCGAGTGATTTGTATTGATCGCCATCAGGTGGGGCTAAGGCACACCGGGAGATTAGCATAAACCCACGCAGGTGGCCGCCCGTGTCTTCGCAGCCGAACAAAGCCGCAGCAGCTTCTCCGCACGGTGCGGGCTTTAGCCGAGTGCCGTCCGCACGCCTACTCGGAGGAACCCAGGTCAAGGGCATAAACATCGGCATTCCTGCGAATCAGCACGGCGACGGGTTGGTCATGGGGATCGAGGCTGACCAGGCGAAAGCGGTTGACGTCCGCCCGCAGAACCTGTCGGCGCGTGGCCAACTTTTCCGGTTGGCCGGCCGGGACGGAGATTCTATAAATGGGTTGCTCGTCTCCCGCGGCCGCGTCCTGGTAAATCACTGACCGGCTGTCCTGCGACCACTGGGGAGAGTTGATGAAGGCGCCCTGCGCGAGCTGCGTCCATTTTTGGGAGCGAAAATCGAACAGCATCAGCTTGTGGAAGTCGTCCGACTGCGCCGCCACGTACCGGCCATCCGGCGACCAGGAGGGCGGGCCCAGATCTTCGCTGCCGGTTAATTCCGTAACGCGCTGGGTCGCGAGGTCGAGCATGCAAATGGCGGCACGGGTGGTGGCGCCCGCCTGATCCAGCCACGTGCGCTGGAACATCAGGGTGTTTCCGTCCGGCGACCAGTTGGGGACATCTTCTCCGGTGGGCTCCCTGGCCAGCAGGGTTTGCGGCGTGCCGCCCTCCGCTGAAATCAGGCAGATTTTGCCAGGCTTACCGGGCGGCAGGGCGTGGAACGCCAGTCGTTTCCCGTCGGGCGCCCATGCGAAGGCGAAGGCCTGAAGCGGGGGAAAAGTCAACTGCCTTCGCTCGCTGCCGTCAGATTTCATCTTCCAGAGGCAAAAGCCCGGCAAAGACGTATAGATCAGCCACTTCCGATCAGGCGACCAGCGAACAAAAACCGCCCCAATGCCCTCGAGAAGGGGAACAAACTGATGCAGGCCGGAATCGAAACGGACCAGCTCACGGTTCTGATTCTGGCCCACCGCCAAAAGCCGATTAGCGTCCGGATCGACAACAAAATTCAGAATGTCCAGGCTGGCGGCGTAGATTTCCACCGGTTCAGATTTCCCAAACTGCCCGAACTGCTTACCCTCCCGCAGCGCCCAAAGGCCGACCTTGGGGGAGAAAGCCTCCCGGAACACAAAATATTTTCCATCGGGCATCCAACCGCCGCAGCACTGACCCTCACCCCAGCGCGCATTCGCATCCTGGCGCTCGGGCAGAATGGGACGCAGGCCACTCCCATCGGACTGCACCTCCCACAGGGTACTGCCGCCGGTGGAGCGGTTGGTGCGCGTGAACCGCACCGCGTGGCCGTCGGGCGACCAGCTATCGATTTGTCCACCCTCGTCGGCCAGCTTCCGCACGTTGGATCCGTCGCCGTTCGCAAGGTAAAGGGTGCCGTCGTCCTCGCTGAAGGCAATTCGCTTGCCGCCGGGCGACCATTTAGCCGAGTGGGACAAAATGTTTCCAATGCGTCGCGGCGGACCACCCGCCAGCGGCAACGCCCACACCAGCCGCGCCCCGTCCGGTGCATCAAAGGTGTCGACCAAAAGTTCCGTCTTGGTGGGCGACATATCCAGAATTTCCACATTTCGGAAGGGAGTGGGAAAAGGCGTGGTCTCGCCCCCGCTTGCCGGAGCCTGCACGATGCTCATGCGGCCGTCCTGAGCCTGGCTGATATAGAGCCGCGCCCCATCCGTGGTGACACCGGTGGCCATGCCCGAATGCGTAAGCTGGACGACGTGGATGACCTTCGGCGCCGCCGGCCTGGAGTTCAGCATCAGCCAAGCCGCCATTCCGGCGGAGATCGTGATCAGTGCCCCTACGGCGAGGCGAACACCGAGCCGGGCGCCGCTCCCGAGCGCGGCATCACGGGCTGGCGGCCCCGGTGAGACGGCAGGGCTGATGCCTGGTGCTGCGGTGGGTTCGGCGGATTCCATCTTTTCCGCCTCCGCCGCCGCGCTGCCCGGTTCATTGGGTCGGGACGTCTGGCGCACGGGCGCCACAAAGCGATAGCCGCGTTTGGGCACGGTTTCAATGTATTTAGGACCCTCCGCGCCTTCCCCCAACTCTTTCCTCAGCAGGAAGATGTTGACGGTGAGGTTGCCTTCCTCCACAAACGTGTCCGGCCAGACGTGCTTCATCAGCTCGTCCTTGGTCACCACTCGCCCGTGGTTTTCCACCAGGGTTCGCAGCGTCTCAAACACTTTCAGGGTAAGGGGCACGCGCTCCGTGCCGCGATAGAGGACGCTGTCGCGAGGGTCCAGCCGGAATGGCCCGAACTCGTATAAATCGTTTGCGGACAATGACATAAAGCGTCCAATAATTCTTTAATATATTTTTAGGAAGTCCCAAAGGACATTCCCAGCCGCATCGAGTATGGTCGCGCCATGGGCGTCGAGCCGCGAGCGTTCCAGTGGAGCTTCTCGCGATCGATTATGTGTTGAAAGCTCGATTTTACAGCGGTACTTACGTGGCCGCAACAGTTCGTTGAGGGCGGTATTGTCTCGGTTTGATGACGTAGCGGCGAGTTTACCTCGCCATATGGCGGCGTAAAGCCGCGGGTTGCGACCACAAGACTGAGGATCCGACGAACGAACAAGGAGGATCGCAATGATTAGGAGCGCATCGTCCCCTCGGGTAAGCTTCTTACGCTTCCTGCTGTGCATGGGATTTGTGGGCTGCATCGTGATCTTTCTGAACGCGAACCGGGCAGAAGCGAGCACGATTAGCTACCCAGGAAACGGAGGTGCGGTCGGTACATGGGGCCCAAACCCATTAGGATATTCCAATGCATCGTATGGGATAATATTCACCGCCCCGCAGTCCTTTTTGGATGATTTTTCCCTGACCGTCGACAGCACTGACACTAATTTCCCATTCGTCAGTCAGGTCTACGCCTGGAATAATATTCTGGATACCACCACAGGTTCCGCGCTATACACCAGTGCGGAGCAATACACCACGTTAACGATGACGACTTACACGTGGTACCCGGATATTGCTTTGACACCCGGTAATGAATACATCGCGTTCGTCACCAATCAGCCATTGGGGGTCACGTTGGGAGGACTTGGAGATGGAGCGATGGAAAGGGGCGGCGCTCCATGGGCCGAAACCTTTGACTTTACCGACCCCCAGGGCGGCTATTGGTATAAAGAACCTACTGGCTTGGGCGAGTTCCACGCGGACTTTGGGGTGGCGCCCGTGCCCGAACCCGGCACTCTGCTCTTGCTGGGCAGCGGACTCGTAGGATTGCTCGCCTTTCGCGGGCGTCGTCGTCGATTGCTTTAGGAGGGTGCTCGATGCCATGTGGCTTGAAGTGTTTCTGTGTCGCACTACTGACCGTCGGCCTTTGGGGAGGGGCGGCTGCACTTGCCTTCGCGCAAAACGAAATCAAACCTTCCCGCATCGCAACCCCGGAAATCATCCAGATCACCCCGAACTCCGCCCCCATCGGAGCGACCAGTGAGCTGACCCTGACGGGCAAGAACTTTATAACCGGGTTGTATCTGGGTTTGGTTTGTTCGGGAACCGGCGTCACGGCGGACAGCGTCCAGGTGACATCGCCCGAACACGCCACAGCCCGGATAACTGTGCCTGAAAATGCACAAGAGGGGGTATGCCAACTTGCCCCGGCCAGCACGCACCCTGTCCCGTTCCGGCTTGTGGCTTCTGCGAATTCACCGATATTGCTGAAAGTCCACTTGGTGGGCGAAGGTGAATGCGACGCCCAGAAATTTTACGATATGTTTTCCAAGCAGGGTGGCCAGGGGCTGAACCTGCACAGCGAGGCCGAAAACAAGGGCCGCGACAAGGTTGGTACCGACCGGACCGGGCTGAGGGTGGATTCCACGGCCCTCAAGTACGTGGACAGTTATGGGGACGCCGTGTTCGAGGAGTCGGTCTCCGCCGTGAAATCAACGGCTATGATGACCGGCCGGGCTAAAATGAGTATTCCCGGCAGCAGTCAGACCATCCAGATACCCATGCAATGGTTCCGCATCACATTCAGCGACGGTAAGATTTACAATTTCGCCGACGCGGACAAGTACGAAACCCTCAAAAAGAAGCTGGGGAAGTGACAGGCTTACCAGGCGTGAATGCGGATCGACCCGCCGCTGGTGTGCAGACGCAATTCTTCTACCGTGATTACGGTCAACTACCCGGTAATCGTAATTGCCCGTCAAATGGTCTTCCATGTATGCGGTGAAGTATATCTTCCGCGCGACATCCGCGGCGGCGTAGCGAAGAGTTATTTTTCTCCGAGAAAAATTACTCTGCGGTACGCCTGAACCGTCCTCAGCCAGCCTTTTCGATGGTCAGCCATGTCGCGCCTTGTTTGGGGATGGTCAGGGTTACGTCGGCCTCACATCGGTGGTTCAGTGGGTACTGCCGCGGCTTGGCATCCTGCTCACGAATCACTGCGTTCTCGACCAGACCGGTGTAGTAGAGAGGCAGCGTGAGGGTTCGCGTAACTTCGGCGTCGAGGGGATTGTAAACCATTGCCAACCCCTTCACCGACAACTGTGAATTGACGTGCAGGATGGCGTCGATATCCCGGCCGTCCGCACGGCGGACGTGGATGATGTCGGATTCCAGGATGCCGCGGTGGGCTTTGTAGAAATCCACCCATTTCTTCACGACAGCCTTGGTCTCGTCTGTGTCGTAAAGCTGATAACCGCGGTAGGCGGCCTGCACGCCCGAGCCGAGTAGTTGGGTCAGGATCTGCGCGTAGACATCGAGGTGTTCATGCAACGGTTCAATCGTCGCGGCGGCGCCCCCTCCGTGATACTGCACCAGCGGTACATGCATCCACCCCATGCTGGGGGTCTTCTCCCACGTCCCGTCGAAGATATTCTGACGAGCGATGATGACCTGCTCGGCGCGCGGCAGTGACCAATCGGTTTCCCGGTAGCCCATCCCGGTTTTGTGGGTCCCATTCAGGAAGTACCAGTCCGGCACGAACAGAAAGACGCCTTGCGCGCGGCACCAGCGGTAGAACTGCACGATTTTGGTCCACTGCGTCCATTGCGAATCGAGCAAGTCGCGATGGCCGGGATGGCGGGTGGAGGCGCAAACGTCGCCCGGATACGAACCATCGTGTTCCAGCACGCCCATCCCGGTTTTTTCGATGAAGGCGTAGAGGTTTCGAAAGTAATCGATCCCCCAGGGACTTCCCAGGCAGGGGGAGTGTCCAAAAATCGCCCCTTCCGTCATGCCCGTCTGGGGGTTGATGACATCACTCTGCGGACCTACATTGCGGCTGGCCAGCAGGGAGTAACCACCCAGGTAAATGCCTTTTCCCTTGGCGTATTCGATGAGCTCTTTGATCTGCTGAACATAATCCGCGTTCAAATCGGTGGGTTCGAAGTGGGACCCGAAAGACATCACCACCATCTCAAAACCGACTTCCGCCGCCTGGTCCACGGCGCTTCGAACCGCCTCGGGCTTGCTGCTGGTCACGTGCATGAAAATGGGATTCTCGGTCACCCAGGGACTGATGGTGCGATACATGCGCCGCAAGGCGAGGCCCGTGCGTTCGCGCTCGGTGCTGTCGTAAACCAATTCGAAGGTGCGATACGACTCGAAAGTTTCGCCGGGAAGAATATCCACTTCCGGACCGTCCGGCGGATGCACGTGGAGCAGGCAGGGGGTTTGGAGATCGTAACTCACCTGGGTGGTGTATTCCGGGTCTACATCCCAGTGCGCGGTGCGATTCGCGCCTTCCGCGTCGCTTCCGTTGAACTCATAGTCGGACTCAACGTGGATGTTCGGAAAGCGCCACGTACCGTCGCCGACGCCGGACCCGTACTCCACGGCGGCGAGGACTTCATTTACAAACCGGTTCAGCCGCATCCGTTTGCCGGACGAGTTTTGAATGGTGAGCCATTTCGAAAGCAGCGGGATTCCATCAAACATTTCATAATGTACGAAAACCGTAATGCCCCCGGTCCCCAAATCTCCGGGCTCAAAGCGCAAAGTGAGGGACGCTCCGGGAGGAGGCCACGGTTGGTCGCCGGAGAAGCGGGTACGTTTCCATGGAAAGCGCTCCTGGGTCTTGCCGATTCGGAACCCGGTGCAGCGAAAGGCTTTAGGGTCAGCGGACATTTGGTCCAGCCATTCGGGTTTCAGATAAGCACCGTCTTTTTGTCCGATCAGCCCTCCGATGGGGGTCTCAGCTTGCCAATCCAGTTTGACGTAAGCTTCCGGCTTCACCGCGCGCAGGATTGAGGCTCCGGTCATGAGGTTATCAAAGCCCACGGTGGCGGCATTCGGCCGCAAACGCCAAGTGCGCCGGATGAGGCCGTTGGTCATGGTAATTTCGTCCGCATGGCCGGTCCGATAGACGCTTGTCTTGATTGCAAAAGGTGTGACCAGCCAGTCGCGGGAAGGCGCCTTCAGGCGTTCCTCGTCGGCCTGCGTCACGAGGTATTCGCAATCGTCAAGCGGTGCAAAGTCCGCTGGCTCTTGCGCGCGCGCACCCAGAGCCAATCCTCCTGCCCAGGTCGCGCCCACGCCCGCAAGCGAGGTGGTGATGAATCGTCTTCTGTCCATTTGGAAAGGTCTCCTGAATCATGCCTCTCACGTTCTTGGGGAGAGGCCGATATCGAACGCGCGGTCCATCTTCCGGAGCAGATTTCTAATTTCAAGCCCGCCGCAAGCGGATCAGCCACGCATTCGCCGCGGGAATGGTGAATATCCCCGGGCAAAGCGGGGGGCTCTCCCAACGGATTAGCGCGGCCAGCGCTCTGGCAGCGGCGGAAACTTCGGAAACGGCCCATGGGGTTCCGCCTGATACCAATACGCCACCGAAGCGATATCATCCTCGAGGGGTTGGTATCGGTGATTCGGCCACCATCCCAGGGCCTGGATATCGACGCGCAGATCGTGCTTGAAGCTCACCGGATCCATGATGTGCCAGCGGTAGAGGCTCCACTTTCTCGGACCATTCTCCTCGTCCCGTTTGAGCGTATTGCCCACGTAGGGGGTGGAGAAGACCTCGGGAAAGCCGTAGCTGCCGCCAAAGTAATCCTCCGTGCCGGTGCCGCAAATGGTGGGGAACTCATGGTCGCCATCGAGATAGAACTTGACCTCACCTTCGCCGAACCAGCCATCGGATAGCTGCGCCCAGGCCAGAAAAGTCCCCACGTAGCGGCCATGGCCGCGAACGCCGTCCAGAATCGTGTGCAGGGGAGACGACCGCATGGTTGTTGCGCGCCGCCACTGGGCGTGAAAATAACCGACCTGTTCGGGAACCGCCGTTTTCATATAGTCAATTTGGTACGTCAAGAGACCCAGCGTCTTGGACAGTTCATTGGTGAAGGTTATTCTTGCGTGCCGTCGGAAAGGCATCGGCCAATAACAATTCAGGGCCGCGGTGGGATTGACGATGACCGGAAGCGAATTGACCGGCGCGAACCGGTCGTTCCCTACGGCGAAAAAATCCGTCATCGGAACTTCGATAGAGGGCGAATCCTCATGGTCCCAATAGAATCGGAGGACACACCCTCGCCCGGTGTTAACCCAGTTTGTCTCCGTGGCAATCCAGATATGTTCAATTACTCCCGGCCCCTCGACGTCCATCAGGGTGAGGGTCTCACCGGCTTTGGGCTTCACAAAAGGACTAACCTTCCAACCCTTGCCCAGGTCCTGCGCTGCCGCCGAAAACGGAAGGTTGGGATCATTGGGATCAGGCGTGGCACGCGCCCCCATGCCCTTTTCGCCCGTGGGATTTTCCGGCGAGACTTGGCGGCTTTCCGCGTCGATCAGAACCGGCAGCGTCCCCAGGCCAGGGTTGAGCCAGGGAGTCTGCATGAGGTCGGGGCGGGCGAACGAATTCGGCGACCCCGCTAACGACAAGCCTGACGCAGCCCCCAGCGTTTTTAGAAATCCACTTCGCGTAATCTTGCGCATGATGCCTCCTATGCCTCGTAGGGGCGGGCCTTGTGCCCGCCCTCCGCGCCGGCATGGCCGACGCGCCAGGGCGCCCACCAGGGGCGCCCCTTCGATAACCGCGGTCCTTTGACTCGCCCTATCGGTTTTCAAATTCCCGCACACCGAACGCGCAATTATAGTCGTGTAACTCCCCGGCACGCGCCTATATTTCCGGGCAGAACCGATCGTTCTGGATTTCCATTTCGACCCTCCGGATAATCACCGCGCTGAGAAATCACCACTAAACAGATGGACGTTTTGGCGCTGGGCGGCCATTCGCGGGCCACAAGGTATGGATTCGATGCTCCGTATACGATTACCGCGCTCCGCAGGCTTGACGCGCCCCATCCGACGTGTTACTCCTTGTGGGCTTTCGTAGCCGGCACGCTCGAGCGAAAAGGCGAGGAACATACTTATGCTGCACGATCCCAGTCATCATCCCGCTCTACCCGTGGCGGAAGAAGTCAAACTCACGCCCAAAGACAGAGACATCCTACGCCGCCTGGCCGGAGAATTGGCGGAGGTGGCTGCGCTGCCGGTCCATCGGGAGAAAGCGCGGCTCTGGCAGAAGCTGAACGACCGCGAGTCCGAGCGCCCCATGGTCTGGATCAACGAAATCTGCTGGCATGAAATGGACGTGGACGGCGAGTTGACGCTGCTAACCGAACACACCTGGGCGCAGGAGCAGGAGCGGGAATTGCGGCGCACCCTCTACCAGTGGCGGCACCTGCCGGGCGACATGATCGTCAGCGACTTCCTCACCTGCCCGCTGGCCATGCACTCCTCCGACTTCGGAATCATCGAGGATGTGGATATCGCCACCACGGATCCCGCCGCCGAAATCGTGTCGCGCCATTTCCATATTCAGATCCGCGATTTCCCCGACCTCGAAAAGATCAAGATGCCGGTGGTCACCCACAACGAACTGGCAACGGAGCTTTACTACCGGGCCATGTGCGAAGTCTATTGCGGCATCATGCCGGTGAAGAAAATGGGGCAGACGCACATCTGGTTTACCCCGTGGGATTACCTCATCCGCTGGTGGGGCGTGCAGGAAGCCATGCTCGACTTCGTGGAACGGCCTGACTTGGTGCATGCTGCGGTGGAGCGCATGGTGGATGCCTGGATGACCGAGCTCGATCAATTCGTGGAACTCAACCTGCTCGCGCTGGATTGCAATAATACCCGCATCGGATCGGGCGGGTACGGTTACACCAAGTCACTGCCGGGAACTGCCTTCGACCCGGGCCACGTGAAGCCGCACAACATGTGGGGGTGTTCGAACGCGCAGATTTTTTCCGACGTCTCACCCGAGATGCAGTGGGAGTTCGCCATCAAACACGACCTGCGCTGGCTGGAGCGTTGGGGAATGGTCTACTACGGCTGCTGCGAACCCCTGGACCGTAAAATCGAAGTGCTGCGCCGGATTCCAAACCTGCGCAAGATTTCAGCGAGTTATTGGAACAACACCGAGCGCCTGGTGGACAAGGTCGGAGACACTTATATCCTCAGCCACAAACCGACTCCGGCGATCTTTGCGCGCGATCACTGGGACCCGGACGGGGCGCGGGAAGAACTTCGCACCTTCCTCACCAAGACGGGCGGCCGATGCCACGTGGAGTTGATCATGAAAGACATTTCCACGGTGCGCTACGGGCCGAAGAAACTATGGGAGTGGGCAAAGATCGCGAGCGAAGTGGCGGAAGAGTTCGCGCGCTAAGGAGGAATTGCCACACCCGCACGGTAAGTGGTACATTCTCAAGAACGCGCCTGTAGCTCAGTTGGACAGAGCGGCAGACTTCGAATCTGAAGCAAAATCTATATCTTGTTGGTTCGCTTAGCTTTTCCTTGCAGCTTAGACCACGGTTTTGCTCGGTATTCGGGCCTTAATGGACGCGATTTGGGCGCGAGTTTCCGCGCCATGGTTGAGTACTGTTATTCGCCACAGTTCCGTCGGCTTGGAAATCAACATTGGAGCGTGTACGAGAATTCTGTCGGCCATAATTTTGCCATCACGATCCACCTGTTCCGACGTTGGTTCGGGGCATTCCCGTTCTCTCCTACGGATAATGGTACCTCAAGCGAGCCAATCGCATCACGTCACACGCGCACCGTTCGCTGACGATTTATCCGCGGCAAAGATAATCAAACCCACGACGTCCGGGTTGGGAAATTGTAGGTAGATTGAAAATACATACCATAGCGTCTATGCCATCCAATTTCGGCGATAGAATCGTACCTTTTTCCGCGGCGGGCCCCAATTCTCTTGTTAATGGAACAGAAATGGAGCACATCCGGCCAGTCTCAAAGAAGTCCTCTTCACCACCCGACGACTAGCATTTTAAGCTTGGCGTAGCGATTCCTTAATCGCCGATAACCATGCGGGGCAACGAGTCAGCGAGTCATCACATCATAGAGACCGTTGGCTTTCCTCGGCTCGTCTCATGCTCGTCGGTTCTGTCTGGGCTGATATCGTTGCCGACTACTATCGCTCGGCCCCATCCCGACAGCCTGCCATTGGCCTTTCGTTTTCACGCGGCGACAACTCCAACATTGGGGCAAAAGGCTTGGGCCAGTGGCGATTGATTCGCAGATCAGCGTTTCCGTTCCTACCGACGTCGTGTTTTCTTTGCCTTGCAGCGAGACCAGTTGAGTTTTGTGTGCACCCTGTGTGCGGTGCATCGCCTCATCAACACCAGGAAAGCAAACTTCGTTTTGGACTCCCCACACACCGACCCCCAACTTGGCCAGTAACTCCGCTGGTCATCGGAGCGGGGCAGCACGCCAATGTTTGCCCGCACTGTCGCCAAAGCTGCTCCTATGGCTTGCATGCCCGATTACGAACTGCTGCGCCCAGAGCTGGTTGCAGGCAAGCCGTTCCCTCAGCCCGTACCGCTCGCGCGCATGCTCCACCGTTCGAGGCTTAGAAGTTTCCCTGCACCACATCATGCAGAACCTGTTTTTCCGCAGAAAGTTCTGCTACCAGCCGCATCAATCGGCCATTCTCTTTTTCCAGTTCCTCCAGCCGCCAATTTTCCTGGCCAACCACGTGAGAATTGCAAGGGGCGTCGGCGCATGCTATCGTCACCCCCTTGATGTTGCCTGGAGCACTGGTCCGAAGCCGACTTTCCGATCTCTCGGGAGGTTTTGATGAGAGCCGAGCGCATGCTGGCATCTATCTTAGTACTCCTTCTCGCCACCATATCGGTGTCGCACGCGCGCGCCGCCGACATTGCCAAGCCCACCGTCGATCTTTCTATTTACGGACACGTGAGTTCGGTCGTCTGGATCGCGAAGGATCTCGACCCGGTCGTGGATTATTGGGAAGAGCTGGGCCTGAAAAATATTCAACGGACAAAGGTAAGGGAATTC
>Ga0326728_10007011_pt1 | contig 29627 bp, 16 predicted proteins | sample MB3enrmetagenome_FD_207602 | JGI IMG/M metagenome (GOLD analysis project Ga0326728, IMG submission 207602) | Lab enriched peat soil microbial communities from McLean, Ithaca, NY, United States - MB31MN | ecosystem: Environmental > Terrestrial > Soil > Wetlands > Peat | place: USA: New York... | reverse complement strand
CGATTGCGACAAACGCGGTGATGAATCTCGCGGGGACCAGCACGCTGGGTCTTTACGGTTGCCTGACCAACGCGGGGACGGTGAACTGGACGGGCACTGGCGATCTGGACGTTTACAGCGGAGTCAACGGCTGGGACGGGGGCATTGTCAATCTGGCCGGAGGGGTGTTCAACGCGCAGAATGACCAGTTGATAAACCAGTCTGCCTATGCCGCGTATTTCGACAACGCGGGCTGGTTCGTCAAGTGGCCGGGGACCAACACGACGACGGTGGGGGTGGCCTTCACCAATAGCGGAACGGTGGACGTGAAGAGCGGAACCGTGGCCTTCGACGGCGGGTGTGCGGGCGCCGGCACGTTCACGGGGGCTGGGGCCTACAGCATCACTGGCGGAACGGTAACGCTCAATGGCGGGGTGCAGAATGTGACCTTGTCGGGGGGCACGCTGGTCGGGGTTAACGGCACCATTACAAACCTCACGTGGAGCGGCGGCACTTTGGGGGGAACCATCACCCTCACGGGCGCCGGGACCTGGACGGGCGGGTCAATAGGCGGTGGCGGCGCACTGACGATTGCGACAAACGCGGTACTGAATCTCGCGGGGACCAGCACGCTGGGACTTTACGGCACCCTGACCAACGCGGGGACGGTGAACTGGACGGGCACTGGCGATCTGAACGTTTACAGCGGAGTCAACGACTGGGACGGGGGCATTGTCAATCTGGCCGGAGGGGTGTTCAACGCGCAGAATGACCAGTCGATAAACCAATCTGCCTATTCCGCGTATTTCGACAACGCGGGCTGGTTCGTCAAGTGGCCGGGGACCAACACGACGACGGTGGGGGTGGCCTTCAACAACAGCGGAACGGTGGACGTGAAGAGCGGAACGGCGGCCTTCAACGGCGGGGGTGCGGGGACCGGAACGTTCAACGCGGGCGCGGGCGCTGGCATCTCTTTTGGCAACGGCAACAGCGGCACGTTCACGGGGGCTGGGGTCCACAGCATCAGTGGTGGAACGGTAACGCTCGATGGCGGGGCGCAGAATGTGACCTTGTCGGGCGGCACGCTGGTCGGGGTTAACGGCACCATTACCAACCTGACGTGGAGCGGCGGCACTTTGGGGGGAACCATCACCCTCACGGGCGCCGGGACCTGGACGGGCGGGTCAATTGGCGGTGGCGGCGCACTGACGATTGCGACAAACGCGGTGATGAATCTCGCGGGGACCAGCACGCTGGGTCTTTACGGTTGCCTGACCAACGCGGGGACGGTGAACTGGACGGGCACTGGCGATCTGGACGTTTACAGCGGAGTCAATGGCTGGGACGGGGGCATTGTCAATCTGGCCGGAGGGGTGTTCAACGCGCAGAATGACCAGTCGATAAACCAATCTGCCTATGCCGCGTATTTCGACAACGCGGGCTGGTTCGTCAAGTGGCCGGGGACCAACACGACGACGGTGGGGGTGGCCTTCACCAATAGCGGAACGGTGGACGCGCAGAGCGGAACAATCAGCTTGCGTGGAACCTGCACGCTAGCCGGCGGCACGCTGAATTTCGGCATCAGCAGCCTGGCCAATTTTGGCTCGATCAGTCTTTCCGGCAATCCGGCCACGCTTGCCGGCGCGGTCAGCGCGAATTTGAACAATGGCTACCTGCCAACGGCAGGCAATTCCTTTCCCGTCATTTCTTACGGCTCAGCGTCAGGGGTCTTTGCCCTGAACCTGCCGCTGTTGGGCGCCGGCCAGGCCTGGGAGGTTTCTTACACGCCCAATACAGTCGTGCTGCAAGTGGTTTCCAGTTCCGGTTTCACCGATCAAATCAGTGGTTCGGTGACGGACAATCTCGGCCATGGTGTGACTAACGTCACTGCGTATGCCTGCGCCACAAACGGAACCGGTCTCTACGTTAGCGGCGTGACCGACGCCTATGGGAACTACGGCTTGAACGTTACAAATGGCGCTTGGCTGGTGGGCCTGTCCGGCCTGCTCGATCGGGGCTACAACACTGTGCCCGACCAACTGGCGCTCGTCAGCAATGCCAATGCCACCGTCAATTTCGTCCTGCAGCTCTCCTCGAGCCAGACCTTCACCATCACCACCGCTGTCAATCCCCCCGGGGCCGGCACGGCCAGCGGCGGGGGCACGTTCGTCCAGGGCAGCATGGTGACCGTTAGGGCGGCGCCCACCAATGCCACGTTGCCATACGTTTTCGCCAGTTGGACGGAGAACGGGGTCTTTCAAAGCGGCAGCGGCACTTATTCGTTCCCCGCTGTTCGGGACCGCAGCCTCGTGGCGAACTTCTCGCTGCCGACTTTCACGATTTCGGCGTCGAACAATCCGCCCGCCGGCGGCACAGTGACGGGGACTGGCAGCTACGCTTATGGCACGACCAATGTGCTGACGGCACACCCGAATTTCGGCTACAATTTTGGGTCATGGACTGAAAATGGCGTCATCGTTGGACCGACGGCCAACCTGACGACGGTCGTTTACGCCAACCACTCGTTCGTGGCCAACTATACTGAGGCGAACACGAATCACTTCGTCACCACGGCCACTTCGCCGCCGGGTCTGGCGACGGTCAGCGGCGCGGGCGTTTACACCAACGGCCAGAGCGGGACCTTCAGCGCGCCCCCGGTCATCGTCAGCGGCCAGTATGATTACTTCTTCCGGGAATTCGCGCTGACGAACACCGTGGTCAGCCCCAGCGCCAGCTTCACCAAGGTCTTCTCGACCACGGACCCGACCAACCTGCAGTATGTTGCGGTGTATGCCAGCCTCGGCGTCACTCCCGTCGTGACCAACGTGACGGTCAATTTCCCGAACCCAGTTCCGGCGACGACGAGCTTCCAACTCGGGTTCCAGTTCGACCGGTCGATGAACACCAACCTCACGCCGCAGGTCACGCTGACCAACAGCGCCAACGGAGCCGTTCAACCCACCGTTCCCGCTGGCGGCAACTGGGCCTCGGTCGTTGTGAGCAACGACACGTTTTATTTGCCGCCCGTCACGTTCATCCACGGCATGGACGGCACCGTGCAGGTTTTCATCGCCGCCGCGCAAGACCCGCTTGGCGGCACGCTGGGCCCGACCAATGTGTACACCATCCTGGTGGACGCGACGCCGCCGGTGTTGAGCAACATCGCCGCGACGCCATCCGTCCTGTCCGCGTTCGTCACCTGGACCTCGGACAAGCCCGCGTCGTCCCTGGTCGAATACGGCACGAGCCCGGCTTACGGCCTGAACTCGGGTTTCAATAGCCAGTTGGTCACGGCCCACGGCGTCACCCTTGGCAGTTTGAATCCGTTGACGACGTACCATTTCCGCGTTCACTCCAGCGATCAGGCCGGCAACCAAACCATCTCCGGCGACGAGAGCTTCACCACCCTTGCCGCGCCGGACCTGCAGGTGACCAACCTGTCGGTCACCGGCAGCCTGGTTTCCGGCGGCAATCTCTTGATTTCCTGGAGGGACACTAATTCCGGCGCCGGGGCGACGTTCACTTACTGGTATGATCAGGTGATTGTCACCAACAGCACGACGGGCCAGACGCTGTTGAACTCGTCGCTGTTCTATGACCCGAGCGTCAATGGGAACATCGCTCCCGGCGGTTCGCAGAATCGTCACCTCGGTTTCCAACTGCCGAACGGTCCGTCGGGCGCGGGGCGTATGCAGGCCATTGTTACCGTTAACGCATACGGAAACCAATACGAAGCCAACAACAGCGGCAATGCGCAACTCAACAACACCGAGTCCATCGCGCTGGTCAGCACGTTGGCCGCCTACCCGGACCTGCAAATAACCGGCCTGGCACTGACCAACTCGCAACTCCGCTCGGGCAATGTCGCCGGGTTAGTGTGGAACGACGCCAACACGGGAACCGGTTCGGCAAGCAACCAGTTTTACGACCAAATCCTCGTCGTGAACCAGACGACCGCCCAAACTCTCGTGAACACGGTGCTGGTCGACAACGCGGCGATTGCGCCGATTGCCGCCGGCCAGTCCGTTCCACGTCAATTCTCGTTTGCCTTGCCCGACGGCCCGCCAGGCGCGGGCACTTTGCAGATCGTGATCACCGCCGACATTTACGACAATGTCTTCGAATACAACGCCAGCGGCACCGCCAAGAGCAACAACACCAACTCGATTGTGGCCGCTTCCACGCTCGCTCCCTATCCCGATCTGCTGGCGACCAACGTCGTGGTTCCCGCCAGCGCCAACGCCGGCCAGGGGATTTCGGTTTCCTGGACGGAAATTAATCAAGGCGCCGCCGCGGCCACCAACACCTGGTATGACCAGGTGTTTCTCACTGAGGCGGATGCAATAGGCGGCGGTCAACTCCTGGGCACGTTCGCCTTCACCAACGGGCTGGCCGTGGATCAATCCACGACCGTCACTCAGAGCGTGACGCTGCCGCAGTTTGTTCAAGGCAGCCAATGGATCGTTGTCAAAGCCAACGCGTTGGCCAGCTTCTTCGAGTTGAACACCAACAACAACAGCGCCATTTCAACCCAGGCCGTGGTGATTGCGCCCACCTTGCTGCTTGGCCTGGCCCCCGCAACCATCTCCGAATCGGCCGGCGCCAACTCGGTCACCGGGGTCTTGACTCGCAACGGGGACATTTCCGCCGCCCTGACGGTCCAGCTTGCGACCACGACCGGGACCAACCTGGTTGTGCCCGCCAGCGTAACCGTTCCCGCCGGGCAAAGCGGAGTGACTTTCCTGGCCGGACCGATTGATCATTTTATAGCGGGCAGTCCCGTGGCTGAAGCAATCGCGGCCACCGCCGCCGGTTTTGCGCCGGCCACAGCGCCGCTGACTATCATGGAGGACGATCCAACCGCGTTGACCTTGAGCCTGAGCGCTGCCAGCGTCAACGACAACGCTGGCCCCAATGCAGTCAGCGCGACCGTGGCGCGCAACGCCAATTTCGGCACTCCGCTGACAGTGACTTTGATGAGCGATACCCCCAGTGTCCTGATCCTGCCGGCCAGCGTCACGATTCCCGCCGGCCAAGTCAGCGCGGCTTTCGGGCTGACGCCGGTTCCGACCGCTGCCATCGGCGATGCGCGGAAGGTCAACATATCCGCCTTTGCGCCAGGCTTCAGTTCGGTTTCCACGCCGATTCAAGTGCTCAACGTGAATTCGCTGCAATTGAGTCTCATGCTGCAAAACTCCACGGTCAGCAAGGGCGCCGGCAATTCGGCGGGCCAAGCAACGGTAAGCATCCCTTCGGCTTTGTCCGCCGCTCAAAACATCCTGCTGACGGTGCAGGGCAGTTCGTTGGTGACGATTCCGGCCGTGGTGACGATTCCGGCCGGCGCCACTGCGGTGAACTTCAGCCTCAATGTTGGCAACGACAATCTGGCGACCGGCCCGCAAACGGCGACACTGCTCGCCCAGGCCCTGACCCCGGACCAGGTTGCCCTGACCAACGGCGAGGCGAGCGCCCAGTTGCAGATTCTGGACACCAACGGCGCAACGCTTTCGTTAAGCCTGGCCAGTTCGACGATTTCCAAGGGCAGCAACACCACTGCCACGGTCGTGCGCAACACCCTTGCAACCAACGCCCTCACCGTGAATCTCAACTCCTCACCGCCCGGCATTGTTGCGCTGCCGCTCAGTGTGCCGCTCCCGCTCAATCAGACCAGCGCGACGTTCACTGTGACCGGCATCCTGAATGGCAAGCAAACCGGGCCTGAGTCTGTCACTCTCACGGCCTCTGCCACCGGTTTCAATTCTGGCGCCGCCCCCCTCACCGTGTCGGACATTTACCTGCCGGACCTGTCGCCGGCTTCGATCACGGTTCCGACCACTGCGCTCACGAGCGGCCAGTTGACCGTGAGCTGGGTGATTGCCAACCGCGGCCTGGGAGCAGCCACCAACCAGACCTGGTACGACTACGTTTCTCTGGCCAGCGATAGCGTCGGCCAGAATCAAACCCTGGTTGCCGCCGTTGCCAACCCGTCGGGCTTGGCGGTTGGGGCGAGCTACACCAACCAGGCAAGCTTCTACCTGCCGCCAACGCCGGGCGATTACTGGATCATCGTCGTGGCGGATGGCGGAAACGTGGTGAGCGAGCTGAACAAGCAGAACAATGCGCTGGTTTCATCGCTGCCCATCGCCGTCAATCCCGCCTATGGCGCGGCCATCACCAATGTCGCCCCAGCGGTCGCCAACCAAGGGACGCCGATCACGCTTTCCGGATGGACTTACAACCCGGCGACTCAGCAACCGGCTCCGAACAGTGCCGCAGTTGTCAACGTCCAAATCAACGGGACGCAACGCCTTTATCCGGTGGCCTCGGATTCGACGGGCAGTTTCTCGTACACTTTCCAGCCCCTGGCCAATGAGGCCGGCGATTACACGGCCGGGGCTGACTATCCTTACACCAGCCCATTGTCAGCGCAGGCCTCGTTTGTCCTGCTGGGGATGCAGGCCTTGCCGGCCACTTTGACCGCGCAAGTGCTTCCCAACGTTCCGCTTGCCGGCCAACTCATTCTGAGCAACCTCACCGACCAGGCCCTGAGCGGGCTGGCTGTCACGCTGCCCAACCTGCAAGGCAACCTGACGGCCCAGTTCACCTTCACCAACTCCACCTTGCCGGCCTTTGGGGCGGTCGCAGTCAACTATACCCTGCAAAGTTCCCTCGCCCAGAGCGCTCAAATCAACTTCTCGGCCATTGTGACCTCGTCCGAGGGCGCGCAGTTAACGCTCCCGGTCAATGCCCGCGTCGTGCCCTTGGTGCCCCAGCTCATTGCCAATCCCGCCTATCTATCCAGCGGCATGGTGGTCGGACAGCAGAGCACGGTCTCTTTTGACATTCACAACACCGGCGGGGCCAGCAGCGGCGATCTGGCGGTGCAACTGCCCACCAACCTGACTTGGATGGCGCTGGCGTCGTCGGCGACGATTCCCTCGATCCCGACCGGAGGCAAGGCCACCGTCACGCTGCTCTTGAACCCGCCCCCCGGTCTGACTTTGACGCTCTACACGGGCAACCTTGTAGCCTTCGCGGCCAACACTGGCGTCAGCGTGCCGTTTCAAATCCGGGCAGTCTCCGAGAGCACGGGTGATCTGCGCGTAACCGCTACCGATGATTACACTTACTATGTGGCGGGAGCGCCCAATGTGACCAATGCAACCGTCACCGTGCGGGACGCCATCACCACGGCCGTCATCGCCCAGACCAATTCGGATGCCAATGGCATCGCCGACTTCCCCGCTCTGCCCGCCGGGCCTTACACGGTGGATGCCACGGCGACCGAACATAGCCAGTTCCGCGGCTCGGTGTCGGTCGTTCCGGGTGTGACCAACGCCTTGGAAGCGTTTATGCCTCGGCAGTTGGTCTCTTACCAGTGGACGGTTGTGCCGACGGAAACACCGGACGAATACCAGATCGTCCTGCAGTCGGTTTTCCAAACGGAGGTTCCGGTGCCCAATGTGGTAGTCGCGGAGCCAGAGGTCATGCTCCTGGTGGCCCCGGAAGAGGCCTCGCAATTCACGATCACGCTGAGCAACGAAGGTCTCATCCAGGCGGAGAACGTCTCGATCAGCGTGCCCGACGATCCCACCTATCTGGTCACGCCCCTGGTTACCAGTGTGGGGATCATTCCGGCGCAAAGTACGGTCCAGGTTCCTGTCACCGTCCAACTGCGCAGCGCTCCCGTTCCCGGTCTCGCGCGCGGCAACGACAAGGCCCGCCCCATGGGCGGGGGCGGGTGCAACCTGAGTGACATCAACGCTTGTCTGCCGGATATCCCGCTGGGAGTGGTTTCCTATCACGTCTGCGGCAACAACGGCGTGCCGCAACAGAGGTCCATCGATCTCAAGCTCATTTGCACCACCAAGGCGGCTAAGGATTGCTGGGACAACCTCAAGAAACTGAACCCGGCAAGCAATCCCAATCTGGTCGCGGCGACGTGCAATGCGATCTCGGCGCTGCTGGCCTGTGCCGGTTTAGACTTCAGTCCGTGCCAAAAGGCCGCGCTATCTACCGCCTGCGGCGCTGGCCTCGGGCTCCTCGGGGGGGGACCTGCCGGTGCGGCGTCTGGCGCCGCCTCAGCGGGAGCCAGCGACCTCTTGGAATGCGCTTGCAGTCTTCTTAAGAACTTGCCCCCGCCCGCCTTCGCATCCAGTCCTCCTCCGACTACTGCCAGCTCAGGGGGCCTTTTTGGCCTCGGCGTCTCCTGGCCGGCCAATGGATTTCCTGTCATAACCGGAAGCTTCATACCCGGCGGCGATTGCGCCAAAGGCAGCGCCCACGTCAGGGCCCAGGTCAAGGGCGGAAGCACCCCCGCCTTTCCCACCTCCCTGCCCAATCTTGGACCGCCGCAGAAAAAGGACCTCTCCCAGGGCGTCTGCGCCACGGTCCGCCTGCAAATCGACCAGGACGTGGTCATGAGCCGGTCCGCCTTCGCGGGGACCCTTGAGATCGAAGACGGCGGCAGCACGGCGATCACCGCAGTGCAAGTGAGCCTCGCCTTCCAGAATGCCACCAATGGCGATGCCTCCAGCATGTTCGTCGTTGAAGGGCCGGTCCTGAGCAGCCTGACCGCCGTGGACGGCACGGGAACTCTGGCCGGCGGGGCGACCGGTTCGGCGGTTTACACCTTTATTCCTACGGATGATGCCGCGCCGGACGCGCCGGCCACCTACCAGATCGGCGGCACTCTCGGTTACCTGGACAGTGGCCAGCAGGTGACCGTGCCGTTGCTGTCCGCCCCCTTCACTGTCTATCCCGAGGCCAAGCTGGACTTGGTTTATTTCCAGCAACGGGACATTTACGGTCCCGATCCGCTCAATCCTCAACTGAGCGAACCGTCCCAGCCGTTCGATTTGGGGTTGATCGTCAAGAACGTCGGCGGCGGCACCGCCCACAGTTTCCAGATCACTTCGGGCCAACCCCAGATCGTGGACAATGAAAAGGGCCTCTTGATTAACTTCACGATCATCGGGACCGAGGTGGGCGACCAACCCATCTCGCCGTCCCTGACGGCGAACCTGGGAGACATTTCACCGGGCGCCTCCAAGCAAGTGACCTGGGAATTGCTCTCCACGCTGGCGGGCAAATTCATCTCCTTCAACGCCACATTCCAGCACGTGGACGACCTGGGCAACACCAATACTTCCCTGATCAACAGTGTTGAGATTCATTCACTCACCCACCAGGTGCTGGCCAACCGGCCCACCGACGATGACCTGCCCGACTTCCTGGTCAACGACATTCCCAATCCAGCCAGTCTGCCCGACACGCTTTACCTCAGTGACGGCACCGTAGCGCCCGTCAACGTCGTCACCAGCGGCAGCTTCGACGGCCCGGCCGCCCCCGGCCACCTGCAGGTTCAACTCACGACTGCGGTAAGTAATGGCTGGAACTACATTCAGTTGCCCGATCCAGGCGTCGGATACTTGCTGGAACGGGTCGTGCGTTCCGACGGCGAGGTCCTCCCCATGACCAATGACGCCTGGACCACGTCCCTGAGCTTCCCGTCCTCGAGCGCCGCGCCCGTGGCCGAGAATCTGGTTCATCTGTTCGACTGGGCCGGCACCGGTTCCTACACGCTCTACTATCACTCGACGAACACGACTGCTCCCGCCATCGTGCAAATCGGCCCACTGACGCCCTTCAACCAACCGGGAGCCGTTTCCTCGGTGGACATTGTCTTTTCGGAAGCGGTTGACACGACCACCTTCAGCTATACGAACCTGAATCTGACGCTCAACGGCGGCCCCAACCTGATCACCAGCGGCGCCGGAATCAGCCTGACTTTGGTGTCGAATACCACGTATTCCATCAACGGCCTCGCGCCGTTCGCCGCGGCGGACGGCAATTATCAACTGACCGTGAACGGCTCGGGCATCTATGATCTCTGGGCCAACAACGCCGGCAACATTTCTGCTTCGACCCAATGGGCAAAAGGAAATGCCGCCCCGGTGGTCCAAAGCATTTCGGCCATTTCGCCGAATCCGAGAAACACGCCCGTCCCCAGCGTCACGGTGAACTTCTCCAAGGCGATCAACGCGGCGACGTTTGACTATCGTGCCCTGACCCTCACGCTCAATGGCGGCCCCAATCTCATCACCGGCGCGGTGAGCGTGACGCCGCAAACCGCCAGTTCATTCACGATCGGGGGTCTGGGTCCGCTCACCGGGGCGCAAGGTAATTATGTCTTGACGGTCAACGCAACCGGGGTTCAGGACACCGGCGGCATGGCCGGGTTCGGTTCCCAATCCGTGGGCTGGGGCATTATCACCACCGGCCCCACTATCACGGCCCTGGAGCAGATCGCCACCAACCCGCGCAACATCGTGGTGCAAACTCTTGCCGTCACGTTCTCCGAAGCAATTGATCCGGCGACGTTTGACTACACGGACCTGACGCTGACACGGGACGGCGGCTCCAACCTTATCACCAGCGCAGTGCAGCTCGATCCGGTCAATGCCACGACCTGCGTCATCACCAACATCAGTTGGGTGCAGGGCTACGCCGGCACTTACACCTTGACCGTCAACGCGGCGGGCGTGAGGGACCTGGCCGGCAACCCAGGCGCGGGCAGCACTAACGAGAGCTGGCGGATCGTCCTGGGAGTACCGGCCACACCGGCGAACCTGGCCATCATGCCGGGCGTAGCCACATCCCCGACCAGCGGACTGAGCGCCACGAACAACCTCACCTTGATTGGCACTGTCGGGGCGAGCAACCTGACCGTCCGGGCGTATGACGTGACTACCAGCGCGGACCTGGGCGTGGCGAAGGTCGTGGGGACGAACTTCAGCATTTATCTTGCCTTCACCACTGAGGGGTTGCACCAACTGCAGGTTAACGCGATTGACGCGGCGGGCAACGCCTCCCTGGCGGCCTTCTTTGACTTGTTCCTGGATATAGTCCCGCCAACTGCGATCATCGAGCAGGTGGCAAACCCGATCTACTCGGCGGTGTCGAGCATTCCGGTGACGTTCTCCGAAGCGATCAACACCAATACTCTAAGCGCCACCAATTTTGTGGTCACATTGAATGGAACCAATCCCTTCACGCCGACGCTGACCTATGTTTCGAGCAACACGTTCCTGCTCGGAAATCTTGCCGCCTACACCCTGCCGCTGGGGACCTACCAGGTCACCTTGAATATGAGCGGCGTCCAAGACCTTGCCGGCAACCGGACCACCAACCTGGTCGCAATGTCATGGGTGCACGGCACTACCTATCGTCCGCCGGTGATTGCCCAGATCACTAACGTCATCGTTCCGCCGGATGACTTCGTGTCGTTTCAGGTTCAGGCCTACGACCCGAATGGCGCCCAACTGACTTACAGCCTGGCTCCCGGCTCCCCGACCAACGCCAGCATCGGCCCCGCCAGCGGACTCTTCTTCTGGGCCCCGACGCGCGCTTATGCGCAGACCACCAACTCCTTCACCGTCGTCGCCACCGACAATGTGACGCCGCCCATGAGCACCAACCAAACGTTCACCGTGATCGTGCTCGACTATCTGGAGTTGTCGCTCGGCTCCACCAACGTCCAGTCAGGGCAAGCCGCCGGCCTGCCGGTTTACCTCGCTTCCAACGACGGCGTGACCGATCTGGTCTTTACCGTCCAGGCGCCGGACAACCTCTTGACCCATTGGACACTCACTGCCATTGCGCCCGAGATCGGCTCGGCCACCGTTCAGGACCAGAAGACGAACCTCCTCGTGGTCCTGCAAATGCTGGCTGGACAATCGCTGCAAGGCACGCAGTTGCTCTCGCGCTTGAACTTCGAGGTCGCAACCAATCAGGTGTCGAGCTTCGTAACGCTATCGATTTCGGCCATCGGCGGGCTTAAACCGACGGGGTCATCCTACAGCAACTACTTGGTGAACGCCGGCTCGGTAGCTGTGGTGGAGAACCAGCCCTTGCTGGGGGGCGTCCTCTCGGCCAACCTCGCTCGCGAGTTGGCCCTCTACGGAAGAATCGGCGCCAGCTACCAAGTGCAATACAAGACCGACCTGAGGGCTCCCGAGTGGCAGCCATGGCTCAACTACACTCAGACCAACGGAGCGATTACCCTGGGATTGGATGCGACCAATCCGGTGATCTTCTACCGGTTGCTCCAGCGATAAGCCGGCGGGTCCAGATAAGACAATCGCCAATCGCCGCTCTGGAAAGCGCCTTGCACGGAGTGCCATCCGGTGCTATAAGTGAATTTGAAACCATGTGTCTGGCCGAAACCATTCCAACCCGAAGTTGAACGGAGAAAACCTATGTCAGATGAAGCCAAATGCCCCCTCCACCACGCTGCCGCCGGCGGCACGACGAACCAAGACTGGTGGCCAAAACAGTTGAGGCTCGATATCCTGCACCAGCATTCCTTCAAGTCCAACCCGATGGGCGAGGAATTCAACTACGCTAAAGAGTTCAAGAGCCTCGACTTGGCGGCGGTAAAGAAAGACCTGGCGGCGCTGATGACCAGCTCGCAGGACTGGTGGCCGGCGGACTTCGGCCACTACGGACCTTTGTTCATTCGCATGGCCTGGCACAGCGCCGGCACCTACCGCATCGGAGACGGTCGCGGCGGCGGCGGCAGGGGCCAGCAGCGCTTCGCGCCGCTCAACAGTTGGCCGGACAACGTCAGCCTGGACAAGGCGCGCAGGCTCCTTTGGCCGATCAAGCAGAAGTATGGCCGGAAGATTTCGTGGGCCGACCTGATAATTCTCACTGGCAACGTCGCCCTGGAAACGATGGGCTTCAAGACGTTCGGTTTCGGCGGCGGGCGTGAGGACGTCTGGGAGCCGGATCACGACGTCTATTGGGGCGCCGAGACGACTTGGCTGGGTGACAAACGCTACTCCGGCGAGCGCGACCTCGAGAACCCGCTGGCAGCCGTGCAGATGGGGCTGATTTACGTCAACCCGGAAGGCCCGAACGGCAACCCCGATCCGATTGCCGCGGCGCGTGACGTCCGCGAGACCTTCGCTCGCATGGCGATGAACGACGAGGAGACGGTGGCCCTCATCGCCGGCGGCCATACATTCGGCAAGACCCACGGCGCCGGTCCTGCCTCCAATGTGGGGCCTGAGCCGGAAGCCGCCGGCCTCCAAGAGCAGGGCCTGGGCTGGAAGAGCAGCTTCGGCACCGGCAAAGGCGGTGACGCGATCACCAGCGGCCTGGAAGTCACCTGGAGCCAGACGCCGACGAAGTGGAGCAACCATTTCCTTCAGAACCTCTTTGGCTACGAATGGGAACTGACGAAAAGCCCGGCCGGCGCGCATCAGTGGAAGCCGAAGGGCGGCGCCGGCGCCGGCGCCGTGCCGGATGCGCATGACCCGTCAAAGCGTCATGCGCCATCCATGCTCACCACGGACCTCGCCCTGCGGTTCGACCCTGCTTACGAAAAGATTTCGCGGCGCTTCATGGAGAATCCAGGTCAGTTGGCAGACGCGTTTGCCCGGGCTTGGTTCAAGTTGACGCACCGCGACATGGGCCCGCGCGCGCGGTATCTCGGCCCGGAGGTTCCCGCCGAAGAGCTCATCTGGCAGGACCCCATTCCCGCAGTCAATCACAAATTGATTGAGGCGCAGGACATCGCCTCGCTCAAGAGCAAGGTCCTGGCCTCCGGTCTGCCTGTCTCGCAACTCGTTTCCACAGCTTGGGCGTCGGCGTCCACGTTCCGTGGTTCCGACAAGCGCGGCGGAGCCAACGGCGCCCGTATTCGTCTGGCGCCGCAGAAGGATTGGCAAGTCAACCAGCCGGCCCAACTGGCCAAGGCGCTCAAGACTCTGGAGGCCATCCAGACTGCGTTCAATGGCGCGCAGTCCGGCGGCAAGAAGGTCTCGCTCGCCGACTTGATCGTTTTGGCCGGTTGCGCAGCCGTTGAACAAGCCGCGAAGAACGCCGGTCACACGGTCACGGTCCCGTTCACGCCGGGTCGCATGGACGCCTCTCAAGAGCAAACCGACGCGGCCTCTTTCGCCGTGCTCGAACCCATCGCGGACGGCTTCCGCAATTACCTCAAAGGCAAATACACCATGCCGGCCGAAGCGCTGCTGATCGACAAGGCGCAATTGCTGACCCTGACCGCGCCCGAAATGACGGTGCTCATCGGCGGCATGCGCGTCTTGAAGACCAACTTCGGAGCCACGCAGCACGGTGTCTTCACCAAGCGCCCGGAGGCGCTCACCAACGACTTCTTCGTGAACCTGCTCGACATGGGCACGGAGTGGAAGCCGGCCTCGAAAGACGCGGACGTGTTCGAGGGACGCGAACGCAAGACGGGCGCAGTCAAGTGGACCGGCACGCGCGTCGATCTTGTCTTCGGCTCAAACTCCCAACTCCGCGCGCTGGCGGAAGTCTATGGGAGCTCCGACGCGGAGAAGAAGTTCGTCCACGACTTCGTCGCGGCCTGGAACAAGGTGATGAACCTTGATCGCTTCGACCTTGCTTAAGGCGGCGAACAGCCGCTCCGTCTCGGCCTCGGCATTTCGGCCAGAGTGATGGCGGGCGCTTCCCGGCCTTTCACCCGTCTTTGCCGCAAGAACCGGAAAGAAAACCTTTGACGTGAGGCTGGCGGCAGGCTACTCTTAGCCTATGAACGCTGCGAACCGTGCGCCAAAGAAACCGGGGATCAATTTGCGGTCCGAAAGTTTCAGCCTCAGCAGTGCCAAGACATATTTAGGGCGGCTCATGGAAATGGCCGGCAAAGGTGAAGCTGTGTACATCGTGCGCGGCCAGCGCCGCTTCGTCTTGCGGGAAGTCCCACCGATTGACCCCATGCCAGTCCGGCCACCCGGTTATTTCGCCAACTGCTATACCAAGGCAGGCATCAAGGAGGAAAACCGTCTCGCGAAGGCTTCGGTGCTCCGTCCTCCCGAAGACCTCGAATGAAAGCGTGGCAAGGCAGGGAGTTCAACCAATGGGACATTCTCATGTTCCCATTCAGCAAAGAAAGGCGGCATCCTGCCGTTGTCATTTCCAATGATGAGACATGTCGAAACGATGACATCGAGGAGGTCAATGCCCTGTTATGCACATCGGCGAAAGTCAGTCGTCCCCCAAAAGCGACCGAGGAAGTTTTGGACGAAGCCGACGGACTCGACTGGAAAACCATGGTCCGTTGCGACAAGATCCATCTGCTGCCGAAGGCCCAGTTTGAGGAACGCAAGGGGTGTGTCACCGAGGACCGCCGACATTTCATCGCACGAAAGATCGTGGAAGTGCTAAGACTTCCCATCCACCGCCGATCGCGGCTGTAAAATGCGTCCTCGGCAACTTCCAGCCACCGCCGGGCGTGCGTCTGAGGGAGGGCCAGTGGTTCTCTTGGGACGGGATTCCTCAAGCTGCCACGAGGACCATCCATAACACGCCGAAGCGGTCGGCAACCATGCCGAAGCGCGGCGAAAAGAACGTCTTGGCCAACGGCATTCGCACCTGTCCCCCCTCGGCCAAGGCGGCGAACAACCGTTCCGCCTCGGCCTCGGCGGGCACCCTGAGTGCCAGCGAGAAGCCTTGGAAACCCGGATTTCCCGCGCAACGTCCGTCGGACGCATTCACGGTCGTTTGGCCGATGCGGAAGCTCGCATGCATCACCTTGTTCTCGGAACCTGGCGGGCACGAGCCCGGTTGTGGAGGCTCCGGGCTGTCTTTGAAGCGCATCAGCATGCCCACCTCCGCGCCAAGGGCGCGGCGGTAGAACTCGATCGCTTCTTCACAGCGGCCCTCGAAGAACAGGTAAGGCTCAACCGCGCGGCTGTCGTTTGTCGTGCTCATGATTTTCCGGGTCAAACGTAATCCGATCCGCGTGTTTCATAAAGGGACTTTTGACGCTGTGTATAATCACGGCCCCTTGCGGGGACTTGCACCCCACTGCGTGTCCGCCTTCACAGGCGCACCCTGCCTGCTTTGGCTCGACCCGCCCGCCGTCAGTTGACCGGTTGCGCATTCTGACTTATGCCAGGCGAATGGACAGCGTTTGGCCTGCGCGGAGCGTCACTGGCTGCTTGAGGGAAACCACTGCGGCGCCGGCGGTGAAGGCAAGCTCGCTTTGAAGGGGCCGGCCCTCTGCCTGGATGTCTGCGGTTTTGGGCGCCGCTGCGACGTCGAGGGTGATTTCGGCCACAGTGAAACGGCCTTCGCGGACAGTCAGTTGGTTGAGTTGGCCCTGGGCGTCACGCGTCTGGGCCAGGCTGCCCCAACCCTCGGGACCGGTAAAGGGGCACTTGAAGTTGGCCGGAGTATGGCGGGGGCCGACACGGAGGGCGCGGCGGGGGCCGTCGTAGTTCCAGCCGGAGAGGGCCAGGAGCAGGGACCAGGAAGACATGGCGCGGGCGTAGTGGCCGCCGCATTCGATCTCATTCCACGGATTGCGGGGGATGGGCGGGCGAGGCACTCCGTCGTAACGGTCGCGGGCGGCTTTGACGATGGCGAAGCCTTCCTGGATGAGACCTTCGCAGATCATGTGGGCGGCAACCTGGTATTCGATTCCGGTCCAGACTTCGTCCGAGTAGAGCATGACGTGAGCGGGGCGTCCGCCCTTGGGCCAGGTGCAGATGATGAGACCCTTGTCCTTGGCGCCGGCAAAGGCGCGCGGGGCGTGCCGCCAGCCGGTGAGATCGGACTTGAAATTGTATTTGAAGACGGCGCGCAACGAAGCGAGCACCTTGTCCCGGGGGAGGATGTAGCCCAAGCCGAGCTGGTGGGCCCACCATTGGCCGATGAGTTGATCGGCCATGCAGCCCGGGCCAACCTCTCCCTGGCGGTCGAGGTAGCCGGGCAAGTGCTGCTGGAAATACTCGCCGTTCCAGCAAAGCTCGACGAGCTTCTGCCGGCCTTTGTCGAAGACGGCGCGGAACCGTTCGGCGGCCGCCGTTTGGCCCATGCGCCGCGCCCAGGCCTCGCCGGCAAGGAGGGCGGCCAGGTAGTAGCCGCTGATGAACGTAGTGACGCCGTGCAGCGCTTCATCGTAGGTATTCCACTGGTCGTCCTGGAGAATGCCGGCGGGCTGGCCGCCCGAGGTTTTCGCGTCGCGTGCGATCAGGTATTCCACCGCGCGGTTCACGTGCGGCCAGTATTCCTTGAGAAACGAATCATCGGGGTGGTTGAGGGCCTCGCGGTATGCCTTGAGGATGCAGCTTGCGTGGCCGTCGGAGAAAGGCTGCTCGCCCGACGGGTGCGGCGGCGAGGGAACATCGGTGCGGTTGTTGACACCGCCGTCCGGGCGCTGCTGGCGCTTGAAATCGATTCGGCGCATGTCCTTCTCGAGGTCCGGAAACAGGCGGGAGAGGGATTGTTCGTAGCCCCAGACGTGGGTGCAGGTGGGCGTGCAGCAACCGTTGGAGCCTTCCCAGCCATAGACATCGGCGTTGGCGATGCGGAAGACAACGCCGATGTGGCGGATGATGGCGATATTGGCAGTGACGCAATCCAGGAGCCAATAGGGCAGCGTGCTGTCATAAAAGGACCGGCGGAAGCCTTCGGTGCGGTCGCGGAGAACGGGATAATCGGCGGCGGCGGCGCGGATGACGGCGCGGGCGTCGGCCCACTGGGTCGCGTAATGGCAGCCCATCCAGGTCTGGCCGGCGTTGTACTTGTTAGGATAATGCCAAGCCAGGAGAAACGGCACTTGGACTGTCGAGCCGGGAGGCACGTTCACAGTGGCCGCCACGGCGCCGTTGATGGTGCGGCCCACGGGTGAGGGCGAGCCGGGCCGGGCGTCCGGCAGGGGGTCAAACCGGCCTGCGGTGGAAAACAAGCCCCAGGCATGATCCATCTCTTCATAGGCGGGCAGGACGGTGACCTCTCCGCCAAGGGCGGCAAGGGCCAGGGTGCCAAAGCCCGGCGTCTTGGGATGGAGACCGCCAGGGGCCGAGTAGCTGGCGCCGACCAGGCCGCAAAGGAAGGCGTAGGCGCGCTGGCGCTGATGGCTCAAAGCGGCGTGGGCCGGCTCCAGGATGGGACCGGCAGCCAGGACTACCCTGCCCTGCCCAAGGGCGCGGGTGATGAGCCGAGGCCCCTTGCCGAGGCCGGGTCGCGGCTCCGGAAGTTCGGACTGCGCGGCGCCGGGCGCGAGGACCAGGTTGTCAAAGCCAACGGCCGGCGGGCTGTCTGGCCGGTTGTCCGAAACACCAAGGCCGCTGAAACGCGCCGGGAGCAGCTCTTCCAAAAGCACCATGACCTCGAGGTTGCCGGGCAGGTCCGTGAACTCGATCTGGTCGACGTTGATATGTCCCCAGCCGCCCTTCTCTTCGTCAACGATTTCAATGTGGGCGGTCCGCCCTTCGCAGGCTGCCACGTCCCACACTGCCGGTTCGAGCCGCTCGTTGTCCTTGCCGGAGGCGGCGCAAACGACTTTGCCATCGACCATGAGGCGGACCTGTGTATTGGCGTGGTGGCCCCCGCCAACCAGGAACCGGATGAAACGCCGCTGGACGGTGAAGGTCTTGCTGACGAGGCGGCCGGTCGTGGCGTCGCCATCCAGAAAACTGTTGACCAGGCCGTGGCCGAGGAACCCGGAGACCGGTTGCTGATTGGGGAGGGTGCCGTGGGCCGGCTCTTTGCCGAAGGCCTCGCCTTGGACCTTCCAGTTTTCGTAGCCGTGTTCGAAGTCCTCGAAGAGGATGTCGGGCCGCGGCGTTGCCTCGGCGATAGGTTTGCCCCCGGTCCAGGAGGCGTAAGCCCGGAGCAGCGGCATGGCTCGGCCCGAAAAGACCAGCGTGGCCCCGGACTGGACAGCATCACGGGCGGCGCGCAGGAAGGCGGCAGAGAGGTCCGTGGCGGGGTCTTCCAGCCAGACCACGGTGTGGGCGGGGTCGGCGGGCTTTGCGGCAGGCACGGCCTCGCCTTCCAGAACCCGGACCGCAAGCTCGTCAGGCCGGTCGGCTGGGGCGGCCGTCAGCGACTTCAGGTTCGCCGCCGTGCAGAGGGTGACCGGCTTATCCAGCGCGGGGCTCCCTGCCTCCTGGGCGCGCATGTACAGGCCCCGCGCGTTGCCTTCCTCGAGGATTTCGTTAATGTTATTGCCGAAGCACGCATTCAAGGTCGAATTGTTTTCACCGGCAGCATCATAACCCACCGGGTTCTGCATCAGGGCGGCCAGGGAGACAGTTTGCGGCTGGGCGGAGGGATTTGTGAGGGCGAAAACGAACACGGCCAACGGCATGGAAGAAAAGGCTGCATCCAGCGGCGCGAAAGGGCTGAAGGCGCTCAACTGGATTTGGACCGGCAGGGCGGCGTCTTCAAAGCGGAGGGTTGCCAGCGGGTAATCGCCGGTCATTTCGATTTGCTTGACGCGCGGCCACTCCGGGCCGCCTGCGGCCTGCAGCAACCGGGCGGTCTGGCCCGCCTTGACGACGAAATGAAACGGCACCTGGCCGTCGCGAAGCGTATTGAAAAGCTGCCACGCCGCAAGTTGGCCGTCAGCGCCGAGCTCGAAATTGCCGGTGCCGATGCCGCCCAGGTGCATGCGCGCGTCGGTGTGCCGGTCCGAGAGATAAACCCGCGGTTTGGCCGGGGCGAACAGTTCGCGCCGCCAGCGCTCCAGTTCATCGGCAGGAAGCTCGAACGCGCCCCAGGCCGGCGCGGTCAGGAGCGCCGTCGTGCCGGCGCCCACCAGGCCAATGAACTCGCGCCGGCTCAGCTCGCTGCCTTGAGGCCCGCAGGTTCCGGAACAGCGACACTTACGTTGCGGAGGATCGCGGAAAAGCGGTGTCGGCCCCGCATTTATAGGCGATTTACGGGGTTTTGGAGTCATTTTCGTGCAAGGTTGGCAAGCCCCGAAACGGGCAAAAACAGGCATGTAGGGGGGCAAATGAGGGGGGCAATGATGGCAATGAACCGCCTCGGCTCCGTGCTGCAGTTTCGCTTGCCATTTGCCCAGCCTAGCCGGGGCAGGCCCGGCTGGCAAGCCTGTTCAATATAGGCGCCAGGGCTTAGATTGCGCGGGTTGAAAAACTTGCATCTGGCCGCTTGGGTTCAGTCCGGCATTTGGATCTAGCTCCTGTCGCTCCGAGGCCTGCCTTCCCCAACTACTGCCCTGTTTTCGCGTTTGTTGGTCTTTCTGTTTCCCGTTGCGCCGTGATCGTTACGTCATCCGCCAGACTGGCCGGGAGAGTGCCAAAGCCCGGCGGTAAATGGTCTGCTAAGCCGTTAGTCCCCCTATGCGGATCAAGGCACCCGGAGGGGTGTACCCCTGCGGAAACCCCGTAAAATAAGGGGATTTCGATGGTCCCGCCTCAACGAAGCGCCCCGGATCGAGGGCGCCGATCGGGGTTCAGCAGGGCCGTTTTAGCCCTTCCGGGGTTCAACAAAGGGTCAACATTTCCACCCCTCGCTGGCAGCACCACGTGAACTAATCTATGGGTTGAACCTAAATATAAATACGAATGTCGCCGGCAGCATTCATAGATTTCCATTTCTGGTTGACAGGCAACACCGTTGGACGAGTGTCTGTCAAGCTTTTCTGCGGCTTCAACGGTGGTGGGGCCGGGCCGGAGCAGCAGGCGGTCGGGACGGGCCGCCCAGATGTGGCCCGTGCCTCGGTGTCGAGGGCGTGGTCACCGGCTGACGGGCGATCTGCGGTGAGGCGGGCGCGAGAACCTCAGCATCGAGCCGGTAGCGACCGGCGGGCCACCAAGCCAAGCCGCCATGGGCCTCACCGTCGAGGCGGTGGAGATCGCCCGGCGATGTCAGTCCGGCGTCGGCCAAGGTGGCCGTCTTGATGCCAAGCCGGAGCCGCAGGCGGGGCCAGGATGGTCGCCAGCGCGGATCGGCGAATGCCTCCCCGTGGAGTTGAACGGGCACGGCGCCGGCATCGCGACGGTAGTCGCGAGCAGAGCGCGTGGCTCGCGCCACCGCCGTTGAGAGGGGTAGTGCGTCAGCGGGTATCGGGCCGCCACGGCCTGAGCACCGGTTCGGTGGTCGCCGGCAGTTTACACGGAAGCCAAATCCGCCCCCAGCGGCTTGTCCTTTCGGAGGCGGCTCACGCCGAGGATGCTGAGGCAAATGACGCGGCGCTGGCTGTCCACGCGCTCCATCACGGCGTCATGGAGGGTCTCTTTCTCGTAGCCGGCGGCGTCTGAAAACCGAATTGAAGGGCGACGGCCCGTTTAGGAAATCAGTTCAGCGGACGGATGGCTAAGCTGGCCGTCGAACGTGGCCAGCCTGAGTCCGTGCTTCGCAGCCAGATTCGCCAAGTAATGATCTGTTACCTGGTCAGAAGCGCGAGGATGGCTGTCCAGAGCCGGCAGATCGTCCGGGATTCTGTCCGCTTTTCGCTCGGAGGCAAAACTTTCCAAGACCTCCCTGGCGCGGTCCATGGTTAAACCGATGGCGGCTTTATTGTTCGTGCTGATTCGCAGGAAACCGAGTTCGACAATGGGGCAGAGGACAATTTGCTTGCCGGACAACCAGTCTCGCGCCAGGGCATGCCGGGAATGGGTTTGGACGATGCCCGCAATCAACAAATTGACGTCCAGCAGATGCTTCATGGAAAGTCTGCCAGGAGCTCCTTGATGGCACGCTCGTTAATGGGCTGGCCCGGCACGACGACGGTAAAGCCGTCCTCTTTGGCCAGACGGCATTTGGGGTGGGCCGGCTTGACCACCGTGAGGGTAAAACTGCCATCCGCGTTTTCCTGAACGGCATACACCTGTCCTGGCTTGACTTGGGGAACCAACACACGCTTCCGGTTATCCGCTTTGGTCGTTATCACTCGGGGACTTTCCCACGTACGAGGGTCACTTTCAAAACTTTTCCGTCGGGGTTTTTTACCCAGAACAAGCAGCGGTTCCAGGAAATGTCGGCCCGTTGTCCGATTACAGGGCCGGCGACATTTATGGCGGCGATGTCCGAACGGCGCGGCCAAGCCGCTTCAAATTCACTGGATGCCGAGCTCGCGCTTGACCTCCGCCAGGGGAATCGAGCGCTTCTTGCCCTCGGCCTTCTTTGTTCGCCGGAGCTCCAACAGGTCTTCCGCATCCGCCAGGCGCTCCTGCACCGCGAGGAATTCCTCGTAGGGCAGAACTGCGAACTGCTTCTTCCCGTTCTTAACCAGGATTTCAGGGTGCAAATTTAACATATACTTGTCTGCTCATCTATACGCTTCTCTCCGGTGCCGCACACGATACACCACCACCTTGGCTTCCTCCACCTCAAACAGCACGCGGTAGCTGCCCACCCGCAGCCGGTACTCTGGCGCGAATCCGGTCAACTTCTTCACGTCGCCAGCCAAATCGTCCGCCAGTGCTTCGATTTTCGAGACGATCCTATGGCTCTCGGCTGCAGGCAGCCCTTTCAACTCCTTCAGTGCGCGTGGCTTGAATTCGATTTCGTAATTCACGGTTCCCGCTCAATTTCCCAGCTCAGCCGGTGATTCATGTCCCAGGCGGCGTCGAACACGTTCATGCACCCGCCAGCGTCAGGTCGGCCGTCGTGCCGGCGCCCACCAGGCCAATGAACTCGCGCCTGCTCAGCTCGCTGCCTTGAGGCCCGCAGGTTCCGGAACAGTTGCACTTGCGCATAAGGGGTCCTTTTCATTCGAGTTGTCGGCGCCAGGATTCCCGCAGGCCAGCCGGTTTACAAGCAAAAATCGAGCCCCCTGAAATCTCGCAGGCGGAGGCGCAAAAACCGAATTCAGGTCGACAAGGATGAAATGCGCCCGGCGTCATCGTCGGTTTGCGGCGATAATGAGAGAACATCTCCGATCGTCAGCGAAGTCCATGACGGTGATTCCACGCCTCGGAGGGGTCTCGCCGGCAAAACAGGCCGTTAGCAGTGGGTTGATCCGGTTGGAAACGGCGCGGATGCGAGGGATGCCGAAAAACCAGGAGCGTGTAAAGCCGCTTGTAAAATCAATGCAAAGGCAGTCGCGATCCAAGCATTCGGCCTCCTCGTAAAGACCCTGAATCGCCTTCCACTTCCACCTATAGTCGTGGAACCTGTAAACATCCTGCACCCTCAGCTTTGCGGCAGGGCGCGAAATTGTGAAGCTCGCGTTGTCCAACCAACCCGTGCCGTCAATTCCCTTTGGAACAGCGCGCGCCTTGAAGCGCCGAAGCAAGACGATTTTCCCCTGCGCCTGGGACAGGGTCGGAACACCTTCAGCCAACCACCACCGCGCCGGATTGCCGGCAAGATATGCGTCAAAGGTGCGCTCGAAGGCACGAGTGTTCGCCGAAGGTTTGCTCTCCTCCTGCACGCTCATGAGGATGCACTCAGTGGGGTTTTCACCCAAAAAGCCGTAGCAAGCACTCAGAACGTCATCGAAAGCCAACCTCTGATAGACGGGACCATGATAGATGAGGAACCTGTTTTTGACGTGTCTGCACCTGATGTCCAAAAAGCGAGCCCCGGTTCGAAGCTGTCGCGGTATCGTAAGCGTTTGACACTTGGTAGTGCCGCAGAACCACTCGTGCCGGGCCCCCGAATCATGCGTGCCGGGAATGGAAAGCTCTGACAACCTCGTTTCGCCTCCGATTGATCCCATCCATCTGGCATTGGGTTCTGCTGCCGCGCTCGAACGCAGAAGGCAAACGCATAACAGACCGCAAAGAACAGGGCTGCCCAATGCTTTACCCGGTGTCATTTTCAGAACCCATTATTTGCCGGCATCCGTGTGGGCGTCAAGGAAGAAGCCAATACATGCCGGAGCACTTCAGGCGTTCGCCGACGACGGTCTTGCATCCGGCTTCGGTCACGCCCGAGCCGATAAGGCAGCCGGCCTTGAGGCTGCCGTATTCCATGGTGGTCACTCCCATTTTCGTGCGATCGCGAACTTGATTGTCTCACACCCCGGCCCGTCCAAACTCGTCACCCGGCGATTCGGGTTTGCAAGCCGAGGTCCCCTTCGTTTATAATGGGAACAGATGCGGCAGCAGCCAGTCAACCGGAGATTCCGGGCGGAGACATTCTTTTGGCCCTGGCCTGGTTTCCCGGTTGTGGCCTTGGTTTTCCTGGTGGGTTCCTTTCTTTATGTCTGGCTGCGGGTAGAGCCGCTTCTGGAGTATCACACTTACGGGCCGTACTTCTACCGGCACCGGGTTTTTATGGAAACGTTCCTGGGTCCTCCAGGAGGTCTGGCCAGTTATGCCGGGGTGTTTTTGGCGCAATTGAATTGCCTGAACTGGCTGGGCGCCCTGGCTTTCGTCCTGTCCGAGTGCATGGTCTTGCTGGCGACCCTCTTCTGTCTGGCTCGCATCAGCGGCAGGGCGCCGGGTTTTGCGGCCCTGGTCCCACTGTTTGTGCTCCTGCTGTTGCGCAACCGCTATGGTTGCCCGGCGCCAGCCATCAGCGTCGGCCTTCTCCTGGCGCTGGCCGCCTCCGCCGCACACGTCTCATTGCCCTGGCGGCGCCCTTGGCTGTCGATGGCAGTCAGCGGGTTGATCTCGAGTTTCCTTTTCTTTTTGGCCGGGCTTTGGTCCGCTCTGCTCTTTGCGGTCTTGTGTTGCATGTTTGTGTTCCTCCAAATGCGGAGTTGGCCTGCGGGGTTAGGCTGCCTGGTTCTGGCGTTGGCGGCGCCCCTGGGGGCAATCGGGGCGGGAAACCTCGAAATTGCAAGGCTGGTCAATCCCTGGCCGGAGCGAGTCGATTGGGTCCTTGCAGCCGCTCTCTACGTCGCGGCGCCCGTCGCGGGCGCAGTTCTGGCTTTGCTCCCGAGGCCTGCCGCAACCCCGCCTGCCAACCCGCAGCCCGTTTCGCAGCAGAGGACCGCGCCTGCTCCCAGGCCCGGCCCCTGGTTGCAGACCCCGTGGCTCGGCCAGGCCGTGATTGTCTTGGCCTTTCTGCTCGGGTGGTCCGCCGTATGGCTGACGTTCGATCGGCGCGAGAAGCTCCTGGCCGAAATCGACTACGACGCCAGTCGCGGGCAATACGATGCAGTCCTTGCGGCGGCCAGGCAGGTCAAGGCGCTGAATCACCCCGCCGCGGTCCGCGTACACTTGGCCCTCTGCCACACCGGGCGGCTGGCCGAGGAGTTGTTTTCGTTTCACAACATGATTGACGACGCGCCGTCAGAAGAAATCGAGGAGGACTGCCGGGCGCAAAGCCAGCCCCTCTTCGAACTGGGTTTGGTAAACGACGCCGAGCACATGGCGCACGAGGCCCTTGAGATGGAGGGCGAGCGTCCCGACCTATTGCGCCTGTTGGCGCGCATCAACCTTGTGAAAGACCGGCCCCGGGCGGCGCAGGTCTTCCTGAACGTGCTGAGCCTGATACCGTTCCAGGGTGAATTCGCAAACGATGCCTGGCCAACGACGGACCCGCAGATGCCCACGGCCGAGCGCGCCTTCCTGGCCGGGATGCGCGCCCGGGTGTTGACCAACGACGTGCTGCACGAAGGGCTGCCAATGGGGCCCCTCCTGGAGGTCCTGTTGGTTTCGAATCCCACCAACCAAATGGCCTTCGAATACCTCATGGCCTACTACCTGATGGACCTGGATTTGAAGAAAGCCGTCCTGCGCCTCCGGTTGCTGGACAACTTCAATTACGCCCGAATCCCCCGGCCCTACGAAGAGGCCCTGCTCCTCTATCAGGAAGTCGCGGGAGTTCGGGTCGAACTCAAAGGCCGCACGATCCGCCCTGAAACCGCCGAGCGATTCCGCCAGTTCAAAGAAGCAGCCGGACAGTGGAGCGGAAGAGCCGAAGGCCAGGCGGCCATGGCCGCCAACTTCGGTGACACCTACTGGTACTATTATGCCGCCCGAAGCCGCGAGCGAGCGCAGGAAGGCCAGGCCTCAGCGCCATGATGACTCGAGCCTGGATGCTTATCGCTGCTTGTCTGGCTGGCAGCCCACTCGAACCACGGGCAGCCGAACTGCCGCGGCTGTTCCCCGACTACATTGGCGTCACGCTCCCGCCCAACATCGCGCCTCTGAACTTCAGAATCCAGGAACCTGCCGCCGCCTACCGGGTTGAGTTGCGCTCCACCAAAGGACCCCCCATTGCCATCTCCAGCCCAAACCCCGCGATTCGGATTCCGCCCAAGGCCTGGGCAAGCCTCCTGCGCGCCAACCCCGGCCAGCCCTTCTACTGGGACATCTCCGCGCAAGCGGCCTCGTCCGGGTGGACCCGGTTCGCCACGGTGACCAACCATATTGCGCGGGAGGAAATCGACGGCTGGCTGGCTTACCGTCTGCTCAAGCCGATATTCAATTTCTACGTGCATCTCGGCATCTATCAGCGAAACTTGGAGTCCTTCGACCAAAAACTGATCCTCGAAAATGACAAGTTCAATCATGGCTGCCTCAACTGCCACACCCCGTTGGACCGAAGCCCGAGTACCTTCGCCTTCAACATCCGCGCCTACAAAGGCAAAAACGCGATGATATTGGCTATCTCCAACCACACCGCCCGCGTGGAGAGGACCATGGGCTTCCTCGCATGGCACCCGAGCGGCCGGTTGCTCGCCTTCTCGGTCAACAAGTTTTCCCTCTTCTCCCATACCCGCGGCGAAACCTCCGATGTCTATGATGCCAACTCGGACCTGGGCATTTACCACGTCGATTCCAACACCGTCGTCTTCCCGCCCGCCATCGCCGCGCCCGACAGGAACGAGACCTGGCCGGCCTGGTCGCCCGATGGACGGTTCCTCTATTTCAGCAGCGCCGCCCCCCAGCCACCCGAAAAACTCCGCCATATCCGCTACGACCTGATGCGGGTCAGCTTCGACATTCAGACCGGCCAATGGGGGCAGCCCGAACTGATGATTTCCGCCGTGGAAACCGGGCTGAGCGCCTGTCAGCCCAAAATCTCCCCCGACGGCCGTTTTCTGCTCGTTACCCTGTGCCAGAACGGCAGTTTCCCCATCTACCAGCCCAACAGCGATCTCTACGTGATGGACCTCGCCACGCGCAAACTCCGCCGGCTCGAAATCAACAGCGACCAGGCTGACACTTGGCATTCCTGGTCCAGCAACAGCCGCTGGGTGGTTTTCAGCAGCAAACGCATCGATGGCCTCTTGGCCCGGCCTCATTTCAGTTACGTGGACGAACTCGGCGAGTTTCACAAGCCCTTTGTCCTGCCACAGGAAGACCCCGCTTTCTATGGCTTCTGCCTCAACACGTTCAACGTGCCTGAACTGATGCAGGGACCCGTGACCGTCAACGAGCGCGACCTCGCCGAGGCCATTGTCCAACCCCGCAAGGTCCTGACCCCACAGGGCCCTGCCGCGCCTTCCTCGCCCGCTTCGCAGCCCGGCCAGGGCCAATCAGGCTACCCTCGAGCCCGGGAATAGGCGCCAGAACGAAAACCCCTCGGCCACGGGCTGAATACTGGCTCTACTGTGCCGGCGGGGATTCTCTGAGACGCGTCTGTTCGCACCATCGGACGGCTTCCCGAAGAAGTTCGCCTGCGCCGGCCAAGCCTAGCTTTTCCTTGATGTGCGCACAATGGGCTTCGACCGTCTTTATGCTCACCCGTAGCATTTCAGCAATCTGGCGGGTGCCGCGTCCCTGCCCGATGAGTTCGAAGACTTCCAATTCACGATGACCCAGGACCTCCGCTGGCGATTGCGCGGGCAGCGTTCTGCCTCGGACGGGTTGAGTTGCCATCGCGCCGGCGACGTGAGCGCTCACATACATTTTGCCGCCCAACACCTGGCGGATGGCGGCAATGACCTTGCGGGAGGTCTCCCGCTTCATAACGTAGCCCATGGCGCCAGCCCGCAGCGCCCGCTCGGCGTAATGCGGCTCCTCGTGCATCGAAAGCACCAACACTGCGACACCGGGGCAGCAATGGGTGACGTCCTTGATTAATTCGATTCCGGAGGAACCTTTCAGCGCGATGTCCACGATCACAATATCGGGCTTGAGCGCCACGACGGCCTGCAGGGCCTGCGGCCTGGCTTCGGCTTCGCCGCACACGGCCAGGTCCGGCTGTTGGTTGATCAAATTGGTCAGCCACTCGCGCACCAGCGGGTGGTCATCGACAATAAGGGCCTTTCTTTTCTGGCTGCCCGCGTCAAATGTCATGTATGGGAGACGACGGCGAGAAGACAGGCGCTCCCTCGCCGCCCACGCTGCAGCGGAGCGGATGCGGATCGAGTGAGCGGCCCGGCTGAACTCGCCCAAGGCTTACTGGACGCTGATCGGCCAACCGCTGGGAACGGCCGCCAATCTCGGTTGATGGTACACCACCCAGGCGATGTCCCTGTCCCTGGGAACCGTGCCGATTGCGGCTGCTATATCCGTGTCCGTATATGTGACGCTCCTGGCAAACTATTCCTTTGCCCGCCTCTTGTGAAGTGTGCGTTTGGATGCACACCCCCCGGGGGTGGAGCAGATCGACTCGGCCTGCTATTCACTTGTATTCACCCGTGACCTGCTTATGGCGACGGGCACATTTTCTCGTCAACCGGGCGGGGTATATTTCTCATGTAAGGCATGGCCTGATTGTTTTGTAAGGCCGCGCCTGACGCTGCTTTGACGGCGAAGTGTTCGCGACTCTGACGGGCTTCGCCTCGTCAGTGCTTTTTGCCGGCGTTTTTGCTGTCTCCGTCCTGGTTCTGGCGGTCGTGCCAGAGCACGGCTTCTCGCAGCAGTTCAGTGCCGCTGGAGAGCCTGAGCTTCTTCTTGATACGGGAGCAGAAAGTCTGAACGGTCTTGAAACCCACCTGCAATTCCTGCGCAATGCGCCGCGTGCCATAGCAACGGCCTAACAACTGAAACACTTCCGACTCGCGCTTACTGAGGCTCCCAATCAGAGAATCCACAACGGGCCAGCCTTCAGCGGCCTTCTCCGCTATTATACCGCTCACCTCATCGCTGAAGCAGCTCGCTCCCTCGAGCACGGATCGAATGCCTGCCAGGACCTTCGTGGTTGCGTCTCGCTTAATGATGTAGCCTTTGGCGCCGGCGCGAAGCGCGCGTTCGACATAATGTGCCTCCTCGTGCATAGAAAGCACGATAACCGCTGTTTCAGGACAGCCCGTTTTGAGGTTTTTGATTAAATCAATGCCGGAGGAATCCTTCAGCGATAGGTCCACAATGGCCACCTCGGGTTTCAAAGCCACGACTGCCTGCATTGCCTCCGCAGCCGTTGCGGCTTCCCCGCACACAACCAGGTCTGCTTGCCGGTTGATCAGGCTGGCTAGCCACTCGCGGACGAGCGGGTGATCATCGACGATGAGGACACTTGATTTTTCGTTGTCCACGTTGGATAAAATATCTTGCGGCATCAGGACCTTTTAGAGACCCGAAATCCGAAGGCCGAACGGGACCTTCGCAAGGAATGTTTTCGGGTTTCGGACTTTATTCATGGTTTGTGTCTTCAGAAGGTCTTGGCAAGGTCCGCTCGGTTCCACCATCCGCCGCCCAGGGCCAGGAAGAGCGCCGCGGTGTCGGCATAACGGTTGGCCTGGGCTTGGACCAGGTTAATCAGGGTTTGCTGATAGGTCTGCTCGGCGCTTAAGAGCGCCAAGTAGTTGGCGTACCCGGTTTGCGCCTGACGCTGGGTCAGGTCCAGCGTTACCTTGGCGGCATCTTTGGCCGCCGCGGCGGTCTTGAGGGCCTCGGCGTCCTGTTCGATAGCATTCAGCGTATCGGCGACATTCTGAAAGGCGGTCAGGACCGCGCTGCGATATTGTTCGGCGGCCTGCACATAAGCGGCCTTGGCCGCGCGCTCTTTGTGCAGCAAGGCCCCGCCCTGGAAGATCGGTTGAGTGACCG
>Ga0326728_10007008_pt1 | contig 29661 bp, 20 predicted proteins | sample MB3enrmetagenome_FD_207602 | JGI IMG/M metagenome (GOLD analysis project Ga0326728, IMG submission 207602) | Lab enriched peat soil microbial communities from McLean, Ithaca, NY, United States - MB31MN | ecosystem: Environmental > Terrestrial > Soil > Wetlands > Peat | place: USA: New York... | reverse complement strand
CCAACTCGTTCGGCGGCAATTCCTTCAAGATGAAATCTTACGGCTTGTCCGATAAGGTGGCGGAATTCAACCGGGCGGCGGCCGCTCTGGCCAAACAGGCGATTGCCGGAAAGGGATATGTAGCGGCCTCGGTCGGCCCTACCGGCCAGATTGTGGAGGAAGAAGGCGGCGAGATTCCGGCCGCGGAACTCTACGAGTCGTACAAAGAGCAGGTAATGGCTCTGGTCGCCGGCGGCGCCGACGCCATTTGTATCGAGACCCAGTGGTCGGTGCTGGAAGCTACGCAAGCCATCCGTGCGGCCAAGGAAAATACCCAACTGCCGATCGTCTGCACCTTTACCTTTGACGCCAAGCCCACCGGGTTCCGTACCGGCATGGGGGTTACCCCGGAAAGAGCCGCCACGGCGAGCCTGGCCGCGGGCGCCGATATCGTTGGCGCCAATTGCGGCAACGGCATCGCCAATATGATCGAGATCGCCCGGCAGATGCGCGCCGCCGCGCCGCGGACACCAATTCTGATCCATGCCAACGCCGGCTTGCCGGTGCTCGAAGATGGGCAGACCTTGTACAAAGAAACTCCCGAATATATGGCTGCCCAGGTGGGCAAGCTGATCGCCGCCGGCGCCAATATTATCGGTGGCTGCTGTGGCACGACTCCGGCCCACATTGCTGCTTTAGCCCGGGCGGCCCGTGCGCTGGCCGCCAAAGCCTGAAAGGCCACTCATGATTAGTTCTCAGTTCTCGGTTCCCGGCTAATGTCCCAAAAACTGCAAATCGGGCCACTGAGAACTGAGAACCGAGAACTGAGAACTAGGTTTATGATGTGTTAACTCCGGCAACCTTGGCCCGGTGAAACCGTGTAGGGATGGGAATCTCATGCCGGCCCGGCCCGGGGCAAGCCCAGGAAGACAGAGGAGAACATGGCGGACCTGAATAAGCTGTTCGATGCGATTCTCAAGGGCGACAATAAGACCGCTGCGGCCGTCACCAAAGAGGCGATTGCCGAAAACGCGCAGCCGATGGAGCTGATCACCAAGTACATGATTCCGGCCATGAGCGAGGTCGGCCGCCGCTTCGAGTGCGAAGAGTATTACGTCCCCGAGCTGCTGCTTTCGGCGCGCGCCATGAAGGGAGCGCTCGAGTTACTCCGTCCCTTGCTGGCCGCCAGCGGCGCGCAGCCGCTGGCCCGCGTGGTGATCGGAACGGTCAAAGGCGATCTTCACGATATCGGCAAGAACCTGGTCAGCTCCATGCTGGAAGGGGGCGGGTTCGAGGTAGTGGATCTGGGCACGGACGTGACCCCGGATAAATTCATCCAGGCGATCCAGGAGCACAAAGCCAACATTGTGGCTCTTTCCGCCCTTCTCACCGTGACCATGCCGATGATGAAAAGTACCATCGAGGCGCTCAAGCAAGCCAGCCTGCGCGACCGCGTCAAGGTCATGGTGGGTGGCGCCCCGGTGACCCGCGAATACGCCAACTCGATTGGAGCCGATGGTTACAGCGAAACCGCTACCGGCGCCGTCAACTTGGCCCGCCAATTAGTGGCATCGTAACGGACATGGCGGCATGAAACGGGACTATTATCTCCAACTTGCAGCCCGTGGCCTGCGCATTCCCATTGGGATCGATCTCCTTCTGCACGAGGAACCCGATCCGCAACGGACTCTGCGCGACGGCTCTCGGCTGGGGCAGGTGGCCGAGCATGCCGCCCGCCGGTATGCCAGTCCGCTGGCCATTCCCTTAATGGACCTCACTCTGGAAAAAGAGGATCTGCTCCGCCTGCTGGGCTATCCCGAAGGGGAGTCCGAGACCTTCCATTTTCCTGAAGCTCCCGGCTTGGATCTATTGGAACGGGCGCGAGACTCCTCCCACGCGCCCTTCAGCGTCCGCGGCCAGGCGCACATCGATTCGGTTCGTTATATCGCCGGCAAAACGGAACTTCTTCCGGTTGGCATGGCGATTGGGCCGTTCTCGTTGATGACCAAACTTATGGCGGACCCGATTACCGCAGTTGCCACGGCCGGGATGGGGATGACTGCGGAGGAAGACGCGGGCGTCCTGCTCGCCGAGCGTTGCCTGGCGCTGGCGGAAGTGGCGGTGGCGCGCTCCCTGGAGGCGCAGATCAAAGCCGGGGCTAAGGCCCTCATGATCTGCGAACCGGCCGCGAATATCGTATTCCTTTCACCCCGGCAGATAGATGCCGGGGCGGACATCTTCGAACGCTTTGTCATGCAGCCTAATCTGCGTATCCGGCAGTTGCTGGCGTCCGCCGCGGCCGACCTGATTTTCCACGATTGCGGCGAGCTGGCCGATTTTATGGTGGCCCAGTTTGCCACCCGCCTGGATCCGGCGATTCTCAGCCTGGGCAGTTCGCGCAAGCTGTGGGAAGATGCCGTCTTGGTCCCCAAAAATGTGGTGCTGTTCGGCAATCTCCCCAGCAAGAAGTTCTATTCGGATGAATCCATGCCGGTGGAGCAAGTCGAGGCGATGACCCTGGAGTTGGTGGCGAAGATGCGTGCCGCCAATCACCCGCACATTCTCGGTTCAGAGTGCGACGTGCTCCATGTGGCGGATGCCGCCGCTTCCATCCGAAAAAAGGTCGAGGTCATGATTAGCTGCGGCGTGTAGCGCTGGCGTCCCCGCCGGCGGGCCCCATCTTCGTCGCTACGTTCATTCGTGCGCCGCGGGGAATAGAATGAGGGAGAATTCGGGCTTGTAACCGTTCGCGTCCCCGGCTGTTTTACTGAATTACGATTTGCCGAGCTGTCCGTGTCAGGACGTGACCTTTCGGCAAGCTCAGGGCAGGCTTTTAGTCGTGTCGAACGGGGGAACGGATAACCGGGAACGGGAAACGGGTGATGCGACCTATGCGGCTGAAACTGATTGCCTGTGAAGTCTTGTTCCGCGAAATGTGCGATGCCGTGGCCCGTTCCGGTGAAACGGTGGACATCGAGTTCCTGCCGAAGGGACTGCACGACATGGGCGGCAAGGCCATGTCCGTCAAGCTGCAGGAAGCGGTTGATCGCGTGGCGCCCGGGCAATACGACGCTATCATTCTGGGTTACGGACTCTGCGGCACTGGCCTCAGCGGTCTCGAGGCGCGTCACACCACCATCGTGGCGCCCCGCATGCACGACTGCATTGGCCTGCTGCTCGGCAGCCGGCAACGCTACAACCAGCAATTCCAGGACGAGCCGGGCAGCTATTATCGATCGACTGGTTGGTTGGAGCGGGGAATCGATCTCCAGCAGCTCGTCCCCTTCCACTCCGGTACGAGCACCAACCTTGCCGAACTGGTCGCGAAGTACGGGGAAGAGGACGGCCGCTATCTCTATGAGCAGTTGACCAGCTACCAGAGTAACTATCGCCGGCTGGCCTTCATTGCTACCGGGCTCGAGGTCGATAACCGCTTTGTCGAGCAAGCCGAGCGCGAGGCCGCCGATAAAGGGTGGAAGTTCGAAAAGCTTGTGGGGGACCTTACGCTGCTGCGCCGGCTGGTCAACGGCAGTTGGTCGGACGAAGATTTCCTGGTGCTGCGCCCCGGCGAACAGATCGTGGCCGAATTCGACGACAGAATCATTGCTGCCGTCCGCGGCGAGGGTGCGCCAGGATAGCAGGAAAACTTTTCACCGCGGAGGACGCAAAGGACCCGGAGGAATTAGAAATTATGATTTTGGATTTTCCGGTGACAACTGGCAGGACGCGAGGTGACCTCCAAATCCGAATTCCGAATTCCTAAATCCCAAATTCTCTCTGCGTCCTTTGTGTCCTCTGCGGTGAAAAGGGTCCCGGTTGAATCTTGAACAGCTCATCGCATAACGGGGAACCGATCATGGCTGCGGCGCAACCAATTGTGCCGAAGAGTGGTCGCCTGTCGCTTTCCGTCGTGATCGTTGCCCAGGACGAAGAGAGGACGATCGCGAAAACCCTAGCTGCCGTTCAGGATATCGCGGACGAGATCGTGTTTGTCGACAGCGGTTCCCGCGACCGTACCATTGAAATTGCCAAAAGCTTCGGCGTGCGTTTCTACCATCAGGACTGGCTTGGCTATGCCGCGCAGAAGAACCGGGCCATGGACCTCGCCTCCGGCGACTGGATTCTCAGTCTCGATGCCGACGAGATCCTGACGCCAGGGCTGGCGGCGGAAATCCAAAGGCTGATGCAGGACGGCATACCGGATGGCATTGCCGGCTACAGGATCCCGCGCGTTTTATTCATTGGCGACACGCCGGTCAGAGGCGGAGGCTTTTATCCCGATGCGCAATTGCGCCTGGTTCGCCGGGGCAAGGGCCGGTTTTACCCGCGCGCCGTGCATGAGTCGATCAAGGTGGAAGGTAAAGTCGCACGGCTGCGCCACGACATGCTGCACTACGCCTACCGGGACATTGAGCAGTTTTCCCAGGCCATGGACAAGTACGCCCGGCTGAGCGCCCGCCACTACTTCGAGCAGGAATACAAGCCCTGGCATACTAGCCGGTTTAACGAGATGGTCCGTCCGCTCTGGACCTTTTTCTACCGGCAGACCGTGCGGAGCGGATTGCTTCACGGCCCGCTCTGCTGGCGGCTGAATGTCATCTACGCCGGCTACGTGCGCAAGAAGATCAGATATCTGCGCCAGCTCGCGCAGCAGGGAAGAATTGCGGACTGAGCTCTTCGAAAAATACAGAACCCCTTAACCGCAGAGTACGCAGAGGTGCGCAGAGGGAATCCATACCCACTGTTTTTATCGGCATTTTTTCTCTGCATACCTCCGCGTCCCCTGCGTCCTCCGCGGTGAAAAGGTTTTTCGACCAGGGCCACCTTCAGCTCTGTTGCCCCGACTGCAGAAATTCCTTCTCCAACCGCGCCCGTAAACGGGCACTGAACCCGGCAGGCAGTTCAAACCGCCGCTCATCCGCAATCAGGACCAGCACATTGTGGACGCTATCCAACAGGATCGAGCAGTGCCGGCACTGTTCCAGGTGCGCTTCCAACCGCCGGCGCATGGTGGGAGAAATATCGTCGTCGAGGTAGTTGGAAATTTCACGGCGCACCTCTTCACAACTCAAGGCGATCATTTCTGCCCCCTTCCGGCCGGCACCGGACACGAGATGAGGTGGCGGGAGACGAAATAGTCCCGCAGCATCAGCCGCGCCCGCAGCAGGCGAGTTTTTACGTTCGAGGGCGTGATTTCCAAAGCCTGGGCAGCTTCCAGGATGCTGAGCCCATCGATATCCCGCAAGACCAACACCTCCCGATAGATCAGCGGCAAGGCCGCAATGGCGTCGGAAAGGTGGGCGGCGAGTTCTTTCCGGGCTAGAGCTTCGCCCGGGATTTCCCGCCAGTCGGCGAGTTGCAGGGGCGTGTAGTCGGCATCCTCATCCTCGGGCTTGAACAGCTCCAGCGATACTTCGCGGTGCTTGCGCAGCCGTAGTCTAGCCTCGTTTGCCGTAATCGTAAGCAGCCAGGTGGAAAACTTCGCGTCGCCCCGGAACTGTTTTAAATTGCGAAAGGCTTTCAGGATGGCTTCCTGTGCCACTTCTTCCGCATCCGCCGGCACGCGCAGGATCTCGTAGGCGGTAAAGTAAACATTACGTTCTACGGGCGCGATCAGATCGCAAAACCGGTGCGGATTGCCGGCCAGAACTTCGTCAATGAGCTCGCGCTCGCGCTGCCACTCAGCTTTGTCGGCGACGGGAGTCTTCGTACGGTCGTCCAAACAGAAAGCTCCGGCGGTGCCCTCTCGGAGTCAAAAAGCGCCCTGCGCTCCTGCTCCTAAGTTCCCAGATGCGGAAGGCGAAGAAAAGTTACAGGCTGCAGCGCTGAAAAAATCCAGCTCAAGACTATCAATTGCCCACTAATATTGCCATTGCGTACAGCTCTCCGGGAGTAAGCAAGGGTCGATGCTTAAAATGCTGATTTGGGCTAAGTGTCAGGTGTTGTGCAAGTCGAAATCGTACAAAAAGCATAAGTGCCGTAGGCACGACCGGAAGATAGCCCGGGATGGAGGTGGTCGGGCGCGTAGTTTGCGCGCCGACCACCGGAATCCCGGGTAGGGTAGTAGGAACAACCCAGCCCCGGAGGGACGGCAGAAACCGCGCGGGACCGCGGTCCCGCGCCTATCACTCGCACACAGATTTGTGGGTAATCGATAGGACTTCAGTCCCGCGCTCATTACGTAACGCAGGATTTGTGCGCGATTGAAAAATCTCAGGATGCTGGTTCTGAACAAAATGGCCAGCGCAGCAGCCGCGTTGGCGGAATTTGCAGCTCCTGCCGAGCGGGTATCGGGAATTAGTCGGTAGGCACCCGGAAACGGTTCTGGCACAGGCCGCACACATCAGCTCGGAAGCGAAGCCTTAGGCCTGTAGCGTCGATTTCCATAGGCTGCGACCGCGCCTGAACTGGTTTTTAAAATGGCGTCATCCTGAGGAGCGGCCCGGTTTCGGCCGCCTCGAAAAACCTGCCCCGAGCGCTGCGAGGGGACCTGCTTTTCGGCCCCGCGCCATGGTTGAGACCAGTTCCCGTCACTTCGGGGCAAAGCGCCGTTCTTGACTGGCGTGCTGCGGGGTACGAATGACACCGCGGACGTGTGGCTGCCCTCCAGTTTGAACCGGCTCACCAATTTCTGGAGTTCCGAGGTCAGCGAGGAAAGCTCCTGGCAAGCTTTGGCCGATTGTTGGGTTCCGGCGGTGGACTCGCGGGTGACCTGGGCGATTTTTTCCACCGTGGATTTGATTTCGTCGGTAGTGCTGGACTGTTCCGTGGTGGCGGTGGCGATTTGGGCGACCATATCCCCGGCCTGCTGCGCGGCGGTAATAATTTCCGCCAGCGAGTTGCCTGCCTGGGCCGTGATCTCGACCCCGTTGTCGACTTGCCGGGTGCCCGCCTGCATGCTTTCGACGGCGGTTTTGGTTTCGCGCTGAACGTCGCCGATCATGCCGGCGATTTCTTTGGTGGCCTTGGTGGTCCGTTCCGCAAGTTTGCGAACCTCATCGGCAACGACCGCAAAGCCCCGGCCCTGTTCGCCCGCACGCGCCGCTTCGATGGCGGCATTGAGCGCCAGCAGATTGGTCTGATCGGCAATCTCGTCGATCAATTTGACCACGTTTCCGATCTTGTCCGAACTTTTGCCCAGTTCCTGGAGTTTCCCCGCCATGGCGGTCATGGAAGCGGCCAGCGAGCGCATGCTGGCCAGGGCGTGCTCGACAATCTCGCCGCCCTCCCGGGCCAACTCAGCGGCTTTATGCGTGGCGTCTGCTGCCCGGCTGGAATTGCCGGACACCTCGACCACCGTCGACGACATTTCCTGCATGGCGGTGGCGATCTGATTGGTCTGATCGCTCTGCGCGCTTGCGCCTTGCGCGGCTTGCACACTGGCGGCGGTAATCTCTTCGGTGGCGCTGGCCAGCATTCCGGCATTGGCTTCCACCTGCCGCAGCAGCTTGCGTAACTGCTGCTGCATTTCATTCATGGAGGCGGTCAACTCGCCCATCTCATCGCGGCTGAGAACAGGCAGTTCACCGCCGCTGAGATCTCCGGTGGCAATGGCTTTGGCGCGCGCCGCCACGTCGGCCAGCGGACGCGACAGCTTGCGGCTGACCACGGAACTGAAGGCAATTCCGGCAAGCACCGCAAAGACCGTACTAATGACCAGCGCCCATTCCGTTCCCACCCGCGAAGCATTCATCTCTTCCACGGCGCGCTTCATCGCCTCTTCGGCCGTTTTGCACACATCCCGTCCGATTTGGGTAATATCGTTACCCAAGGCCGTCGCGGACCCTTTTAGTATCTCGGAGGCATGTTCGATGCTGCCGGCTTCCTGGCTGTCGATGATCTCCATTATCTGCTGCTGTACGCCATGAAACGCAGCCAGCTTCTCGCTCAAGAGCTTGACGCGGCGCACATCTTCTTCCCGGCGGAAGCTCTGAGCGAACTTGTCGATCTTGGACATGTCCGCATTTAGACGGTTCCAGGTGTCCTGCCAGTCCTTTTTCAAGGATTCGCGCTGCTGGGCGTCGTCTTGGAACAAGGCGTAACCGCGCAGCACCGTCGCGGAGCGCTGGCTGGCGACGCGAAGATCGTAGGTGGTGGCAAAAACCGGCAGGCGCTCTTCGGTTACCCGCTGTTGGGCTGCCGCAAGCTGACGCAGTTTGTAGAAGGAAAAGCAGGCGGCCGCTATCATCAGGATGAAGATTACGGCGAACGTCCCCGCCAGCTTTCGGCTGATACTTAAACGCAAGGGGCCCTCCTCCGCTGGTTCGGTGTCCGCGTGGGCGCGGACAACATGCTCTCATATTGGGAATCGGCAGACTCAGACCAAACTTTAAGAAATCCCAATTCAGCGCTGCCGCAGGCTCTTCAGCCCGTGCCGTCATTCGGCAAAGTTGCAGGGCTGGTCATGAGAGATGATCCAGTGATGGCCCTCGCCATAACTCACATGTATCCTCCGGCCATGCCCCGGGCCATATCTTCTTCTAATGGAGCGACTTCCTGCCGCGATGACCGGCCCGCGGCCCGGCCATGAACATTACTGTAGTAATGTTTACGTTCTGCCTGATCTCAACGTATCGTGCCTCAGGGTCCGACCGGCTGCGGCTTGGTGCAGAAGAGGCCGCCCCTACGACAACGAATACCGCTACCTTCTCAGAGAAGACCTGATTGCGGTGGGGGCACTCCCAGGCTTCCCCGCCGGGCGGAGGGTGAATGAAGATTTCCCGACGGCCGTCGCTCGCGAATTGGGCGATGCTGATCGTTACCGTCGCGGCGGCTACCGCCTCGGCCATTGCGGTTGCTCAGTTCCGCGAGCGCGCCGATCATTATCGGCAGACCCAACTCGCGCTTACCCGGGTTGAGGGGCAGATCCACCGCATGGAAGCTTTCCATGCCCAGGTTTCGGCGGCGCCGGACAAACCCCAGCTTACTTCTGAGGAAATTGCGCCCCTGCGCAAAGAGTTATTGCAGTTACTGCGCGGACTGGAAGCGGATCCGCGCCTTTACGGCGCTTTGATTTCCAGCATGGAGTACGCCAGTTCCTGGGAGCAGCCGGCGCGAACCCCGGCATCCGCGCCGGGAATGCCGAATTCGTATGCCCGCGCCGTGTCGCGTCTGCGCCAGGCGACTGCCGATTACGAGGCGGCCGCGCAGACTGCCATCTGGAAATCCAATGTGGAAGCCACCCTGGGCTTGCTCGCCTTCGTGGTGGCGCTCGCCGCCATCCTCTGGCGTTTCGGCGCCGCTCGTCAGCAGGCGAAGGTGGCCGAGGCGGAACAGCGCGCCGCCGAGGCGGGGGAAAACCGCTTTCGCACCTTAACCGAGAAGTCTTCCGACATCATTGCCATCCTCGATGCCAACGGCATCATTCAATATCTCAGCAGTTCCGTGGAACATGTGCTGGGATTCCCCAAGCAACATTGGATGGGCACCAAATTCCTCGACCTCGTGCATGCCGAAGATTGCGCCAGTGCCCACAATTTACTAGCCAACCTGCGGCCTGCCCAGGTCGCCATGGCCGAGCTGCGCTTCCGCCAAGCCAACGGAAAGTGGTGCAACATGGAGCTGTTTGCCCGCAACGAATTGGGCACCGCCAATGTTGCCGGAATTGTGTTGAATGCCCGCGACGTGACGGATCGCAAACGCGCCGAAGAACAACTGGTCCACGATGCCACCCATGACGTCCTGACCCAACTGCCCAACCGGGCCTTGTTTCTCGACCGGCTGCAGCGCGCCATCAATCGGGCCAAGCGGGATCCCGATTACAGCTTCGCGGTGATGTTTATCGATCTCGACCGCTTCAAGCTGGTCAACGACACCTTGGGGCACCTGGCGGGGGACCGGGTACTCAAACATCTTGCCCGGCGGCTCAGTGGTTGTCTGCGGCAGATGGCCGCCGCGCACCCCCCGGAACCCGAGGTTGCGCCCCGCCCTGCCGGAGACGATACCCTGGCGCGGATTGGCGGTGACGAGTTCGCCATCCTGATTGAAGAGCTGCGGGATGTCAGCGATGCCATTCGCGTGGCCCAGCGCATTCTGAAGCGGCTGGAAACGCCCCACGATCTTGACGGGGTGGATGTCTACACGGCGGCCAGCATTGGCATCGCCACCAAGTCTCAGGAGTACAAATCCGCCGATGAGGTGTTGCGCGACGCCGATATTGCCATGTTTCGCGCCAAGACCATGGGCGGTTCACGCTTCGAGGTCTTCGACGCCGCCAGGCATTCCCAGGGCATACGGCGCTTGCAGCTGGAAAGCGAGCTTCGCCGCGCCTTGGAACATGAGGAGTTCGAGGTCTTTTATCAACCCGTGGTCTCGCTGGAAAGTTCCAAGGTCGCGAGCATCGAAGCCCTCATCCGCTGGCGTCACAAGCAGCATGGGCTGATTCCGCCCCATGAATTCATCAGCATCGCCGAAGACACGGGCATGATTGTCCTGATCGGGCGCTGGGTATTGCGGCAGGCCTGCCAGACGCTCCATAAGCTTCAGCAAATGCATCCTGCCTCGGCGCCTAAGACCGTCAGCGTGAACTTATCGGCGAAGGAGTTCGCCCAGGCCGATCTGGTGGATCATGTGCGCAAGGTCCTGGAGGAAACCGGACTCAACCCTGAGTCGTTGCGGCTGGAAATCACCGAAAGCGTAGCCATGCACGATGTAGAACGCGTGGCCGGGCTGCTCATGGAGCTGAAGGAAATTGGCGTGCGCATCAGCATCGACGATTTTGGCACCGGATATTCCTCGTTGAGTTATCTGCGGCGATTCCCCATTGATACCCTCAAAATCGACCGCAGTTTTGTGACTGCGATGGACGACAACCAGGAAAGCCGCGAGATTGTCCGTACCATCATGACCTTGGCCAACAATCTGAATATGGACGTAGTCGCGGAAGGAACCGAAACCGTCACCCAGATCGATGAGTTGAAGACTCTGGCCTGCAAGTATGCCCAGGGATTCCTCTTCTCCCGGCCGCTCGACGGCGCTGAGCTTGCCGATGCGCTGTCCCGGGGAGTCGAGCTGACGCCCCTCACGGACAAGGGGGCAGAGGAGTTTAGTGGGGCGTGGGGGAAACCGTGCGTAACCACACCGCCGCCCGAGCCCCAGCAACCCATACTGCCGGCCGCGCCTCAACCGGATCCGGCGATCACCTTCACTCGTTGATTTTCCTCTGTGTCTCTGTGGTAGGTTTGAGACTCTTCGATTTGCCATTGCAATTGGCGTTCCTGACAGGTACTCTCCGCTCAGAGACAGCGTATTGCCGCCTCAAATGACAAGCCACAAGCAGCAAGCCACCCTGTACAGTCGCCGGCTTCCTTGTAGCTTGTGGCTTGTGGCTTGTTGCTAATGACTCAGACCTCCGCGCCGGTGGCTGTGGAAGTACCGCGATCTCTTGCCTCGTCTTATGCGCGGCTGAGCATCATGGTGCTGATTTGGGCGGCCAATTGGCCGCTGGTGAAAAGCATCTTCAGCGTAATTTCTCCCGTCGGCTATATGGCGACGCGCCTCGGCGGAGCTGTCATCATCATGGGCGCCCTGGCGTTTCCGCTGCGCGAGCCGCTGCTGGCGGCCCCTAAAGAGCGGGTGAAGCTTGCCCTGATCGGCATCGGGCAAATCGGGGCCACGCTGGGCCTGAGTTCCGTGGCGTTGCAGTACGTGGGCCCGGGCCGCGCCGCGGTGCTGACCCATACCATGCAACTCTGGGCTCTGCCGCTGGGCTGGCTGATTGCCCGGGATCGCGTCGGGGACAAAGCCGTGGCGGGGGGCCTGATCGGTTTTTTGGGCATCCTGGTGTTCCTCAATCCCATGCTGGTGAACTGGCGCGATCCGCGAATACTCGTGGGGAATACGTTGCTTTTAGCCTCTGCCATTAGCTGGGCGCTGGCAGCATCTTTTTACCGGCGTTACCGCTGGCAGACTCCCTTCTGGACCCAGGCGTTTTGGCAAGTGCTATGGAGTGCTGTGGTCACGCTGCTGCTCTGGGCGCTGGTGGGGGAGCCACGCCCGATTCTCTGGACCGGCTCTTTGCTCGGCGTGCTGGCGTTTAACTGGTTCGGATGCACGGCGCTCTGCTACTGGTGGTGGGGCAAGGTATTGTCCGTCATGCCGGCCTCGCGCGCGGGACAGATCACCTCCCTGGTGCCGGCCACCACGGCCGTGATGAGTGCGCTGACCGGGCGCGAACCGATCACCCTGGGGGTGGCTGCAAGTATCGTGCTCATCAGCTCGGGGATATTTCTGACGTTGCGCAGTAAGTGAGTCGCGAACAACGAGGAAGCCAGCGCTACTTCTCACAATCCCGGGGCACCCGCCTCATTTTGATAGCTTGCCGCTGGTTGCTTGCGGCTAAAAAAACCGCCGGTCCCGCTAAGCGGAACCGGCGCAAGTGTTAGCAACTAAGCCAAAGCCCTTTCCGGACTAGGGCAGGATGTATTTGAATTGGATTTCAGCAGCGCTCTCCGCACCGATCGGAGTCTTGGTCTGTACTCCGTTGGCGCCGTAAGGCGTGTTGGTAGCAGTAGCAATTGGGTATACCCCATTCCACACGCTACGCTGCAGCCAGGCATAGCCAATGCCCCACTGCAAAGTGCCTTGCGGCCCTTTCCAGAAGCGGTGCCAGAAGCCGAACTGGGCTTCATAGATCAGCTTGTTGGCGGTATTGCAAGGTAAGGGGTTGCCTGCGGTGATCGAGGGGAACGTCTGAACGCTTGTCGAAGAACTGATAGCCGGATTGTAGGCAGTGACGACAGCAGGCGACCCTGTCAGCTCCGTACCGCAATAGGTCTGCACGGCATTGGGAACACCATAGCCGAGCCAGCCGTTCGCGGCAAATCCGCCGACTCCCGAGGTGATCGGGTAGGCAACTTTGCCGGTATAGTCAGCGCCAAAGTAGGCATAGACGTCAATATTCGATTTCGGATAAGCCTCGATACCGATGAATCCCATTTTCACCGGGACCGTGGCCAACTCGCCATTCGGCTTCAAGGTCACATCCGGGTCGCCAGCGGGCGAGTAACGGCCGATGCCCGATCCGACCAGGATATTACCCAGGAAGTCGACTTTGCTCTTTACTACTGGCACGACAAAGTTGGCGCCGTAGCCAAAGCCTGTGGTTGTGTTGTTCTTACCCTGGCCGTAAACCGTGCCATTGACGGCAGCGCAACCCGCCGTCAGGTTGCAAACCGGACGGTCCTGGAACCAACGGCCGATCGCTTTAATTTCATAGTGTCCGAACCCGGGTTCAAAGGCCAGTTTGACCTCCAAATCCGGCGCTACGTTAGCCGAACCGAACGGTATGCCGGTGGCGCTGGTGAGAGGCAGACCAGCAACGTTTCCGGCCGGCGCAGTAGCGGAGCCGGCGATAGCAGTAGAGAGACCCACCGGGGCGCCAAAGGGAGCATAGTTCCCATAGGTCCACGGATAAGTCAAGCTGCTCTGGTTGATGGTGCCGGTAACAAGGTTATTGCCAGTACTGCCAGTTCCTGTGTAGGCGCCAGTACCGGTGGTGTAATTTGCATACCCCTGCACCGTGGCCACAGTGTACGGGTTGGCGGCTTCGAATCCGATCCACGCTTTAGTCCCGAGGTTTTTCACCACGCGCATGAACGGGGCGCGAGCATACGAGAAGCCATTGTTGATGTTGAAGTCGAAACCGTTGCCAGCATATATGGTGGTTATGGAACAGCAACCCGAGCGGTTAGGCGTCATCAAAGTCCACCCGGTACCGAAGCTAAATTGCCAGCCCGTCTTCATATCAACTTCGGCGAAGAAGTCGCGAATGCGAGGGTTCATGGAGTAGGTCTGTCCTTCATTGGCCGTGTTGGCCTGGGCATACCAGTCCATATCGTAGAACATGATCACCTTCGAGCCCTTTACTTCGGTGTCGACCCGGAAGGTGGTACGGCTTTCCTTAGCGCCCATGCGGAACAGGTCCATCTTCGCGTTGGTCGTCCCGCCGAACGGAATGGCACTGTAAGATATACCTTCCTGGCCGTTCGTAGCCCCGGTTCCGTCATCGTTCCGGCTACGCCAGAACATGTCGGCAGTCGCGAACCCACCCGGACTAAAGGTGATGCCCTTGTAGTGGACCGCCAGAGGGCTTTCCAGATCTTTCACAGCCTTCTGGGTGGCGGCCATGGATTTTTCCAGGTTGCCGGTCTCGGTCTTCAGATCGGCCACGCTGGAGTTCAGGTTATTCGCAGCCTGCTGGGCGGCGGCAGCGCTCTGGTTCGCTGATTGAACCGAAGACTGGAGCTGCTGCGACTGCATTTGCAGTTGCGAGTTGCTTTGCTGTAGCTGCTGCTGCAGGCTGTTGATCTGATCCTGCTGCTGCTTCATCTGCGATTGCTGCTGATTGATCTGATTCTGCAGCGCTTGCAGTTGCTCCGCCATTGTCGGAGCTTTCTTCTTGGCTGCGGGCTTCGGTTTGGCGGTGGCCGGGCCTTCCGCGGCTATCGCGCAGACCGAAAGCAGTAAGCTGAGCACAAGGATGCCAGCAACGAATCTGCTCATTTCCCCTCCCAAAACTTATTCCTGAAAAGAGTCCAAGACAGATCGACAAAACTTACTCGCTGTCGGGCCTCTTCTCCCGCTTAAGTGATCAAGATCAAAGCGGACGGCCGGCGTACCGGACGCCTCACTCGCCGATATTTGCAAAAAACCACTAACTCAACACCCCCCACAGAGCCACAGAGCCACCGAGAAAAATTGCGAATTTTGCGCCCCGGATTTGGGATGCAAAGCGTTTCGAGCCCCCGAAGTGCGGCCCGAACTTTCCCATCCGAAATCCGAAGTCCACAATCCCAAATTTCCTCTGTGTCGCTGTGTCTCTGTGGTGGGTGTTGAATCTGTTGTTGCCTTCCAACCATCGATCCAACCATCCGGTGGAACCCGACTGGTCACTCCATCCAGCAGTCGAGTGATCCGGTGATCCGGCGCTCCGGTGATGGGCAAAGCCCATGATCATCCCTTGCGCGAATCGACCGGTCGCCCGATGCTCTGGTCGCCAGTGCGCCCGGTGGATCGTGCCTGCCGGGTTCAATACCGGTAATGGGGCGGATAGTCCGAGAGTTCTGGTGTTTGTGCAGTGAAACATGTCACAGCCTACCGATTACTCCAGACCCGCGCGGCCTCTCCCGCGATCAAACTCTTGGCCTTTTCCCAGCGCTCTGCATCGTTCATCAAGCCTCCAATCAAGGCTTGTGGGCGATCTCAATTACGCGGCGCCGGGGACCCATGGCTTGGATACGGCTAATCCTCTGCTGTTACTGCACACAACCGAGACAGGAAAGAGTGATTTACACGGCCCACAAAGCCCGCTCGGGGCAGGCCAGAAAACCGTGCACAAACCACACACGCTCCCACCTGCTATCTCTTACAACTCCCACCGAAGTGGGATCAAATGTTAGCAACTTTCTGAGTTCTCGGTCAGGGTACGACCAAATCGGAAAGATTGCAATACTTAGTTGAAGGGGTAACTGAGTCGTAACTGTGTCCAAGGGGACAGGGTTAGGGGATATTACTGATTGCGGGTCGAGATGCTGTGTAATGGGCGGGATGGAGCACAGGGGGAACCCGCATTCCCGGCTTGTTGCTTGTGGCTTGTTGCTCGTCGGGGGGCCCCACCCTCCGCCGTCCTGAGCGAAGCGAAGGATCTGGCGGTGGGTGGGACAGTTTACTGACCACCGGCCACTGCTACTTCACCGGCGGAATGAAAGCCAAAGTGCGGGCAAAGAACCAGCACAGGAAAAACACCACCGGGATGTGGACCAGCAATTGCAGCACCCCGTAGCCGACTAAGTCTCTCGCCTTCAGCCGCAGGATGCCCAGCAGGGGCAGCATCCAGAATGGGTTGAGCAGATTGGGCAGCGCTTCCGCCGCGTTGTAGATCTGCACCACCCATCCCAGATGGACGTGGTGCAGATTCGCCGCCTGCAGCACGTACGGCGCTTCAATGACCCATTTGCTTCCCCCCGAAGGAATGAAGACCCCCAGGATCGCCGAATACAGTGCCACCAGCAGCGGATACGTGCCATGGGTGCTGACTGCGGCAAATACCTTCGCCAGGATATCGGAAATCCCCGTCCCCACGATCATGCCAAAAATCACGGCGTAGAACGGGAACTGAATCAGCACTCCTCCCGTAGCCGGAACGCAGTCCGCCACCGCGCGCACGAAACGTTTGGGACGCCAGTGCATCAGCAATCCAACCGTGATGAACATCAAGTTGTAGGTGTTCAGATCCAGCGCCGCCAAGGCGCCCTGCGGCGAGGTCCGGAAAACGTCGACCAGGTACCAGCAGAGCAGCGCCGCAACGATGATCGTCAGCAACGGGCTGTACTCCAGCCATTCCCCCGGCTTGCTCTTGGGTTCCAGTTTTAGGGTGATGGGCTCGTAGGTGATGCCGTAGGATTCCGCCGTTCGGGCATTTTCCGCCGAAGGCGCCGACCAGTAGGCGATCAGCACCGATAGCACCAGCAGCACCACCGTGGTCGCGATACTTTGCCACAAAAACAGCGTCTGGGTTAATGGAATCAATCCGCTGATCAGGAACAAGGATGGCGGAATAGCCCCTTTGGTCGCCATCATCATGGCGGCGGAAGAGGACAATCCCAAGGCCCAAACCGCCCCTAATCCCAGGTAGGCGGCGCCGCCCGCCGCGCGGTAATCCATGCCTTTTACCCGCTGCGTCAGCTCCCGCACAAACAACCCGCTGAAGATCAGGCTCAGACCCCAGGAAATCAAGGAAGTCAGCATGGAGAAAAACGCCACCATAGCAATGGCGCTCTTGGGGTTCTTGGGAATTCCCGCCAGCCAGCGGATCGCCGCGTAAAACACCGGAGTCGAGGCGACCACGTATCCGCCGATAATGATCATTACCATTTGCATCGTGAAGGGCACTAAAGTCCAGAAGTTCTTCCCGCCTTGAATCGCCATCTTGCTTGGACTCTGCCCCAGAAAAAGGCCGATGATGAAGACCACAACCACACCCAGTAAGGCGAACACCAACGGGTCCGGAAACCACCGCTCACTCCAGTTGGCAAGCGCAAGGCCTAAACGAGCCATCCACCCTTCCTCGATCCCTGGTGCCCTGCCGCTCGCAGTATTCGGTTCTGCATTTGGCGTTTTGTCCATAGATGTGCCTCTCCACAAAAAACCGTTTCCCGTTCTTCGTTTCCCGTTTCCCGTTAAGTACCGGAAATGGGTAGCGAGAGACGGACTTGTGAACTGCTTTCAGTCTTCCGTTCTCCGTCAATGAATGGGTCACGAGCGACGGACAACGGAAAAGCGGACCTTAATAGAGCTAGCCTGATAGCGCTGTCGTATACCACAGTTGAGAGGAAACATCCAGTACAGATCGCATGCGCCTGTGGCGTACCACCTCTCCCCACCTGTCATTCTGAGCACCCGACCCGCGTTACGGGTTAAGACTGAAATGACACGGCCGCTAAACTCAATCGAATCACCAACACTCTCCGCCGTGTCATTAGGAGCCCCGCGCCCGACATAACCCGGACAGTTGCCACTCCGTTGCGGCGCGGGGCGAAGAACCTATGTATTTCGGCCCTATGTGCCGTGGCCATTTCCCGCGACCTAGAGATTAAGGGCTACACTCCTTAGCCTCCGGGAGCCGAAAATCATGTCTAAACGAGACTTTTTCCGCAGCCTGTGGAAGCTGTGCCCTTACCCGACCAAAACCTCTAAAGTAAGTGACATCGGGCGTCCAGGCCCGCAGTTCTTGATGTGCGGTCTGGGACGGTCCGCACGACAGCCGGCCTGGAGGCTAGCGCTACAACTTTCATGGCAGAAATCCGAGGGGAAACCGTTCCCTGTTACAGCTCTTACTCAAACTGCGACGCAACGCCAACGGGAAACGGAGAACGGGAAACGGGAAACGGAAGTTAAGGAACGGACAACAGAAAAAAACGGCCCGGGGGGAGAGAGAACCCCGGGCCGGCGAGGAGTTGCAGCAGATTCGTCGCTTAATCCTGAGTCGGGCTGTTGCCCGCAGCCGCGCCGTTGTTGCTCATGCGCTGCATCCAGTTGTCTATGTGCTGTTCATGCCGGCCGCGTAACTGATCGGCTTTGGACCGCTGATCGGGTGTCAGAACCTGGTTATAGGCCTGCGCGATCAGCTTTTGTCTTTCCACCATCAGTTTCGCCATCACCTGGGCTTCCTGGTTGGCGATACCGCTGACCTGATTGCTGTCGAATTTTCCGCTGGCTGTTGCCGTCAGCATCTGCTTGCGATAGGTTGCCAGCTGCTGTAACAACGGCGTGAGGGTGGGTTTTTCCGCCTGCCACAGCGACTTGATTTGCGCCTGTTGCGCATCCGTGAGCTGCAGTTGCTTGGCGATAAATCCGAAGCGCCGGTGCATTCCCGGTCCCCGGCCGGAATGCTGCTGCGTTTGCGCCAAGCCTACGGCCACCACCCCCGCCACCCCCAGAACGATCACCACCGTCCATTTCAGGTACTTGCCTTTCATATTTCGCTACTCCTTTTGGCCCTTGTAAGCCATCACCGTCTATATCCATAGAAACCCAATGCGGCCGCCGATGCGGTAAAGTCTGGTCAATTGGGAGTAAAAATTTGTAATAGCCGGGAATCGTTATTGACTAGGGCCTCCCTTCGCGGATAGGGTCGAGGCGACGGATGGAAAAGTGATGGAACGGGTGCTGATTGTCGATGATGATACGGAGCTCTGCGAGCTGGTATCCGAATATCTGACCTCGGAAGGCTTTCAACTGGAAGCGGTTCACGATGGCCCGCACGGGCTGGAGCGCGCCCAGAGCGGCGAGCACGCCATCGTCGTGCTGGACATCATGTTGCCCGGCCTGAGCGGACTGGATGTGTTGCGGCGCCTGCGGACTCGTTCCCGGGTGCCGGTCCTGATCCTGACGGCCCGCGGCGACGATGTGGACAGAATCGTCGGGCTGGAGATCGGCGCCGACGACTACCTCGCCAAACCGTTTAACCCGCGCGAGCTGCTGGCGCGCATTCGCGCTATCTTGCGCCGCACCCAGGCGGGGCCGTCCGGAGAGGCGGCTCCGGAACGGATCGGGGTCGGCGATGTCGAACTCGATCCGGCGGCCCGGACGGTACGCCGCGCCGGCGAACTGGTCGAATTGACCTCCGTGGAGTTTTCCTTGCTGGAGAGTTTGCTGCGTTCCGCCGGCCAGGTGGTCGGGCGCGACCAGATCGCGCATGACGTGCTCGGCCGCCAGTTCTTCCCCTACGACCGGAGCATCGACATGCACGTCAGCAAGTTGCGCCGTAAACTGGGCGATGCCCCCGGCGGCGGCGAGCGCATCAAGACCATACGGGGCGTCGGCTACGTGTACGCGCGCCCCAGCGAGCTGGAGCGGCCCGTTTCCCGGACCAGCGGCGAGAACGTGAGCAAAAATTGACAGAAAATCCGGTTACCGCGGAGGAAGCAAAGGCGCAGTTTCTAGTTTCCGGTTTCCAGTTTCCAGATCGTAAGATACTCGCTTTCAGCGAGGCCCGCTGGAAACTGGAAACTGGAAACTGAAACGTCGTATTTCTCCGTGTTCTCGGCGGTGAGTAGGTTTTGATGCGCAGCCTGTTTCTCAAGATTTTCCTGTGGTTCTGGGCCACCATGGTGCTGGTGGCCCTCGCCGTGGTTATTACCTGGTCGATGCAGCGCGATCTCCTGCTCAGCCACTGGCGCGCCACCATGGGAGAAGCCATGGCGCTGTACGCGCAGAATGCCGCCGAAGAATTCGATCATCGCGGTCTGGCCGGCCTGAATGACTACCTGCAACGGCTGGAAAGCAGCTCGCCCCTGCGCGGCGTACTGCTGGACAGCGCCGGCAACGGCGTTACGGGCAGGCCATCCCATGTTCCCCGGAACTTGATCGACGAAACGGTGCGCAGCGGCGAGCCGGAATTCACCATCACCCAGACGGGCGCCTTGGGCGTCCAGCGGGTGATCGGGCCTTCGGGCCGCACCTATGTCTTTGTCGTGCGGCTGCCGCGCGGGCCCTTGGGCTACCGGCTGACCCTGCGCGCCCTGTTGCTGCGCGGGGTGCTGGCGATCCTTATTTCGGGGATCATCTGTTACTTGTTAACCCTTTATTTGACGCGGCCGGTTTTGCAGCTCCGCCGGGCGGCGCGGGCACTTGCGGCGGGTGATCTGAGCGCACGGGTACCGTCCGGCAAAGCCCGGCGAACCGACGAAATCGGCGAACTGGTGCACGATTTCAACCGCATGGCGGAACGGCTGGAGGGATTGGTAAGCAGCCAGCGGCAGTTGATCAGCGACATCTCCCATGAACTGCGCTCGCCTCTGGCCCGGCTCAATGTTGCCCTGGGACTCGCCCGCCAGCGCGCTACCCCGGCCGCGGCCGCCCCGCTGGACCGTATTGAACGCGAGGCCGAACGGCTCAACGAACTTATCGGCAAATTACTCACGCTGGCGCGCCTGGAGGCCGCCTCCGGGCCGCCGGAAGAAACCCCCATCGATGTTAAGGAGTTGCTGGCCGAAGTGGTTGCCGACGCGGAATTTGAGGCCCAGGAAATCGGTTGCCAGGTGCGTTGGGTGGAAGAGGCCGCGCTGCCCGACGACTGTTGCGTCCAGGGCAGCGGTGAACTCTTGCGCAGTGCGGTGGAGAATGTAGTGCGCAATGCCATCCGCTACACCACGCCCGGAACCGCCGTGGAAATCACCCTGCGCTGCCAGGACAAGTGGGCGGCTATCGTGGTGCGCGACCATGGTCCCGGTGTTCCCGAGGCGGAATTGAATAATCTATTGCGTCCTTTCTATCGCGTGGCGGGCGCACGGGAGCGGCAGACCGGGGGAGCGGGACTGGGACTGGCCATCGCCGAGCGCGCGGTGCGCCTGCACGGCGGCAGCATACAGATCACCAACGCTGCCGATGGCCCGGGGCTCAAGGTTGAGATCCGCCTGCCCGTTACCGCCACGGTCGAGAGTACCGCTCCCGTCTCCGGCTGAGCCGTTTCTCCCCCAAAAGCCTGTCATTCTGAAGTCCCGCGCCCGAAAGAGTATGGCCAGTTGCAATGTTGCCGCAGGCGCGGGACTGAAGAATCCATGTATTTAGGCCCTGTATCCAGGTGCCATTCGCGCATTAAGAGGGTACCGACGGAGTCGATTCGGACCAGCTCCCTCGAAAAATGCAGGTAAGCGGATTTGCCCGGGCTGGACAAAGAGAATGCATGGGACCCTTCGGCCGGGCAAGGGTGCCGCGTCCTCACGCATAAGAACTTGCCTCTGGCAAGGGCCGCTGGAAACGGGAAACGGTTTTGTGGTCCCCTCACCGGAGCTGTTGTCGCGCCCTAGGGCAACCGGCCCCGCTCCTCCTCGAATCACATCAATTGATTCGTCCTGCACGGGCGGTGTGTGTGGGTTCAAACCCGCGTCCTATGACCATTGGCCATGATCGGCGTGTTGCGCATCCCCTGTATCGGGAAGAAGATGCCCGCCAGGCGCTGGAGTTCAGCTTCGACGGAATCTGGACCCTCGATTCCGAACTGCGCACCACTTTCGTGAATGCGCGCATGGCTGAGATGCTGGGCTATTCCCCGGAAGCGATGCTCAGGCGCCCGGTCTACGACTTTCTCTTTCCCCAAGACGTACCGGCGGCGGAAGCGGCGGTGAACCGGCGAAAAAACGGAGTGCGCGAGGAACTGGAATTCCGCTTTCGCCGCCACGATGGCTCTGAGCTGTGGGCGCGGGTCGCCACCGCGCCGATTCTGGCAGGGGAGGGAGATTTCGGGGGTGTAGTCGCCATTCTTAGCGACATCACCCATCGCCGCCAGGCGGAGGAATCGCTCCGGGCCCGGGAAAAGGAGTTGCTCGAGGCTGAGCAGCTCAGCCAGCAACTCGCCGCCATTGTCGAATCCAGCGATGATGCCATCGTTTCCAAAGATTTGAACGGCGTCATCCGCAGTTGGAACCGGGGAGCTACGCGCATCTTCGGCTTTACTCCCGAAGAAGCCATCGGCCAGCGCATTCTGATTCTGATTCCACCCGAGCTGCATGCCGAAGAAGATGTCATTCTGGAGCGGCTCCGCGCGGGAAAGCGCATCGACCACTATGAAACCGAAAGATTGACGAAAGACGGCCGGCGGCTGTACGTGTCCGTCACGATCTCGCCCATCCGGGATGCCAGCGGGCGCGTCATTGGCGCCTCCAAAATCGCCCGCGACATCACCGAGCGTAAGCGCGCCGAGCAGGTGCTGCTCACCAGTGAAAAACTGGCCAGTGTCGGCCGGCTTGCCGCCACCGTCGCGCACGAGATCAATAACCCCCTGGAATCCGTTATCAACCTGGTTTACCTCGCCAGGCTGGCCGATAACCGCGAAACGGTTCAGCAATACCTGGGCACCGCGGAAGAGGAGTTAAACCGGATTGCCCATCTGACCAAGCAGACCTTGGGTTTCTATCGCGAACGGTCTGAGAGGACTCGGGTCCACGCCGGCGAACTCCTCAATCAACTCGCGGCGGTGTTTTCCTCCAAGGCGCAGAACAAGGGCGTAAAGATCAAACTGGAGATCCTTGACGATCCCGAAATCGCGGTGGACCGCGGCGAATTCCGGCAGCTGTTTTCCAACCTGCTCAACAACAGCATCGACGCCTGTGGACACGGAGGCGCTGTTCGCGTACGCGTCTCCACGGCAAGACGAGCCGCGGCTTCCGCGCCCTGCCTGCGCATAACCGTCGTCGATAACGGGTCGGGGATAAAGCCGGCCGACCGCGCCCATGTCTTTGAGCCCTTCTTTACCACCAAGAAGGAGGTCGGCACCGGACTGGGTTTGTGGATCTGTAAACAGATCGCGGAGAAATACGGAGGGACGGTTGCGGTTCGGAGCCATGCCCAGCCGGGCCGAAGCTGGACGGCGGTCTTGGTGTTTCTCCCGGTGATCGTCCCCGATGCCTGCTCCGCCCTCGCTCCCTGCTTGAAGAAAGGCGCGTAACCCGCCAACACCCACCACAGAGGCACAGAGACACAGAGGAGAATGTAGGATTCCGAATTTGCAAATCTCAAATTTTTCTCTGTGTCTCTGTGTCTCTGTGGTAGATGTTGTGAAGCATGCCCATCGCATTGCTGGCTACGCTGGATACCAAAGGTCGCGAGATCGCTTTTCTGGCCGCCCGCCTGCAGGAATGGAATCGCGCCGCTCTGGTGATCGATGTCGGGCTGTATGAGCCGCAGGGAATCGCGCCCGATGTTTCGCGGTTCGAAGTGGCGTTGGCGGGCGGGGTCCAGGTGGAGGATTTGCTGCAAGGCCGGCGCGACGATGCCATGAGCGCCATGGGGCGTGGCGCCGGCGAGGTGCTCCAGCGCCTGCATCGGGCAGGACGTTTGGAAGGCGTTTTGGGCCTCGGGGGAAATCAGGGCAGCGCCATTGTCAGCGCCGCCTTGCGCGCGCTTCCTCTGGGAGTGCCCAAGCTGCTGGTGTCTACGGTGGCCTCCGGAAATATGCGCCCCTTTATCGGCGCCTCCGATATGGCGGTAATGTTTTCCGCGGCCGATTTGCTGGGTGGACCCAACCCGGTCATCGAGCCCGTGCTGCGCAATGCGGCGGCCGCCTTGGCGGGAATGACCGCACCCGCGAACCGGGTTTCCGCGCCCACGGCGCCCCTCGTTGCCATTACGGCCATGGGCAACACCCACCCGGCCGTTACCCACGCTATCGACCTGCTGCGATCGGCAGGCTTGGAGATTGCTGCTTTTCATGCCAGTGGCGCGTGCGGTTCGGCGATGGAGCGCCTCATTCGCGCCGGCCGCGTAGCCGCCGTCCTGGAGCTTACCCCGCATGAACTCACGGAAGAAGTGCTCGGGGTAGGGGCCTATCAACCGGTGGAACCGGGCAGGCTGACGGCCGCCGGCGAGATGGGAATCCCCCAGGTGGTGGCCCCGGGCAGCATGGAGTATCTCTGTTTCGGACCGCTGGAGTCGGTTCCTCCGCGCCTGCGGCGCCGTCCTATGTATTTCCACAACCGCGCCAACATCAACCTGCAGGTGAGCCGGGCGGAAAGCGCAGCGGTAGGCCGGGTGCTCGCTGAAAGATTGAATCAGGCGCGCGGACCGGTGGCCGTGCTTTTGCCGATGCTGGGCTGGTCCATTTACGGCGCCCCGGGCGGTCCGCTGCACAATCCGGCCGTCAATGCGGCCTTGGTGCGCAGCTTGACACGGCATCTGCGCCCCGGCATCCCGGTGCGGCGGCTGCCGATGAATATCAACGATCCCGCTTTCGCGGAGCACTGTTGCCGGGTGCTGCAAGAGTTCTTGCAACTGCAGAATCCGGCCGCGGGAAGATAAGAGGAATTTCGATTTTTGAATAATTTACAATTTTAGTTTTCGAATTTTGATTCCAGGCGATCGCCTTGCCCCAACACCCAACACAGAACCGCAGAAACGCAGAACATGACGGGAGAACGGTTCCCAACCTGGTTCTTTTCTGCGGTTCTGCGCTTCTGCGTTGGGTGTTGGTTATTCTGTGGAGGTAGGAAATGACGACCGCGGTTCAGAAAGCAGCTTTCCCGATTCCTGCGACCATGAAGGCCTGGGTGCTGGACGGCCCCGAACAACTCCGTTTATCCGAGAAGCCGGTTCCGGAGCCGGGACCGGCGGAGGTCCTGGTGCGCATCGATGCCGTGGCCTTCTGCGGGACCGACGTCGATATCATCAGCAAAGGCTCGCCCGCCAGCATACAGGGCGGCCTCCCGTTTCATAAAAACTTTACTCCCGGCCATGAATACATGGGCACGGTGGTAAAGCTGGGCGCAGGAGTCGACGAATACCAGGTCGGCGACCGGGTGGCGGTGGAGATCCACGCCGGCTGCGGCCGTTGTGAACGTTGCCGCATGGGCATGTATACTTCCTGCCTCAACTATGGCCTGAACTACGGCGAGCATAACAAAGGCCATCGCGCCAATGGCTTCACCACCGACGGCGGCTTTGCCCAATATGCCGTCAATCATGTCAACACCCTGGCGCATGTTCCCGAGGACATGAGTGACGAGGAAGCTACCTTGATTGTTACCGCCGGCACCGCCATGTACGGCTTCGATACTCTGGGCGGCCTCATCGCTGGCGAAAGCCTGGTGGTGATCGGCCCCGGCCCGATCGGACTGATGGCGGTGGGCGTGGGCAAAGCTCTGGGCGCGCAACCCCTCATCCTTACCGGCACCCGTGATGCCCGGCTAAAGCTGGGGACCCAGTTGGGCGCCGACTACGTGGTCAACGTCAAACGCGAGGACCCCGTGGAAGCGGTGCGGCGGATAACCGGAGGCCATGGCGTACACTACGTAATGGAATGCTCGGGCGATCCCAATGCCTTGAATGCCGCGATGGACATGGTTAACCGGGGCGCCCGCATTTGCCTGGCCGCCTACCCGACCGAACCGGCGCGGGTGGATTTGGCCAAGCTGGTGCGCAACAATATTTCCCTGTTCGGCATTCGCGGCGAAGGCAAAAGCGCGGTTCATCGGGCCGCCGCGCTCATGCGGCAGAAGCGTTTTTCAGCCAAACTCATACACACCCACACCTTTCCGCTGGAAGAGGTGCCCGTTGCCCTCAAGTATTGCCGCGAAAGAATTGAAGATGCTATCAAGGTTGTGGTCCGAGTACATGAAACCGAATTTTCCACCCCGGTGGGGAAGAATTAGCTGGTGAAATTTAAGGAGAAAAAGCATGGCGAATTTGCCGAAGTATGATTTGTTGGAACTGCCCTGGACCGATGTCCGCGACTGGATTCAGAGCGGCAATGATGTGGTGATGATCCCCATCGGCAGCTGCGAGAAGCACGGACACCACGTGCCTTTGGGCGTGGACTCCTATACCACCATGGGCAGTGTGGAGCGCGCGGCGGTGAAGGCCAAGGTCGTCTATTCGCCCCTTATGCCCTTCGGCCATTCTCCCCACCATATGGGCGAAGCCGGCTGGGGCACCGGCAGCATTTCGCTGCCCGCCGAAGTCTATCGGCAGGTGCTTTATGCCATCGGCCGCAGTCTTATCTTTGCCGGCTTCAACAAACTGGTGTATGTTTCGCACCATGGCACCAATATGGGTCCCCAGGGCGATGTCTTGCGGACCTTGCGGGCCGAAACGGGCTGCTTCTGCGCTTTCTATAAGACCCCGACCGAACGGGAATGCGCCGTGGTTGCCGACTTGCTCCAGGGCCCCCCGGAAGAGACCCCGGGCTGGCATGCCGGAGAGCTGGAAACCTCTACTTGTATGGCGTACATGAAAGAGAAGGGCAGCTACGAAGGTTCCATCCTCATGGAGCGGGGCAAGCCCGATCGCGCCCACGCTCCCAAATGGATGGGCCCGGCCTTTTCCAAGCGCGATGGCACCAATACCGTCATCTTCCGCGGCTCGGAAAATATCTTCGTTCCCATGCTCCATCACGAGTATTCGGATACGGCCACCATTGGCAACCCGCTCCGCTCCAGCGTGGAGCAGGGAATAGCGGTTTTTGAACGCATCAGCGATCACCTGGCGGCCTTCCTGGAGGAAGTCAAGAAATTCGATTTCCAAGTTCCGGCAGAAAAAAGAGATTGGCCGGGCCGCTTCTGGAGGGGATAAAACGGGTATTGCCAGGCGTGGAACAGCGCTGACTGGAAGATCACCTCAAACCTCTCAGTTCTCAGTAAAACGGAGGCCCCGCGAACTAGAACTGTTTGCTGAGAACTGAGAACCGAGAACTGAGAACTGAGTGGAGGACAAGGTGGAGAGCGATTCGACGATTCTGTCTTTTGCCGAAGAACTGACAGCGACTTGCCGAAAGGCGTTTCAACGCGGCCTCGTGGGAGGAGCTGGCGGCAACATCAGCGTCCGGGTTGCCGGCCGGGATGAGGCCCTGATCTCCGCAACCGGCGTCTCACTGGGCGATATCTCCCCCGCTACTATTGTGCGGGTCGATCTCCAAGGGCGGGTCCTGCACGCTACGGGTGACTGCCGTCCCTCGAAGGAAACCGGCTTTCATTGTTGCGCTTACCGCCTCCGCCCGGACGTCGGGGCCTTGGTGCACCTTCATCCGCCTTTCGCCACTGCCTTCGCCGTGCGGGGCAAGGAGCTGCCACTGGTCACGGATGGTTCCATGCACATTCTCAAGCGCGTCCCGGTGGTCGCCCATGCTCCTTCGGGGTCAGCGGAGCTGCATCGGATTGTGGAAGAGGGGCTGCGTAACCACCCGGATGCCAAGGCCATCCTGATGGCATGCCACGGCATGTTCACCATGGGGCCAAATTTGACGGTGGCCTATAACCTGGCCGATCTGGTTGAGGATACGGCGAAAATTGCTTTGTTTTCTCGGCTGATTCCGGACTGAAGGCGAACCTTCGGCAACGAACCTATGACCATGGCAACTGGCCAGACTCCAACTGTCAAGCCTACCCCCGTGCCTGCGGGTCCGAATCGATCTTATAAGTGGGTGTGCTTGCTCGTTGGTCTGGCCATGCTTTTGGCCTCGCTTTTTCTCCCTCCTGCTGCCGGCATGCCGCGGGGGGCCATCCGCACTTTGGCCCTGATGGGAACCACTGTCTTATGGTGGGTAACCGAAACTTTCCCCATTCCCATTACCGCCTTGATGGTTCCGGTAATGGTGCACGCCCTGGGCATTATGCCCCTGGGGGAAGCAATCCGGGAGTCATTCGGCAATCCCTTGATTCCTTTCATGGTAGGAGTGCTGGGGCTGTCGGCGGCGGTCACCGCTTCCGGGCTTAGCAGGCGGATTACCTACCATGTCCTGGCGGTCGTCGGCGCCAATACCACCATCGTGGTGGGGGTTTACCTCTGGCTCTCTTTCATCATCTCCATGTTTATCGACGATATGGCCGTGGTGGCGATGATGCTGCCCCTGGCGCTCGGTCTGCTCAAGACCATCGACGCCAAGCCCGGAAGCAGTAATTTCGGCCGGGCGCTGATGATGGCCATTATCTTTGGCGCTGTTCTCGGTGGCGTGTGCACTCCGGCCGGAGTAAGTTCCAACATCATTACCATGGCGTTTCTCGCCAGGAGTGCCAACACCCAGGTTGGTTTTCTCTACTGGACCTTGATTGCCACTCCCATCTTCCTGGTCATTAACCTCGTCACCTGGTGGCTGATCTTGTGGATCTTCCCTCCCGAAATCAAGCGTCTTCCTTACGGGCGTGAGGCTCTGCGACAGGAATTGGAGAAAATGGGGAGGTGGACAATCAAAGAGAAGACCACAGTGGTCGTTTTCCTGGCTGCGGTGCTCCTCTGGTTGACCAGCGACCTGACTAAGCTTCCCATTGCCTTTGTCTCACTTCTCATCCTCGGTGGTGTCACCCTTCCCCGGATCGGAGTTTTCGAAAACTGGCGCGACCTTAACCGGGGCATTGAGTGGGGCGCAGTAGTCCTGGTAGTAGGCGGCTTTGTGGTGGGGGTTGCCGCGACAAAAACGGGACTGGCCTCCTGGGTGGTACAACGCGTCTTGCGTCCCATGGCGTTGCTGCCGGCTTACCTCCAGCCTGCGGCCGTGGTGCTCTTAATGGCCGTGGATTCCTTGGGATTCTCCAGCTTCGGAACCACTGCCTCGGTGAACGTCCCGTTTATTATTGCCTATGCGCAGCAACACGGATTACCCGTCCTGGCCCTTACCCTGACCGCCGGCTTCGCTTCCTCGGTGCACTTCATTCTGGTCACGCAAAGTCCCAGCCTGGTGCTGCCCTTCGCCTACGGTTACTTCAGCTTTAAAGATCTGATGAAAATCGGGGTATGCGTTACCCTGGTCAGCGCCGTTGTTATCTGCGCCGGAATGGTCGCCGCCGGGATGCCCGCGAGCGTCCCCCTCGCCGTGAAGTAGAGCCCTAAAACGTAGCGCTGGTCCCGCTCTCTGCGGGGCCGGCTGGGCTGGCGGCGTTCACGCCCAATACCACTTACTTTTTACTTTTCAGAAGCAAAAAATCCCTATCCCCAATGTTTGTCATTCCGAGCGCCGCGCCCAGAATGAGCTGGTCAGTTGCCGCTCAACCGCAGGGCGCGGGGCAAGGAACCTATGTATTTCGGCCCTATGTGCCGTTGCCATTCGTGCATCCGGAAGAGATCCCAGGCGCGCCAGAGCAGCAGCAGACACCACAGATAAGGGAAGTCTCGCCACAATTCGCAGGAGCAATCAGTCCGTACGCAGTAAAGCCTGTCATTCTGAGCTCCGCGCCCGAAACGGCTTAGGCAATTGCCATGAGGCCGGGGCGCGGGGCGAAGAACCCATGCATTTCGGCCCAATGTGCCGTTGCCATTCGTGCATCCGGAAGGGATCCCAGGTGCGCCAGAGCAGCAGCAGACACCACAGATAAGGGAAGTCTCGCCACAATTCGCAGGAGCAATCAGTCCGTACCCAGTAAACCCTGTCATTCTGAGCTCCGCGCCCGACCTAATCCGGACAATTGCCGGGACGCCGAGGCGCGGGGCGAAGAACCTATGCATTTCGGCCCAATATGCCGTTGCCATTCGTGCATCCCGAAGAGATCCCAGGTGCGCCAGAGCAACAGCAGACACCACAGATAAGGGAAGTCTTGCCACAATCTGCAGGAGCAATCAGTCCGCACGCAGTAAACCCTGTCATTCTGAGCTCCGCGCCCGAAACGGCTTAGGCAATTGCCATAACGCCGGGGCGCGGGGCGAAGAACCTATGCATTTCGGCCCTATGTGCCGTGGCCATTTCTGGCGACCGAGACATAAAGG
>Ga0326728_10007007_pt1 | contig 29661 bp, 27 predicted proteins | sample MB3enrmetagenome_FD_207602 | JGI IMG/M metagenome (GOLD analysis project Ga0326728, IMG submission 207602) | Lab enriched peat soil microbial communities from McLean, Ithaca, NY, United States - MB31MN | ecosystem: Environmental > Terrestrial > Soil > Wetlands > Peat | place: USA: New York... | reverse complement strand
GAGCCCGGGGCTCTCCAGTTTTGCATTGCGGAAAATTGTGAGGCAGCGTTCCATCAACCGAAGTTAATGGGGTGTTTGCCGAGCCAGCGGGAGTCACGGGTGGTGCCAATTCTGCGCAGCGCGCCGCGGGCGATTCCAGAGGAAATGTCACGGGTTTCCCAGACGACAGCCGCGCTAAAACCGACGAAACCGCCTACCACTCCCATGGCGATGACGGCGGCGGGCCTGGGCTTGCGGTGTTGGGCCGCCAAAGCGCAGAGCGCACCCACGCCGGCGCCCATGACGGTTGGCGCCCAGGAGGCACGCGCGGATCGCGAAATAACCGAGCTGACGTGTTCTTCCTGGAAAATTGAATCAGCGGCGGTACGCGCACCCTCCCATCCGGAACCTGCAAGATCGCGCCCATATTCTACTTCCGACTTCAGCCAATGTCCGATTTTCATCACCGACCGTCCTATGTACCCCAGTATGAACCAAGTTCGAATGAAATTCGATAGTACCTTTGGCCGCGGAAAAGCGAAAGTAACCTTCGTCAGGCCCGGGTTGGTTTTCCGGGCCGCGCGGAAGAATCCCGAATTGGTGCGAACGGAGTCAGGAATGGAAAGTGAAGCAGGAAAGCCCCGGTCCGGTGTCCAGGCCGGGGCTTTGCCCGAGGGTAAGGCGATCTACGGCGCTGTCTGCAAGGTCAGCGTGCCTTGGTAGGCGGCGGCGGCGTCGGAGGAGATCATGTAGATGGTGCTGTCATCCACGGTGTAGAAGATCACGGGAACGCCACTGACGGTTGCGGTGCCGCGCCCGAAGATGTTGTCAACCGCGTAGGTGCTGCTCTGCGAGCGGTTCTGGGTGAATCCCTGGGTATCGGTCTGGAAATCGATGGTGCCGCTGAGGTTTCCATTGCCGTCGGCGAGGTAGTTGCCCGTGGATTCAAAGTTACCAACCCCGCCAAAGTCGTAGCCTTCAAAGAACTGCGCGTAATTGCCTTTGACGTTTCCATTGGACAGGCCGATGGTTTGGGTGCGCATGTCGCCGGTCTCAAGCAGGCTGTAATTGGAAATGCTTGGGTTGGCGCCGTAATCGGCAAGAACAAGGGACTGCTGGGGCGAGACCTGCCAGCCCACGAGGTTCTCATTCACGATGGCACCGGAATTAGCGGTCAGTGAGGCGGTCCAGCGGCCAGGGGTCGAGGCGCCGGTGATGCTATAGGTCCCATTCAAGCCGACGTCCTGGTAGAGGGTACCGTCCTCGTTGTAGTCCTTTATGGCGTTGGATACGTTGCCCGCGCCGTCGAGATAGAGGCGCCCGGTTTCCTCGAGGGGGCCAAGAACATCAAAGCCGGAGAGGTTGAGGACCTGGTTCCCGGTGAACGCGGAGGTGCTGGCGGAGACCGTGGTTTGCAGATCGGCATAGCCGTAAAGGAACCAGGAGGCGTCGGTGCTGATCAGCTCGAGACGGCTGGGCGAGACGTAAAAGACGGCGAAATCGTGAGTTGTCTGGGTGGAAGAGTTGGTGGTGGTGTAGCTCATGGTGCCAGTGGCGCTGGTCAACGTGAGGGTGCCGGTGGCGGGAAGCTGCTGGTTGAATGTGCCGCTGTCATTCTCATCGATGGTTCCGGTCAGGGTGGTTCCTGCGGTCACGGTCAGTCCGCCGACGGCTGCGTAGGGATTCTGGCTGGGATCTTCGCCCATGAGGCGGATCACGTAGGTTGAGGTTCCGCTGGAGAGCGCGGGCACGGCGCTGGGTTGCAGCTCGAACCTGCCGACGGCGTCGACGCTGGCGGAATCCTGAAAGAGCTTACCAGCCGAGGGAGACGACAAGACAAAGGGATAGATGGACTGGCCGGAGCTGCCAGTGAGAGTCATCTGGCCGCGGCCATCCTGGTTGACCTTGTAACTGCCGGAGATGGATTCGCCGAGCACCTGGCCGCGGGTGTCGTTGATGGTGTCACGGCTGCCAGTGGCGATGTTGCCGGTGCCATCGGCGGTAAAGGTTCCGACGACGGCGAGGCTGTTGCTTGAGTTGATGCCGTTGGCGGCGAAGACGTAGGTTCCCTTGAGGCTGGCGGTGGTGAAGCCGACGTTGTTTCCGCCAGTGGGTCCGCTAGGCACGGGGGTGGTGTTGGACGAACCGCCGCCGCAGCCCACTATGACGCCAAGGGAGACGATGCTGACGAGGGTGAGAAGAAACTTGCGCATGGCTTTATCCACCAGTGAAGAGAAATCTCTGCACAACGTGAAACACCGGTGCAGGAGGAAAGTTGTGCACTAAAATAGGCGGATGGAAAGCGAGCTGGTTACATTTCCGCCCAAGGTTCTCAACCAAGAACTATACCTGATCGGCTTCCGCCTGGATCCGTCGGCGGAGGGCCCGCAGTTCTACACCCTGATTGGCGCCGAAGGGGAGAGCGAACGTCCGATCACCCGGAGCGGCCGGGTGCTGCTGTTCCAGCGTCCGGCAGACGCGCTGAAGGCGCTGATGGCGAGCGATAACGGGTTCTGCGATGTGCGTCCGGTGCCGACGGAGCTGGAGTTGCTGTGCGACGTGAGCCAGGCGCTGTACGTTGCCAACCAGGAAAATGAAGATGGCGACGGATTGCTGTTCGAGTTGATCGCGGTCTTCGACGACCTGCTGCGGGCGGTGAAGTTGAACGTTCCGGCCGAGTATGCGGCGGTGCTGGGCGCCGTGGCGAGACGGCTGGGCGAAAGCCAGGAATTTGCCAGCTTTCTGGATGAGAGCGGAATGACGCGGGAAAAGCTGGAGGACGCGCTGCTGTGGTGCGTGGGCGCCGTGACGGCGAAGAGCAGTTGGGTGGGGTAGAGAGTCAGGGCGGAGATATCCAATGCAGCGCTTGCCGCGAGCAAGAAAGCGAAGCCGGGATATGCCGGGCGCCATGCCAGAAGGCAGGGCGCTTTTCTGTTTTCAGCGGCGGGTGGTGGCGATCTCTGGCTGATAGCGCCTGGCCCGGGGCGGCGACTGCAGGTGGTCGCGGGTGAGGCTCTCCTGGAGTCTGGCGAAGGCCGCCTCCGGGGTTTCGACAAACTGGAAGAGGTTGACGTCGTCGGGAGCGATGGTTCCGGAATCGGCCAATGCTTCCAGGTTGAGGACGCGCCGCCAATACGCTTCGCCGTAGAGAAGCACCGTCATTTTCTTGGCGAGTTTCTCGGTCTGGGCGAGGGTCAGGATCTCGAACAGCTCGTCGAGAGTTCCGAAACCGCCGGGAAAGACGACCAGGGCCTTGGCGAGGTAGGCGAACCAGAGCTTGCGCATGAAGAAGTAATGGAACTCGAAGTTGAGCTCTGGAGTGATGTAGGCATTGGGAATCTGCTCGAAGGGCAAGGCGATGTTGAGGCCGATGGTTTTGCCCCCGGCTTCGCGGGCGCCGCGATTGGCCGCCTCCATGATGCCGGGGCCTCCGCCGGTGGTAACGACAAAGCGATGGCGTTTGCCGGGCAGGGTGCGGGTCCAGGTGGTGAGCAGAAAAGCGAGGCGGCGCGCATCCTCATAGTAATGAGACATGTCCACGGCGCGCTGGGCGCGATGCGCCTCCTGCTCCTGGGCGGGAGCGGGTTGCACGGAGCCGGGGCGGGCGAGCAGTTCGACAGCCTCCTCGGCGCTGCTGAGACTGCGGAAGCGGGCGGAACCGAAGAAGACCACGGTATCCTGTATTTTTTCGCGGCGGAAACGGGCGAGTGGCTCGGCGTATTCGGCGAGGATGCGCAAGGGGCGGCCATCCGGGCCTTTGAGGAAAGCCTCGTTTTCGTAGGCAAGGGGTACACGGGTGGATTTGTAGTTTGTCTGATCCGTCATAAAAAGTCAGCTTCTCCGGGCAACTAGCGGAGATCGCGATACTGCACGGCTTCCGATATTCCCATCCAAATGTCGACCAGGCCGATGCCGGAGATGAGTCCGCGGACAAAATTCTGATCGAGAAAATCTTTGAGCGTGGGCCATCCAGCCAGCAGCGGGTTCTCGGTCCAGAGACGCGTCCAGGGCAGAGCCACGACCAGCAAGCCGGCCCAGACGGCGACGGCGACCTCGACCACCAGCAACAGGCGCTGGGCCCAAACCGGAGGGTGCGCCGGGGGTGCGGCGAGTGGGCCGGGCTGCGCCTCCGGCGCGGACGTTTGCGAGCTCTGCTTCAGCGGTTCTACTTCCATCGTGAATTCGATTCGTGTGCCTGTTGCCGCGATTGCCATGAAGCCGGGCAACCACCTGATGTTCCAGGTCCGGCACGCATGAAGCTGATTCTACGCTGAAGACTGCAAAAGACGGAACCGCCGCGAGCGCGACAAGCGGAAACGGGGTTGCCGCGCTCCTTGCAGCGAACCCTCAGATGCTGGCGCGCAACTCGCGAATGCGGGTGGCCACGTCGCGGTAGTCGATGTTGGTGCCATAGACTTCCATGAAGTGGTCGAGCGCCTCGCGCTTGCGCCCGGCAGCCTCGTAGGCGCTGGCCAGTTCGTAATTTACGGCGGTGCGCGACTCTTCGTCGGGGGCGGCTTCAAGAGCGCGGAGGAACCACTTGAGCGCGGCCTCCGGCACGGACTTTTCGACGAAGCAGGTGGCGAGCCAGATAAAAGCCTGCTGGGCACGGGCGGGGTCCAATCCGTGGCCGGCCATGCGGCACACCTTCTGCAATTCGCCAATGGCCTCATCGAGCAATCCCATCTCCCGGAAGGCAATGCCGAGGTTGAAGTGGGTCTCGGGATCGTTGTCGTTCTCTTCCGGAGCGGCCAGGTCGGCCTCGAAATTCTGCAGGAGATCGCCAAAAACGCTGGGGGTGAGAACTGGCTCGGGTGGCGTGGGACGCTCCACCGCGGGCACCATATAGGGCGCCACTTGCGGCTGCGGCTGCGGCTGCGCCTGTGGCGCGGCTGGAGGGACGAACGGCGCAGGAGTCTGCGCGGCAGTGGCCGCTACGGCACCGGCGGCGGGCGGGATGGGCGATGGCGGCTTGCCACTGGGCTGGGGAGCGATTTCGAAGTTGTCTCCCAGCTCGATGTCCAACTCGGCGGCCAGTGAATTCAAGGTGAACTCGGGCGCCGACGTGGGCTCTGGCGGCGCCAGCTCGGCGGCTGGGGATTCCGTGGAGGTGGAAAGACTGTCGCCCACCTCGATGACTTCGACGGGAGCAAATTTGGCCGGGAGAATGTTGAGTTGGGGTTGGGCGGAGCTGGGACGGTTGCTGCGCAACTGGCTGCAAAGTGCTGGCAGCTCAGGGTGATCCGGGGAGGCAGCGGCGAGGCGGGCGATTGCGGTTTCGGCCTCGTCCCAGATTTGCTGAGCCAGGCAGAAGCGAACCTCTTCGAGCAGCTCCGCGATGACCTCGGGCGACGCGGCGGGAGGGTGCGTGGGCGGCGCGGTTTGCGTGGGCCAAGACGGCGGCCCGGATGGCTCGGCGGAGGATTCCTGAAAGACGGATTCCCACTCGCTGGAGAGATCGATTTCCTCGGCGTTGCCGGCGGCATCGGCATCCTCGGAGGCCGGGGCGGCTAGATCGAAGTCGCTGGCGGCGAACTCGCTGCCGTTTGCCTCCCAGGTGGTGGTCTGCCCGGAGTTGGCGAGGCGGCCATAGAATTCGGCTGCCTGGGATTCACCCAGTTTCTGCAGCGCGCGCTGCATGGCGGCGTAGCAACGGGCGGCGCGGGCGGAGTCACCCGCCTGCCGGTAGAGCAGGCCGAGGGAGCGGTTGAGGCGCAGATCCTCCGGCGCGGATTGCAGGGCGAACTCGAGGGCGGCAATGCCGCCCGTCTTCGAGGAAAACGACTCGCAAAGTTCGGCTTCGGTGAGGGCGGCGGCGATTTTTTCCTCGACCGGCGGCGGGTAACTCTGGGGCGGCAAAACGGGCTCGTCCTCGCTGAGGAATTCCTCCAGACTGTGGGGCCCGTCTTCCGGGGTGGGACCGGCACCGGCAGAGTCCGCGGGCGCGACCGGATTGAGACGGGCGCAAACCTGGCGATAGCCCTGGAGATGGGCGGGACTGTCGGGCTCCAGCGCGATGAGTTCCTTGTAAGCGTCGCGGGCGCGCTCCAACTGGTTGGCCTGAACGCAGGCGTGCGCCAGCAGTTCCAAAACCTCGGGGATCATGGAAGTTTCGCCGGCGCGCTGGAAGAGGTTGTAGAGGAGTTCGAGGCCCTGGGGATTGTTGCGCATGCGAGCGACGGCGCCGTGCAGATGGGCCAGCACATCCTCTTTGTCGCGGCCCAGCACCTCGACGGAAAATTCGTTGTAAAGGCCGATGGCCCCGAGGGTGTCATTATCCTTGTAAAGCCGGGCGGCGACCTTCAATGCGCCATCGGCGTCATGATGGACGGAGACCAGCTTGCGGCTGATGAGGAGGGCCTCGTCCAGCCTTCCCAGCTTCAGGTAAGCGGAGAGGAGATTGTTGAGTGCCTCGGGGTGCGAGTCCAGATCGGGGATGGCTTCGTAAAGCTCAGCGGCCTTCTCTGTATCTCCCAGCTCGAAAGTGACCTGGGCGTGAAGCTGCTGGGTGCGGAGGTTGGCACGATCCAGGGCAATGAGGCGGTCGAGAACTTTTTGCGCGGGCTCGAGCGCATGGCGGTCGATAAGCTTGGAGGCGGTCTGGGAGAGCATCTCCATGGCCTCTTTTTTTTGACCGCTCTGGGTCATGAGGTCGGCGGTGCGGGTGATCACCTGCACGTTTTCCGGATCGAACAGGACGAGCTGCTTGAGCAGCCGCAAAGTTTCCTTGGACTGACCCTTGCGGGTGTAGGCCTCGGCGGCCTGCAGCAGCATGGAGCGCGCGTCGCTGACCAAGCCCTGCCTGCGATAGAGTTCGGCGAGCTTCTCCATGGTCGCAAGACCGTTGGGGTCCAGCTTGGTGATCTTCCTGTACATCGCGATCGCCTTCAGGGTGAGGCCGTCGGTGGCATAGGACTCGCCGACGACGCGGAACCGCTCGATCGCCTTCTCGTTTTGCCCGAGGCGGGAATAGATGTCGCCCACGGTGTTGAGGATGGCGAGATCGTGTGGCTCGACCTGAAGGATCTTCTCGTATTCGGTGATGGCGTTGGGCAGCTTGTTCTGCTGCAGATAGCCCTCGGCTTTGGCGCGTGATTTATCTTTGTTGAATCCGAACGAGAAACCGAACATGATTGCACTCCATAGCGCCTGCACGCGCGGAACTGCGTCCCCGAAACCACGCACGCAGGGAGTGACATTTGCCTTTGGCTTACGGTAACACAGCTCCCGCGTTAGCCGATACCGTCCCCGGTATCCGGCGCCGAACTTGAGGACCATGTCCCAATGAGCAATTGCGGCGGGAGCTGGCTGGAGAGCCGGCAGCGGTGTCAATGCGGTGGGCGTTTGGCGGCCATGAAAACTGCTCCCCGCGGGACTGCAATCCGAGCTTGCGCCCGGTGGCGCGGCTGCCGGGGATGGCAGGCTGCGGGCTTGCCATCGGGAGCTATCACGATAGAATTGCAGACGAAGCGGTCCACTTTCCCGCGATCCGATCCCACTTGCATCCGGCACCGTATCCGCAAGACGGAATTTTCTGCAACGGGCATACCCGGCAATCGTGTCTAACCTTACGATGGCGGCAACTGGCGCTTTGGGGCTGCTGGCGGTGGGTGGGAGCGGGTTTGGTTGCTCCCTGGGACCCTTGCCGGCTTTTTGTGGCGGACTCCGGAGGGTGGACAGCGCTGGCGCCAGCTATCCCAGTTGGCGATTGCCGGTTCGGGAAGAGCGGCGTTGCAGTTTGCAAGGGAAGGCAGAAAACCGGCCTGCGGGGCAGGAACCTCCGGGCGTTTGCTTTCGTATCCTATATGGCTGCCAGGATTGGGAGAATCATGCGGGGAATCAGGCTCAAGGAACCGACCATGATCGCGCTGGAGACGATGCGCGCGCATAAGCTGCGTTCGTTTCTGATGCTTCTCGGCGTCATTCTCTCGGTTTCGACGCTGATCCTGGTGGTTGCGCTGATCAACGGCACCAACGCCTACGTTGCCGATCGCGTGGCCAACATGGGCAACGGGGTGTTCCTGATCGCGCGCTACGGCATTATCAACAGCGACGAGGAGTTCTGGAAGGCGGCGCGGCGCAACAAGCAACTGAGTTACGACGATTTTCTGGCGCTGCGCGACGGGCTGAAGCTGCCCAAGAACGTGGGGCTGGAGTGCCGCTCGACAGAGAAAGTGCGGCGCGAGGGACAAAGCGTCGAAGATGTTTCCCTGCGCGGGGTGACGGCCAACATCGGCGAGATGGACGTGGAAGAGGTCGCGCGCGGGCGCTACATCAGTGAAAACGATAACGAGCACCGCAGCTTTACGGCCATGATCGGCAGTGAACTGGCTACCAAGCTTTTTCCCAACACGGACCCGATCGGCAAGACGGTGACGGTGAAAGGCTACGAATTCGAAGTGGTCGGCGTGGCGAAGGCGATTGGCAGCGTGCTCGGGCAGCCGCAGGACAACTTCATCTACATGCCGGTGGAGACCTGGTTCAAGCTCAACGGCACCCATAACGACAGCTTCGCCATCAACATCCAGGCGCGCGCGCCGGACATGATGGAGCGGACCAAGGACGAAGCCCGCGCGATGATGCGGGCGCGGCGGCACGTGGCGCCGAATGAAGAAGACAATTTTGGACTGTTCGGCGCGGACAACCTGATGGCCCTGTGGAAGAACCTGACGGGAACGCTGGCCGGAGCGATGGTAGGTTTTGTCTCCATCTTCCTGGTGATCGGCGGGGTCGTGATCATGAACGTGATGCTGGCCAGCGTGACCGAACGCACCCGGGAGATCGGCATCCGCAAGTCGCTGGGGGCGCGCACCTCCGACATCCTGACCCAGTTCCTGGTGGAGGCTTCGGTGATGAGCGCGGTGGGCGGCATGATCGGAATCCTGGTGGCGTGGGTGCTGGCGATGATCTTAGACAAGACGACGCCGCTGCCGATGTCCGTACCGCTGCCGGCGGTGGTGGTGGCGATTTGCGTCTCCACGGCGGTGGGATTGTTCTTTGGGGTGTATCCGGCGCGCAAGGCCGCCCGGCTGAATCCGATTGAAGCGCTGCGGGCAGATTCCTGAAGGAGGACTCGGATGAATTCGAAGCGCAGGTATTTCTCCTTTGGCGAAAGCGCCCGGATGGCGGTTGAAACCCTGCTGGCAAACAAGATGCGCTCGGCGCTGACGGTGCTGGGAGTCTTCATCGCCGTGGTGGTGCTGGTGATGGTCTTCTCCATCATGTACGGGGTCGATGCGGATCTGCGGGCGCAACTGGAGCAGTTCGGCACGGACACCTTGTTCGTATTCAAGTTTGAGCCTGGTATCCACCTCCAGCTCTCGCAGGAATTGCGCATGCGAAAGCCGCTGAAGTATGAAGACGCCGAGGCGATTCGCGAGGAAGCGCCATCGGTCAAGGAGATCTGCGTGGAGATCGACCCGACCAACTTCATGCCAGGTACGCCGACCTTCATTCCAACGGCGCGCTATAGCGGCAAGGAGGTCACCGGGGTGGCCTTTGAGGGCGCAACCCCTTCGTTTGAAGCCGTGCAAAACCAACATCTGGAGCAGGGCAGGTTTCTGACGGACACCGAGAACAGCCACCGCCTCGATGTCGCCGTGATTGGACATGACCTGGCGAATACGCTGTTTCCAGCCAGAGACGCGATCGGGAAGGATTTGCAGGTGACGGGAATGACCTTCCAGGTGATCGGCGTGCTGGAGAAAAGCAAGGGAGTTTTCCTGCGCGACAACTCGTCTGACAAACAGGTGATCGTGCCCTACCTCACCTATCTGAAACACCGGCCCCAGGACAAGGAAAACTTTCTGACGGCGCTGGCGTTTGCCGGCAAGAAGTCACAGGCAACCGATGAGATCACGGGAATCCTGCGGCGGCGGCGTGGCGACGGGTTCGACAAACCGAACAGCTTCGGCATCTCCTCGGCGGAGGCGATTTCCAGCCAGTTCCGCAACATCATGGGCTCGATTGCGCTGTTGACGATTGCGGTGGCTTCGGTGGGAATGCTGGTGGGCGGAGTCGGGGTGATGAACATCATGCTGATGTCGGTTACCGAACGCACCCACGAAATTGGCGTGCGGAAGGCGATTGGCGCCCGCAGCAAGGACGTGGTGCGGCAGTTCCTGGTGGAAGCCATGGTGCTGACCGGCTCGGCCGGCGTGGCCGCCGTGCTGTTCTGCCTGACCCTGATCGCAGTGCTGAACGTGGTGTTGCCGAACTGGCCGATGGCGGTTCCGGGATGGGTGATTCCGGCGTCGGTGGCGGCGGCGATGAGCGTGGGACTGTTCTTCGGAATTTATCCGGCGGCCAAGGCAGCGAAGCTGGACCCGGTGGAAGCGCTGCGTTACGAGTAGGCCGGCAGGGGGCGCGCTTTACTGGACGCAAGTTTATTGAACGTAACTTACTGAACGTAACCTACTGAACCAGGTGGATGGTGCCGGCCGCCGGCCGCCGCCGCTGGTGCATCTCGTGGGCAATCTCCTGCATCTGGGTCTCGGTCAACAACTGCGGGAGAGCGGGAAAGATTACTGCTTCTTCGAGGTGGAAGTGGGCGGCGAAGATCTGGCCGCAGGCGGCGGTGACGTGCTGCAGGCGGTGCGCCAGGCTGGGGAGCCGTTCGGGCTGGTGGCGCAGGGAATCGCACAGGGATAATAACTCCGCAACCAGTTCGTCGATCGCCAGGTGTTGCTCTACCATGGTTTCGGCTGCCTCGCGCAGCAGCGCACCGGGAGGCAAGGCACTCTGGACGCGCGGGAAAAGGGACTGGTTCTCATCGGCCACATGCAGCGGCAAGGCATGGCTGAAGTAGCGGAAGACGGCAGCGGCGGCTTCGGCTATTTCGGCAGGGGGCACGAGGACGGCTTCGGCCAGGGTGCGGCTCAACTGCACGAAGTGGCGAGTCCGGGCGTGGCAGGAGCGCAACATTTCCAAGGGGGAGGCGGGTGCGGCCGCATCCCGGGTTGCGCCGTCGGAATTTCCGGTGAACCTCATCACTCCACTGTGGAACTTCGCGGTGGAAATTGTCGAGGACAAGCGTCACAAAACTATATGTCTTTTTTGTTCAGTGACTTAGGAATTTACCGATACTTTTTGAATGCATATTCAGGAAATAGAGTGCTAGAATACCCCCGCTTCTGATTTGGAAGGACGCGAGCGGTAGAGGCGCCCTGAGAGCGAAAAACAAAGCGCTGCTCCGGAACGGTATCTGCAGACGAACTCCCTCCGATTCACTCAGCCTGATTTCAATTCACGAAGGAACATGTAACATCATGGAACAAGGAATCGTTAAGTGGTTCAATGACGCGAAGGGTTTTGGTTTCATCAGCCGCCAGAATGGCGAAGACGTTTTCGTTCACTTCTCGGCTATTCAGACGAATGGCTTCCGCAGTCTCAAGGAAGGCCAGGCGGTGCAGTTCAATGTCGTCAAGGGACCTAAGGGCTGGCAGGCAGAGAACGTGACGGCCGTATAGTTTTCGCGTCAGAAAAATCCTGGTGGGAAAGGCAGCCACACGGCTGCCTTTCTCGTGTCTGCGTGTCTGACAGGTCCGTATCCTTCGTGCTATTGCGCCGCCCTGGGAAGCTACGTAACATAGCTAGTTGATTTTCCTGACCGCGCGCGACGCGCGGTTCGGCGGTGATGCGCCTCCAGTGCCCGGTTGGAGATTGAATTGAAAAAGAGTCTGCTGAAACAATGCACGGAAGTGAATCGCGAACTCTGGCTGGTGTTGTCGTTGTTCGTGATTTCCGCGCTGTGTAACTTTCTGATTGCGAATCATGGAATGTTGCTCAGCTTCTACACCTTCCCGACATTGTTTTCCGCCTACAACTACGGGCGGCGGCACGCGGTGCTCACGGCCCTGGCCAGCGTCCTGATGGTGGTCCTGGTCACATTCCTGAATCCAAGAATGTTTGAGCACGGCGGCGAGGCCCTGAGCACGCAGAAATGGTTTGACATCTGCGTGTGGGGTGGGGCACTGATTCTTACCGCATTTGCCATGGGCACGCTGTACGACCGCAATGCGGCGCGGATGCGGGAACTGCGGGAGACCTATCACGGCGTGCTGATGATCCTGCGGCAATTCATTTCCAAGGATACCTACACCCAGAACCATTCCTACCGCGTCTCGATCTATGCCGCCCGGGTGGCGACCGAGATGGGTTTCGACACCGAGCGGGTGGAAGACGTGCGCGCCGCGGCGCTGCTGCACGATATCGGAAAACTCGACATCAGCCGCGAGATTCTCTACAAGGCGGCGCGGCTGACCGCGGATGAATTCAAAGAGATGCAGGAGCACGTGACCAAGGGAGTAAACCTGCTGGAGCCGGTGGGCGGCTCATTGCGTCGCGTGTTGCCCATCATCCTGTCTCATCACGACCGCTTCGACGGCACCGGCTACAGCGATCGCGCTGGCGAAGAAATTCCGCTGGAAGCGCGCATCCTGGCCGTGGCTGACGCCTACGACGCCATCACCAGCGATCGTCCGTACCGCAAGGGAAGCACGACGTATGAGGCGCGGGAGATCCTGGAACGCGGGGCAGGCCGCGAGTTTGACCCGGACGTGGTCGCAGCCTTTGTCCGCGCCTTCCGTAAACAGCATATGGAGATTCCCGACCTGGTCGTCTAAGGCAATTCCCTGATGGGTGTAGTTCGCTGACTCCACCTTAGCCGCATAAAGCCGCGGCGAAGGTTGGGCACCCGACTGGTCCGCGGGATGCACCTTCTGCGAATCCGGTTTAGGGCCATCGCCGTGGTTAGAGGCGAAGACGCAGCCTTGCTTTCCGGCCGGGCCTCCCTCGGCTTGAACCGCTGTGCCGCTCCTGCCCACGGGCGCGCCGCCGGCGTCCATTGGGCTACTCGACGGTCATAAGGTTGTTTACGCTCTTGACGCCGGTAATGTCGCTGACGAGTTTGGTAGCCAAGTCCTTTTCAGCTTCGTTTTTCGCCTTGCCAGCCAGGGTAACCACGCCCTTGTCGGTGGTGACCTTGGTATCCAGGGCGGTGCTCCAGCGGTGGTAGAGCAATATCATCTTGACCTGGGCGGTGATGGAAGCGTCGTCCACCTCCTGCGCTACCGAGCTGGATGTCTTTTCTCCCGCCACGGTCATCTCATTGTGTACGTCTTTGACTCCTTCGACGGCTTTGGCGTATTCGGTCGTCAGATCCTTTTGCGCCTGGCTGGACGCTTCGCCGCGCAAAGTAACGATGCCACCTTTGACGCCGATCACTTCAGTCTTGAAGCCGCTCACGCTGCGATGGAACAAGAGGGTGGCTTTCACTTTCATCATGAGCCACGCATCGGAGTCCTTCGCCGGGTGCGCCCCTTGGACTTCCAGCCTGTTGTCCACACTCTTCACCCCTGCCAGGTTCGCCACGGCCTCCCGGGCTAATAACTTGTGGGACTCCTCGGAGACAGTTCCGGTCAGGGTCACAACGCCATTCAAGGATTGGATTTTAATGTCGTCACCCTTGAGGTAGTTCTTGAATACGTACGAGTTTCTGGCAGATGATTCGATGCGGTCATCCTTCCGGGACGCGTTCACGGGCATGCTGATCGCGAACAGAGCGACGGCAACCAGCATCAGAGTTACACCATGCATTCGCTTCATTTGTGTTCCTCCTTACTGCTAACTGGAACTTACGTTTCCATGTTTCAGTGATCACGTTTCCATGATGAAGCCGGTAAAGATCTGTTGAGCTCCTGGGCGGTGGTGCTTCCGGGATGTGGTATCAGCGGCGACATCCATGATGAGGGTGGCACGGATGGTCCACAAGGGACAAGGTACCGGGATTCTCGAAGGCTGGCAAGATGGGATTGGGAAAGAGAATTTCTTTGCCGGTTGGCGGCGCGAGGCTGAGCGGATTTTGGAAGGTGGAGGTTGGGCGCACGGATTGATGGCTGCGGATTCGTAATGCGTCAATGTGTTCACTTTTGACCAGACTGTGCAGGGGTCGACCTATCAGACTGGGCAAACACCGGGGGTATGCAGATCCGGTGCCAGGCGGCACGATTCACAATCTTCACCAAGAAGGAACCTATATGAACCCGAGTGCGAAGGATGAGATCAAAGGCAAGTTTCATGAAGTGAAAGGCAAAGTCAAACAGAAGGTAGGCCAGGTCACCAAGAACCCTGACATGGAGGCTGAAGGCAAGTCCGAACACATCAGCGGCAAAATTCAGAAAAAGATCGGGCAGATCGAAAAAGTGCTGGAAAAGTAAATCAGGAGAACCCGGCGGGGAGGATTTCCCGATGTTCGGCACCGGGTCACAGGACGCAGTTGTTATGTGCATCCAGTCCAGCCAGGACTCGTTCAGACTGCGGCTGAGTCTATCCGCGTGAATAAGCGGAAAGACGGCAGCGGCAGACAAGAAGTTTTCCGGGTGAAACAGCATCGCTGGATGGATGCGTATCCGAACCGCAGGCAGCGGATACAGAAATTCTGGCCGCCGGATGGCTGCGGCGGCACAATCCGTGTTGGGGTGAGAAGACACGCGAAAGAGGATCGACCATGTTCAAGTCGAATTCATTGGCTGGTAGCGGACGGATTCCGTTACTGGTGCTGGTGTTGGTGGCAGGCATCCTTTCGGGATGCGCATCCAAACAGGATCAGGCGCTGGAGCAGGCCAAGAAGCAGGCGGCCGCAACCGGGCAGGCGCAGCAGATAGTTTCCGTAGACAAGACAGGAACCACGACGACGACCGTCGTGCAGCCGCCAGTGGCGGGGCAGACGACGCAGGCGATTACGACGACGACGACACCGCCCGTGGCTGGGACGCCGGTTCCAGCACCGTCGGAACCGAAAGTTTCCGCCGTGCCGCAACCGCCTCCGGCGCCGGTCAGCGTGAGTATCCCGGCGGGCACGATGCTGACCATCCGGATCGATCAGCACATCAGCGTAAAAACCAGCCGAGCGGGCAACACGTTTACCGGCGAGATGGTGGACCCGGTGTTGGCCAGCGACAACAGTGTGCTGGTGCCAAAGGATACGCCGGTCGGCGGCGTGGTAGATGTGTCGCACCGGCGGGGACACTTCAAAGGCAGGTCGCTGCTGGAACTGCGGTTGACTTCAATGACGCTGAACGGGACCAAGTATCCGCTGACGACGCGAGACCTGGCACGAGGCAAGAAGGGCAAGGGCAGACGTTCGACTGGCTTGATTGCCGGAGGGGCGGGTCTGGGCATGCTAGTGGGTGGCGTGGCCTCGGGCGGCGCTGGACTGGTGGTAGGCGGCCTGGTAGGTGGCGGTGCTGGAACGGCAGCCGCGGGATTGACCGGCAACGGAGATATCGAGATACCGGCAGAGTCGATTGTGCACTTCAAACTGGCGGACGACCTGGTGGTACAACCGGCGCCGCAGTAGAGCACAGTTCCTGTGTTGGTGTGTCCTGCCCGTCCCACCTTAGCCGCGCAAAGCCGCGGCTAAGGTGGGACAGGTTGTCGCCCCGCGCTTCGTCGGGGCGGCGATTGACTACTAACGCTCCAAGCCTGGGGCGTGGTGGCCCTCTCTAGGCGCGCATTTCTGAGTTTTGGCGAGGCGATACTTACCCGACGAATTTCGTCACAATTTGATTGAACTTGTCAGGCTCCTCCATGAACATGATGTGTCCGCGATCCTCGAAAATCTCGAGTACGGATCCCGGGATGTGTTCGTGATTCCACACCTGCGACTTCCACGGAACAAGGCTTTTCTTTCCGCCAATCACTAAGGTAGGAAGCTTGATGGTGGGAATGATATCCCTCCAGTCCAAGGCGCAGTGGACATACAGCAATCGTGCTGCATAGTCTGCGGGCATCTTTTGATTCTGCTCGGCAATCCAGTCCCGCTCCTTCTGGGGCATGTCGGTTGAGACCATTTTCTCCACGAACCACTTGGTCATCTCACCTCTTTTATCGCGAATGCTGTTACAGAACTCGGCGTACTCATTGATTCCCACGATACCCATATCGTAGTCGGGTGTATTGAGCAGCCAGGGTGGCTCATCCACCAGGATCAACTTGGACAAACGTTCCCCGCCGAACAGTTCCCAGTAGCTCCATATGATGGAGCAACCCATGGACCACCCGAGGATATTTACATCCTTCAGATCAAGGTGTACGAGGAGCTCGCGCACATCTGCAGCGAGCCGCGAAATTCGATATCCGTGTGAGGTCTTTTCCGATTCGCCGTGGCCGCGAAGATCAAGGGCCAGGACCCGGTAATTCTTGCTAAGCGCGGGAACCTGATGCTTGAACATCGCCGCACATTGAGACCAGCCATGAATGAGCACCAGAGGTTTGCCTGAGCCCACGTCCTCATAATGAAGGGCCACACCGTCACTCGTTTTGAACTGTGCCATGATCCATCTCCATTTCGTAAAGGTCTACATTGACTGAGTTGAGTAGACCGGTCTGTTTGATTTGATCATTTGATATTTCTTAATAGCATTGCTTTCGACGATCCCAGTCGCGCTTCGTAGAGTGAGTTTCACTGAGTTTTACGGCTGGCAGCGCATCTTCAATTTCCGCTGCCAGCAGCCAGACATGCTGGTATCCAATGTTGGACGGCGTGCCTTGCAGGTGGACGTGAATCCAGGGATTGCGTTCGAGGCGATAGGCCTTTTCCGGTCGGGAAACATCTCCATGCGAGGTGTTGTTTGCGCCAACTGCGGGCATGCCAGGAGGCTCTTGCTGATGCGCCTGCGCGGCGAGTTGAAGCCGGACCGCCGCCGCAGCAAGGAACGTCATTGCGGAAAGCAACGTCACCAGTGTGGTTCTCATTTCGGAATCTCCTTTCTATGTTCCGAACTCAGACACGATCGGTAAACACGAGTTTCACTCATGACGACGGTCTTTCCGCATGCCGCTCTTCGGAGGGGCGAGCGCACCTTCGCGGGTACCGGTTCCTGTAGGACACTTGATTTTCTTTGTCTGATGAAAATGCGTTTCCCTGGAATCCCGCTCACTCACCTCAGGGGGCGCTGCATCTCCACTGGGGAGACTGCTCTTCGGAGAGGTGAGGCGGCTAGATTCTACTTCCGCTTTCATCGATTGCTCAGTGAGCGAAGTCAACGGATCGAGAGGGCTTCCCAAAACGGGCAGAAAGCCGCAGATTTTGCGCATCCTGGCAACCGCACGGGGCTCTTTGCAGCCTAATTGGGAGCGAGAGGAGCTTTGGCCCCATGGCAGGCCACGCTGTGGGGCGATCCTCGCTCATCGGCCACGAGCCGGCCACTCCCGCATCGTCGAGAAGATCGGTCTCAACCAACTTCGAGCCAGCGCCAAGCGTACCGTTCGCCGCGCCAGCGGCTTCGTAATTGCCCGTCATCTGACCGCAATCTGAGGTGCGCACTGCCCGTCTCCAAGTTTTCCAAATTGGGACATCCCGGCGTGCCGGGAGAGTTCATGCGGGAGTTCGTTGCCCGGCCATGGGATGATTATGCGGTATTCACGTCGGCTTGTTTGACTCGGCCTCAGAGTTCTCCGGCGATGCTTCATCGGAGATGTCCATCTCATGATCGGCCAGACCATCTCGCACTACCGCATTGCCGAGAAACTCGGCGGCGGCGGCATGGGTGTTGTCTACAAGGCCGAGGACACCCGGCTGCATCGCTTCGTTGCCCTCAAGTTCCTGCCCGAAGAAATTGCCCGTGACCCAAAGGCGCTAGCCCGCTTTCAACATGAAGCTCAAGCCGCCTCCGCGCTGAACCATCCCAACATCTGCACGATTTACGACATTGACGAGCGGGACGGGCAGGCGTTCATCGCCATGGAGTTTCTGGACGGCGCGACGCTGAAGCATCTGATCGGCGGCAAGCCTGTAGAAACCGAGGTATTGCTGAGTCTGGCCATCGAGATTGCCGACGCGCTGGATGCGGCTCACGCCAAGGGGATCGTCCACCGCGACATCAAGCCCGCCAACATCTTCGTCACCAAGGGCGGGCACGCCAAGATTCTGGACTTTGGTTTGGCGAAGATGGCTCCCACGGTCGCTACCCCCAGCCAGATTGGCATGGCGAGCACGGTGAGCGCCTCGATTGACGAGCAGCACCTGACCAGTCCCGGCTCCATTTTGGGCACCGTGGCCTATATGTCGCCCGAGCAGGCGCGGGCGAAGGAGTTGGACGCCCGGACCGACCTGTTTTCCTTTGGAGTCGTTCTCTATGAGATGGCCACGGGGCAGTTGCCCTTCCGCGGGGATAGCGCCGCGACGATCTTCGATGCGATTTTGAACCGTGCTCCGGTTCCTGCCGTGCGGCTGAACCCCGCTGTGCCAGCCGAACTGGAGCGGATCATCAATAAGGCTCTGGAGAAAGACCGCAATCTGCGTTATCAGCACGCCGCCGATATGCGAACGGACCTGCAGCGGCTGAAGCGGGACAGCGAGAGCGGGCGCTCGGCGGCAATGCCGGAAACTCCTGCGGTTCGGACTGCGAAGTTCTGGAAGATCGCGGTTCCCGTGCTGCTTGTCGCCTTGCTGGTGGCGGGTGGACTTTACTATCGCTCCCATCAGCAGAGCAAACATCTGACCGATAAGGACACCATCGTTCTCTCTGATTTCGACAACAAGACGGGCGATGCGGTATTCGATGACACGCTGAAGCAGGGACTCTCGGTGCAGCTTGAGCAATCACCGTTTCTGGCTCTGGTGTCCGAGCGCAAGGTCAACGACACATTGAAGCTGATGGGCCGCGCCGCAGGTGACCGTTTAACGCCGGAAGTTACACGCGAGGTCTGCCAGCGCACCGGTAGCAAGGCCATGCTGACCGGCTCGATTGCGGAGATTGGCAACCAGTACGTGATTGGCCTGAAGGCTGTGAACTGCAACTCGGGGGACGTGCTGGCGGAGGCGCAGGAGCAGGCGGCGGGGAAGGAAGTGGTGCTCAAGGCTCTGGACACCGCAGCGGTCAGTTTGCGCGGCAAACTGGGCGAATCGCTCAGCTCAGTGCAGAAATACGACACGCCGGTGGAGGAAGCGACAACGCCGTCGCTGGAGGCGCTGCAAGCTTACAGCCTGGGGCTAAAGATGGAGTCTACGAAAGGCTCGACAGCCTCGATGCCTTTCTACAAGCGGGCGGTGGCTCTTGACCCAAATTTTGCCATGGCCTATCGAGCCTTGTCGGCTGGCTACAGCGATCTTGGCGAACTGGGCCGGGCGGCGGAGAATGCACGCCAGGCCTACGAACTGCGGGAGAAGGTGAGCGAGCGGGAGCGATTTGCCATCGAGGGGACCTACTACCTGTATGCGACCGGAGAGCTGGAGAAGGCGGCGCAACCGTTCGAGTTGTTCCAGCAGATTTACCCGAGGGACGACACGTCTTATGCGTACTTGGCGGCTATCTCCAGTTACCTGGGAAACTGGCAAAGGGTATTTCAGGAATGCCTTGAGGCGCTGTCGCTTGGGCCGAATGATGTTGTCAACTATGCCAACCTTGGCCTGGCTTACACGAGCCTCAACCGGCTGGACGAAGCAGAGGCGGTGTACAAACAGGCGGACGAGCGCAAACTCGAGCACGAGTTTCTGTTCCAGGAACTCTATCTGTTGGCGTTTCTGAAGGGCGATGCGGCGCGGATGGCGCAATCGGTCACAGCCGCCATGGGGAAGCCGGGTTCGGAAGATATGCTGCTGGGAGCACAAGCGGACACGGAAGGCTGGTACGGCAAGCTTAGCAACGCACACGAGTTGACCCGGCAAGCGATGGATTCCGCCGAGCACAACGATGCCAAACAGGGTGCTGCGGCATATCAGGCAGCGGCAGCGCTGCGCGAGGTGGAAGCGGGAAACCGCGAGCAGGCGCGTGCCGAGGCCAATGCGGCAGTGAAGATGGCCCCGAAGAACCGCGACGTGGGGGCCATGGCGGCGCTGGCTCTAGCCCGGGCAGGGGATACGGCTGCGGCGGAGAATCTGGCTGCCGAACTCGACAAGACCTTTCCCCTGGACACGCTGGTCCAACGGTATTGGCTACCTACCATTCGAGCCGCCGTCGCCCTGGAGCGCAAAGACCCGAGCCTGGCAATTGAGGAATTGAAGGTGGCGGGCACAATGGAACTTAGCGCGCCAACCAACCTCGCGATATTCCTGTGCCCAGTTTATGTGCGTGGGGAAGCCTATCTCATGCTCCACGACGGCAACCGGGCGGCAGGGGAATTTCAGAAATTCATCGATCACCGGGGATTGGTGGTGAACTTTCCATGGGGTGCGCAGGCCCGGCTGGGACTGGCGCGTGCTTACGCCCTGCAGGGCGACACCGCCAAAGCCAAGGCAGCGTATCAGGATTTCCTCACGATCTGGAAAGACGCCGACCCCGACGTCCCCATCCTCATCCAAGCCAAGGCGGAGTACGCGAAGTTGCAATGACCGCCAGAACCTGAGCGAGACGTGAGAATCAGCCGAATAGATGTTGCGAATTCGCCATCTCAGTGAGCTGGTGTGGCAACTGGGGGCTAACTCCCGGTTTGTCGCCGATTCGGAAGCATTCGGCCGACCCCAGCCTACCGAAATCCGTGATTATGCTGCTAGCTGCTTTGGCGAGGATTGCAGCATTAGAGCCAAACCAGTGAAGTTAGTGCGAAGGACTCGGCTAGGCGCAGAATCAGAGCGCGAAGGCTACGTTGGAGAAGAAAAACGGGTGTCTGCTGGGCTGTGTGCAACCAGAGTGCAACCGTTGCATAACCATAGGCAGCGGAACCTGCTGTAAACTGATGGAAGAGCACACGTTCCAAACCGCGGAGGGTTGTGTGAGCGGTTGAAACAGGCGGTCTTGAAAACCGCTTTACGGGAAACCGTAACGGGGGTTCGAATCCCTCACCCTCCGCCAGTACTACTTCCAGCAACGTCCCATACAATCCAATTCAATACATGATGTCTCTGTAAATAAAGGAATTGTTGCTCTATCTCGTCCATCGAGGTACTATGAGAGCCGATTTCCCGTGCGGGTACAATTGCGGGTACATTGATTTTCGGCTGCGGGTACATTGGAAAAGGGGCGAAAATGAAGCTGACCGACACGCAGATCAAGCGCATCAAGCCGAGGCCAAAACCGTTCAAGTTGAGCGATGGAGCGTGGCTGTTCCTTTGGGTGACGCCTTCCGGCGGAAAAATTTGGCGTTGGAGCTACCGTTTCGACGGCAAGGCCAAGCTGATGTCCTTCGGCCGCTATCCCGATGTGCCACTGGCTCTCGCCCGCGAACGCCATGCCGAGGCGCGTAAGCTGCTGGCCTCCGGTGTCGATCCGATGGCCGAGCGCAAAGCGGAGAAGGCTGCCGAGGAGAACTCCTTCCAGAGCGTCTCCAAACTCTGGATGGAGCATTGGAAGCAGGGCAAGAGTCCGCGTCACGCGGACTACGTTCAGCGGCGCATGGAGGCCGATATTCTGCCCAGCCTGGGCGCACGGCCTATCGCAGCGATTGAGGCCCCGGAGCTGGTGGCCATGAGTAAGGCGATTGCGGAACGCGGCGCGAGGGACATCGCCAAGCGCGCGTTGGAGACCACCGGGCAGGTCTTCCGCTATGCCATCGCCCACGGGTACACCAAGCGCAATCCCGCAGCCGAGATTCGCCCGAGCGACGTTCTCCCTTCCATGCGCAAGGTGAACTATCCCCGCGTTGATGCGAGGGACTTGCCGGAGCTACTCAGGGCGATTGAGGTCTATCAGGGGACGCACATCACGCGGCTTGCCATGAAGCTGATGGCGCTCACCTTCGTGCGTACCAGCGAGTTGATCGCCGCCAAGTGGGCGGAGTTCGACTTGGAAGCCGCTCGCTGGGACATCCCAGCCGAGCGCATGAAGATGCGAACGCCGCACATTGTTCCGCTCTCCCGGCAGACCGTGGATGTGCTGACCACTCTGAAGACGCTCTCCGGGACGAGCGAGTGGCTCTTCCCCGGCGACCGAAGCCCGAAGAAGCCAATGAGCAACAACACCATTCTCAAGGCGCTGGAGCGGATGGGCTACAAGGGGCGCATGACCGGGCATGGCTTCCGTGGAGTGGCCTCTACTCTGCTGCATGAGCAGGGCTACGCGCATGAGCATATCGAATTGCAGCTTGCCCACGCTCCGCGCAATGCCGTCAGCGCAGCCTACAACCACGCGCTCTATCTGGAGCCGCGCGCCAGGATGATGCAGGACTGGGCCGACTTTCTGGAGCAAACCCAGCGCGGCGGCAAGGTGCTGGCGTTCAGGGGGTCCGTGGCATAGGGAATGCCATTTACCGTTTCAGGGAGTTGTCCGGCAGGGCACTCTGAAGCATTTTGACGGCTTCCGCAATGACTTCTGAGCTGGACTGCGCCGAGGGCCGGGCCGTACCTAACGCCCGCATGATCTCGTGCTGCCGATGGGTCGGCACGGTTCCATAGCTCATCAGCGTGGTCAGCACCTTTTCGTGCCCCATGTTCTGGCTCCACGCCTTCAGTTCCTCCGGCGTATGGCAGAGCTGCTCTGCCAGCCTCGCCAGCGTCATCCGCAGGCTGTGCGGATGGAAGTACGGCAGCCCGGCCTGCTCAAACGCCTCACGGAAGATCGTGCGTATCGGCGCGGCGGTGCTCCAGTGCTTCTGCGCCAGTCCGCAGGCGGCAAACTGGCGCGCCTTGCCCAATTGCACGCGCGTTGCCGGAAACAGCGGATCGTCGTTGCCCCACAGCTTCGTCTCTCGCAGGTAGCGCACCCACTCGGCCACGATCTCCCGAATCTCGTCCCCCACCGGATTGAAGCAGGTTGTGAAGCTCTTGCTGAACTTTGTCTTTACCTCGCGTGCGTCCTGGTAGATGCAGTCTTCTATCAGGTCCACGTGCTTTAGCTTCATCGAGGCAATCGCCGAATCCCTTGCGCCGGTCAACAGAGTGAAGGCCACCAGCGCCCGGTTGCGCCGCTCAATTTCGTCGCCGTGCGGCATCGTCTGGATGACGTGTTTCACCTGTTCCAGCGTCGGAGCATTCTTCTCCCGATGGGCCGTGGCAACGCGGGTGTCCTTCTCGGACAAATTGAAGTAGTCCGCGCTGGAATAATCAAGGCGCGCCTTGTATCCCGGCTGTCCCGCCAGCCAAAAGAAGAAATGCCTCAACTGCGTCAGAGTGGCGTGCAACGTCGCCTTGCTCAGCTTCTCCCCAGTCCGTTGCCCCGTTTGCTCGGTCAGGTGCCTCTTGAACGCAATTGCCTGTTGGTAATGGAAGGCCCGGAAGTCCCGGTACTGGTGGTACTCCTCGAACCGGCTCAGCGCCTTCGCAACGGCGTCCACGGTCGGCTCGCTGTGCCGCTTGGCTTCCTTGAGATACGTGTAGTATTCGCGCTTGATCCGCTCGTTTTCCGGGCAGTGTTTTCTCATGGTTTCTCATCCTCGATTGAAGTCACTGTTTAGGGTGGGGCGACTACTCTCGTTTACTTGTCGCCGTGCCTCCAGCATCGTGATCTCCAATTCCCCCTTGATCGCAGCCAGATTCGCCAGGCTGGCACGCCGGTAGATCATCGCTTCGCAGTCAGGGCAGATTCCTTTCAGGCACCCGAACTTCTCCGTGATCGGCTCGTAATCGGCCATCTCTCCGGCGGGCAACTTCGGGGCACGGCACCGGACGCAGTACATCTCCCCCGGCTGGCAGGGCTGCTTACTCTTCATCCGACGAGCCTTCAGAAAGGCAGATAGGTGGCCTCCAAGAATTAGCGTGGGGCGCCGTTTGTCGCAGGTCGGCAATCCTGCCTTCACCCAGGCGCGCACGGTGTTCTTGTGCGTGCCAAAGAGCTGTGCGACTTCTTCCACCGTGTAGCTGCGATGGATCTTCACAAGCCGGTAATTGGGGCGGCACCGCATGGCGTTTGGTGCCTCCCTATGCGATTGCTTTGCGCGCCGCTTCCAGGTTCGTCACCAGCGCGCGAATTTCGGCATCCGGCTTTCCCGCAATCCGGGCGGCATTCAGCTCCGCTACCTCATGCGCCGGCCAGCCAACGGCGCGCCCGCCCAGGTTTACCGGACGTGGAAAAACGCCAGAGGCGATTCTTAAGTAGAGGGTGCTGCGTGAAAGGCCGGTCGCTGATTTCACGGCGGGAAGCCGCAGGATTTGCTGAGCCATCTTTGATTCTCCCTGAGCGATTCCGTATCGCTACGGACTGAACTTAGCTGTGCGCATTGGGCGAAAAAAGCTATGCATTCGCGCCCAGCACGCGCAAAACTCAACAGAATCAATCAGCTAGGGAGTTCATCATGCTCAGAACTGGGCAGGCAGGCAGCGACCCGCGCGCATAAGGTTCTGAACTGGAGGTAGTTGCTTGGCTCGGATTGGGCGAAAGAGATTGCGCCCAACTATTTTCGCTTCATGTGCCTGCGGATGGTCTCCGGGCAGGATTCCTTGGCGATCCCCATCTTGGCAATCTTCTGCGAAAACCACACGTCGGACTTGTCAGGGTGGACTTTCTTCAGTTCCAGGTACTCCTTGTGCCAGCGCGCGTACTTCGCCTGCGTGCTCTTCCGTCGAGCCTCGCGCGGGGTTAACCCTGCGCCGCGAACCTTTTCCTCCGTTTTTGGAGACGGCTCCGGTGCCGCTGCTGCGATCTTTGGCCGTTTCGCCAGCTCTACGGCAGCTTGTCCGGCAACCTTCTCTATTCGCGTTTCGACGTGCAACACATAATTCTCCGCAAGTCCTTCAAGCAATTCTCGGCTCTGAACCGCGTCGAACCGTTCCCAAATCGCCGAGGGTTCATACGGCCGGTAAAGCGAAGGCTTCATGACGATGAGCCTCGGTGCCTGCCACTTTCGCCAGAAGATTTGTTCCTCGCTGTCCTCATTCGGGTCGTAGGGCTGCTTGTCACACACATTGCGCACCCAGATTTCTATCAGGTGCATCTCGCTGCGGATCATGTTCTTGGCTTGAGCTTCCGCCCACTCCAAGTGCGGGCCGCCGAGCAGATCCTCATTGGCCTTCCCAATGGCTGCCAACTGGATGAAGATCGCGAGGGCGGAGTGGGTAACGCCATCCAGGTAAAAATCGAAGAACGCTTTGAAGGTCGCAGGAGCGGTGCCGGCGTTGAGCAATGCCATAAATCGCTGGCTCGCCGCCAAGCCCACCCATCGCTTGAGTTGTTCCAGCGGCTGAAGGTACTCCGTGATGTCGCCGGGTTCTGCCGGATGCAGCCGGTGGTAACAAAGCTCCTCGCTGACTCGCCCATAGTTCCAATGCGCTTCTTCAAAGGCGTCTCGAAGGTGCTTAAGCGGGGGAATGAGGGTAGGCGGCAGGCCCTTGTCCCACTCCTCCTGTTGTCTGTACATCTTGTAGAGACTCACGCGCTCTTGCTCCAGGCCAGCTCCGCTGCGGAGTTTCTTGCCGCTTTGCCAAGGGAGCGAACTTCCCCTCCTTGCAAGGCAGCAAATTTTCACTGCACTCCACAATAGCGCATTTCTGTCCCAAGGGAACGTAACAGAGGCAGCACGAGCCCGGTCCTTCCCTGCGCAAGGAGCCGCTAAACCGTCGCTTGCATCCTGCGCTTCCGGTGCTAGGCTAGGTTGAATAATGCCGCGTCATCTGTTCCCCCTTCTGGCAGCGATGGAAGCATTGAATTTTATTCTGCCGGACTGTACTGTACTGTGCGGTACGATCATAGAGTTAAGTCTCTGGAAATATTCAGGTGGCCCCATCTGACATTGCGTGGAAGGCTGCGACGCGCCTGCGAGGCAGTTCGCGCAGTAGAATGACCTTTGACCGGCTGGACCCGTATGCGGGCGTGTGGCTGAATGCTTCTGGCGAGTACACGGATGCGGACGGCAAGGCCCGCCGGGTAGCCGTTTCCATTGGCCCGGAGCACGGCACCGTAGGCCCGCAACAGGTGAAGGAAGCAGCCAAGGAAGCGGTGCAGGGCGTGGGCTTCGACCTGCTTGTGGTGTGCGGCTTTGCCTTTGATCCGCACGTTGCCGAAGAGGTAAAGCGCTACGGCAAATTGACCGTGCTGCCCACCAAGATGAATCCCGACCTGGCGATGGGCGATGAACTGCTCAAGAAGACCGGCGCGGGCAACCTGTTCATGGTCTTCGGCGAGCCGGACGTGGAGATCAAGAAGCAGAAGGACGGCCAGATCGTGATCGAGATCAAGGGCGTGGACGTGTACGACCCCACCACTGGCCAGATTCGCAGCGCGTCCACCGACGACATCGCTTGCTGGTTCATCGACACCGATTACAACGGCGAGAGTTTCTTTGTGCGCCACGCCTACTTCACCGGCGCGGAAGAACCCTATGACAAGTTGAAACGGGCGCTGCGAGCAGAGATCGACGAAGCGGCCTGGAACAGCCTGTACAGGACGGTGAGCACCCCCTTCGACAAGCCGCAAACGGGCAAATTCGCCGTAAAGGTCATCAACCATTACGGCGACGAGGTGCTGAAAGTGCTTGAAATTTGAGGGGTGGGCATATGATCCTGACTCCCGGTGAATCAGGGCAGGATCACTCGACGGATGGGTTCATCGCTCTGGGTTAGGGGGCGATACCTGTTGACGGTACAGGCGCGAAGTCGATTACAACCACGGAGATACTTCATATTGCGAAAGCCGTGAGCGCGATGATTCTGAAACCGATTAATCGAGCTGTCCTGCGCTGGGCGGTGGTACTCCTCTGCGGCTTGCCGGGCCTGCTGCAGGCGGAGAGCGGCAAGATGCTCGTTGAGGTGCAGGACGCCCATGAGAAACCGGTTCTTGGCGTCGAGATTGGGGTCAAGGGACGCGGCGGCTCCAGGATCACGGGCTCGGATGGCAAGGCACAGCTTGCTGTCGGGGCAGATGACAAGGAAGGCGACTGGGTCGTTCTTCAGCTCGTGCATTCTCCACCGGGAAAAGAGTACGAGATCATCTCGCCCTGGGATTACCGGGCGCAGATTCCGTCATTCAAAGAGAAATCCGAGAACTACGTGCTGGTGATGATCGGGCAGCATGGCGACCGTTCGCAACTGGCCAACGAAAAAGCCGTCCGTGCCTTGGCCGAGAAGATCAATCAGGCAAACGCTCCTAAAACGGCAGGCGGGCAGCCGGGAGGAGACGACCCCAAGGCCAACCTGGAGAAGACCGCGAAACAGTACGGGCTGCCGCCTGAAGAAGTTGACGCCGCGATCCGGCAGTGGGGTGCGAAAGCCACGGACCCATATGAAGTTGGCTTGGCGGCGTTGTACGAGAAGAACTATGCAAAAGCCACGACGAACCTGCAGGAATCACTGCAGCAGAGAGAGGCGAAGCTGACTGCGGCGCGGAGGGATGTCGGGGACGCGGCGTTCTTCTTGGGACGTTCGCTGTACGAGCAGGGGAGGTATTGGGAATCGGCAGGGGCCTACCAGAAAGCGTTAGATGTCCGACCCGATGACGCGGTGGTGCTCGACAACCTCGGCCTAAGTCTGCATGGGGCTGGCGATTACACGGGCGCGGAACCGTTGCTGCGCCGTGCGCTGGCAATCGCTGAAAAGGCCCTAGGGCCAGAGCATCCAGTTGTAGCCACAGCCCTCAACAATCTTGCCCTGTTGCTTCAGAATAAGGGCGACTATACGAGTGCGGAGCCATTGTACCGTCGTGCGCTGGCAATCGATGAAAAGGCCCTAGGCCCAGAGCATCCAGATGTAGCCACAGACCTCAACAATCTTGGAGTGTTGCTCCAGGTCAAGGGCGACTATACGAGTGCGGAGCCATTGTACCGTCGTGCGCTGGCAATCGATGAAAAGGCCCTAGGGCCAGAGCATCCAGATGTAGCCAGAGACCTAAACAATCTTGCCGCACTGCTCCAAGTTAAGGGAGACGACGCGGGCGCGGAGCCACTGTACCGTCGTGTTTTGGCAATTGTTGAAAAGGCCCTAGGGCCAGAGCATCCAGATGTAGCCATAGCCCTGAACAATCTTGCCGAACTGCTCCATGCCGAGGGTGACTATACGGGCGCTGAGCCGCTGTACCGTCGTGCGCTGGCAATCGATGAAAAGGCGCTAGGGCCAGAGCATCCAGATGTAGCCATCAGACTCAACAATCTTGCCGCACAGCTCCGTGCCAAGGGCGACTATTCGGGCGCGGAGCCACTGTACCGTCGTGCGCTGGCAATCGATGAAAAGGCGCTCGGGCCGGAGCATCCGAGGGTAGCCATGTGCCTCAACAATCTTGCGTATCTACTCGAAGCCAGGGGCGATCTGGCGGGCGCGGAGCCACTGTACCGTCATGCGCTGGCAATCGATGAAAAGGCGCTCGGGCCGGAGCATCCGACCACGCTTCATATTCAGAAGAACTTGGACGATCTGCTAGCTGCAGCAAAGAAGAGAAAATAACGATGCCGTGGGAAAGAGCCTTAGAAATCGCGAGTCGCTTAACGCATCCATACCCAATAGTGGCGTTCGCCATTGTTTTCACTGCGTTTGTTTTCTGGCTAGCAGTCCGCTCCAAGGGAAAGGCAATTGCGCCACTCTTCTTCGTCGTCGCACCTGTCATTTTCGTGTTGGGGTTCGCGCCACTACTGACCTCGACGTACTTGCAAAGCAGAGGAGTTTATCGCATCAGGCTGACGGTTCTCGACCCGAATGGAGTGCCGACCCACGACGCGGAGGTTACCAGTCCACAAGGAGAGGTAAACAAGACAAACGGGGCTTGGGAGTTGGAGGTCGCGCCTCAAACGCGTTCTGAGGATGCAGTGCTGATTATTTCCGCCCAACGAAAGCAGGACTTCCTGACTGGCAGAACAGCCATTAGGCTCGCCAACGACTATTACCCAACGGCTACGATTGGACTTCAGCCTCTACCGTCAGTTGTCGTTAGAGGGGTGGTTTTCGATGAAGGTATGCGGCCCGTCGCGAATGCCTCGGTTGCGATCGAAGGCTATCCTGAGACTTCGACTACAAACAAGATGGGAAACTTTGAGATTTCATCCCATGCGGCACAAGGACAGATGGTGACGCTGGTCGCGGCAAGTGGGAATGGCACCTTGTTTGCCAAGAAGTCCGGTCCTGCAGGAGACTCATTCGAACTGGTTCTGCGAAAGCCGTGAGCGCGATGATGCCGAAGCCCATCAATCGAGCGGTGCTGCGTTGGGCGGTGTTACTCCTCTGTGGCTTGCCGGGCCTGCTGCAGGCGGAGAGCGGCAAGATGCTCGTTGAGGTGCAGGACGCCCATGAGAAACCGGTTCTTGGCGTCGAGATTGGGGTCAAGGGACGCGGCGGCTCCAGGATCACAGGCTCGGATGGCAAGGCACAGCTTGCTGTCGGAGCGGACGACAAGGAAGGAGACGGGGTCGTTCTCCAGATCGTGCACTCTCCGCCAGGGAAGGAATACGGATTGAAACATCGCGCGCCCGGCACCGACCCCGCCGCGCCACCCAGGCTGCCATAACGCCTAGGTTCGGACAACTAACCGAAGTCTCAGTATCCAAGCCGGAAATTAAGCCGAGCGCCGTTATCGTGCGGGTATATTTGCGGGTACTTTGTTGCTGCCTGTTTGTAAGTAGTAATATATTCAATCATCTGCGGTTGGATATGAATCCCTCACCGGCCCGAATTAGTACAGTACCCGGTCGTCGTCTTCAAATAGAGTTTCTTGCACTGCACCTGCGCTACACTAACAATCCACTTGGTACAAAACATCGGGCAGGTCAAAAGGGAGCCTGAATTCAATGGACTGCATGAAGTTGTAGTTTTGTGGAAACAGTCGTTCCGGAAAGGCCGGAAGGTATGGTGCACTATCATCACAATGCGTTCGAAGACATTCCAGAGATCAGCAG